>Ga0247841_10010675_pt1 | contig 12442 bp, 14 predicted proteins | sample LaCruzMarch2015__2_FD_192410 | JGI IMG/M metagenome (GOLD analysis project Ga0247841, IMG submission 192410) | Freshwater microbial communities from meromictic Lake La Cruz, Castile-La Mancha, Spain - LaCruzMarch2015_18m | ecosystem: Environmental > Aquatic > Freshwater > Lake | place: Spain... | reverse complement strand
AAATCATCATCCAGGCTATTCGCAATTTTATGTTGCCCTAGATGATGATTTGATGAGAATTTTTGGTGGTGAAAAAATTGCTTCTCTCATGACACGTTTTAATATGCCCGACAATGAGGCATTAACTCATCCATTAGTTTCAAAAGTTATCGAGCAAATTCAAGTCAAAGTCGAGGGTTACAATTTTGATGTCCGCAAATCTCTAGTCGAATACGATGATGTCATCAACAAGCAACGTCAAATTATTTACAAACTTCGCGACAACACACTTCAAAATCCCAGTAAAGAAGAAGTGTTTAAATATTTAGAACATCAAGTTACTCCAGAAAACTTTTTGGAAATATTACCATCTCCAAAAATACCAAAAGGTGATTTAATGGACTTACTAAAAAAAGAGTGGCAACGTCGAGAAGACTATTTTGGTGCAGATATTGCAAAATCAATTATGATTTTTGCCATTATTTCCACCATTGATCCACTCTGGGTTGATCATTTAACCGCCCTTGACGATTTACGTGATGGTGTCAGACTTCGTGGTTATGCCCAAAAAGATCCACTTATCGAATATCGCAAAGAAGGTTTTGAAATGTTTCAAGATTTGATGGGAAAATTTGAATATAATTTAGCCCGCAAATTATTTAGACTAGAACCAACTCAAAATCCAATCAATGTTCCAAAGAATGTCACCGAAGCACGTGGCGAACTCGAATCTGATACTCCAGAAACAAAAACACCTGTTACAAAAACAACTGTATCTCGCAATGATCCATGTCCTTGCGGCTCAAATAAAAAATACAAAAAATGTTGTTACCCCAAATTCGGCTGACGTCATTGCGATCCGCCAACTGGCGGAGAAGCAATCCCATTGGGATCACCACGTCGCTTCGCTCCTCGTGATGACGTATACTATTTGTTATGAAATATCCTCAATCAAAACAATTACTAGAAATTATCAAAAAATCCCGCAATATTTTGCTCACTCTCCATCCATCACCCGATGGTGATTCAGTTGGTGCTAATTTAGCTCTTTACTTGGCTTTGAGAAATCTCAAAAAAAAGGTAACTTTGATTTCTGGTGACTCAGAATTACCCCAAAATTACGAAACATTTCCCAGTGCTACAAAAATTGTCAACAAAAATATTTCAGAAATAGATTTAAATGATTATGACTTATTTATTGTCTTGGACATTACTGGCTACAAACGAATTAGTCGACTAGATTTTCATTTAAATCAAAAATTAACTATTGTCGATATTGATCATCACGCCACCAATAAAGGTTTTGGTCATTTAGAAATAATTGACAAAAACGCTTCTTCTACTTCTCAAATCATTTTTGAAATATTAAATGACAACAATATAAAAATAGACAAAAATATCGCCATTTGTCTCATGGCTGGTATGTACGATGATTGTTTATTTAAATATAAAGGAGTTAATAGTAGAACATTTGAAATTGCAAGTATTTTGGCAAACATAAATAAAGATTTTTCAAAATTATTATTTGATATTGAAAACAGGAATAGTCCAGATAGATTGAAAGTACTATCTATTGCTCTCTCTCAAATCGAAAATCCTATTCCTCATTTGGCCATAACTACAATAAACTATGATCAAATCCAAAAACTCAGATTACCAAGGAGTGCCACCGAAAACACCGATATTGCCAACACTATAAAATCAGTTATTGGCAATGATATTTCCGCCTGTCTAGTCGAATTTCAACCAAATCAAACTAAACTATCGCTCAGGACTCGTGATCAAAAAAAATATAATTTAACTAAATTAGCCAAAGCTTTGGGTGGGGGAGGACACGCTGGCGCTGCTGGTTGTAATCTAAAAATGAGTCTTGAAGATTCCAAAAATCTACTAATAAATACCGTAAAAAAGGTATATAATTTCTAGTATGGACGAAGAATTAAGCAAAAAACTCGATATTTTGATCAAAAATACTTCTACTCACAAACTAGGCAGAAGAATCTGGATTAGTTTTATGGCAGGCATATCATATTCACTTGGAGTTATTTTTACTACCTCGTTTTTGATATATTTGATAGTATATTTACTTGCAAAATCTCCGATTTATCCTCTAATCCAGCCATATCTAAGAATTAAATAGTTATCTACTTGCCCGTACCCGGTCCACTTTGGTCAAAAGTTTTTTCCTAAGTCTTATTGTTTTTGGCGTCACATCAATCAATTCATCTTCTTCGATAAAATCCAAACATTCTTCTAGAGAATATTTTACTGGTGGTGCCAATTGAATATTGTCATCATTTCCTGCTGATCGCATATTGGTCAATTGTTTACCTTTACATACATTTATTTCAAGGTCTCCCTCAAGTGGTCTAAACCCTACAATTTGTCCTTCGTACACACCTTCAGTTGGCTCTACAAACGTTATTCCCCGTTTTTGGGCAATATCAAGTCCAAATGATAATGCTTTTCCACTTTTATCAGCAATCAATACTCCATTTCTTTTATCTTTTTCGACTACTAACTTTGGTTCATAATCAATAAATAAACTAGAAATCATTGCCATACCTCTTGTCTTGGTCATCATTTTACTTCGTAAACCCAAAGCATTTCTTTCACTAATTTTGTAAATTAATTTAATTTGATCATTTTCATCTTTTTCCATATTTAACAATTGTGCTTTTCTTTTTCCCAACTCACTTGTTATCTCACCGACATATTGCTCAGGAATTAAAATAGTTAATTCACTAAAAGGCTCACAACTTTTTCCATCAATAATTTTTTCAATAACTTCTGGTTTACCAACTTCCATCGCATAGCCTTCACGTCTCAATTTTTCTATCAAAATTGCCAAATGAAGTTCGCCACGACCCGCTACCACCATTCTAATAGAATCTTTTTCATCATCAAATAATTTAAGTCCCATATTGGTTTCTACTTCTTCGTGCAGTCTTTCTTTTAATTCTCTACTGGTCAAAAATCGACTTTCATCTCTCGCAAAAATACCTGTATTTGGTCCAAAACTAGCTTTCAATGTTGGTTGCGTAATACTAATAGTTGGTAGCGCCACTTGATGTTTTATGTCAGTTAAAGTTTCTCCTATTTCCAATTCTTTAATTCCAGCAATATAAATAACTTCACCACTTTCAGCTTCTAAAGCCTCTAGTTTTTCCATACCTTCATTGATATACATCTTTTCAATTTTAAAATTTCCCACCAAGCGACTATCTGGTGTCAAAAGTGATACAAAATCACCTTTATTAATTTTTCCAGAATTAACTCTACCCATCGCTAACTTTCCTAAATATTCATTTCTTTCAAAACTTGAAACCAACATTTTAAAAGGTTCGTTTTCATTTCTTTTACCACAAGGAACTGTTTTGACAATTTCATCAAGTAATTCAAAAATATTATCAGGTAAATTATTTAAATCTTTTCCTGCTTTTCCATCTCGACCAACTGCATAAATAATTGGGAAATCCAATAACTCAGGGTCATCTACTGTATGCAAAAATAAATTCTCGGTATCATCAATAACTTTTTTTACTTGCGCATCCCACCTATCAACTTTATTTATTACCAAAATAATTTTCAATTTCGCTTCCAATGCTTTTTTCAAAACAAATTTTGTTTGAGACAATGGTCCTTCAGCCGCATCTACAATCAACAGTGCTCCATCAGCCATATTCATGACGCGTTCTACTTCTCCACCAAAATCAGCATGGCCAGGAGTATCAATAATATTAATTTTTGTATCTTTATAAAATATCGAAGTATTTTTTGATAATATAGTTATTCCTTTTTCTCTCTCCAAATCATTACTATCCATTATCCTGTCTCGAGTCATTTCTTCTTGATTGTCTCTAAACGTATGTGTCTGTTTTAGCATCGCATCGACCAAGGTAGTTTTGCCATGATCGACATGGGCAATTACGGCTATATTTCTGATACTTTTGTAACTTTGCACTAGGTATTCTACCACAAATTTTGCTATACTGACGTGTGAAGAAAATATGCCTGATAATTATTGCTTTTTTCTTGTCTTTTTTTTCAAACAAACAAAAAACTATTATCAATACTCCTGTATCAATAAATTCATCAACTAATACTCCAACCGTAATAATTTTACCCAAAAAACACTTAATTAATACTGCTTTTGTACCCCAAGCTCCAGAAAAAAACTGGGACGAGCCCTGGCAAAACGCCTGTGAAGAAGCAGCTTTATTGACAGTTGATTATTATTATCAAAATAAATCTCCAAACATTCAAACAATAAAATCAGATTTACAAAATCTTATCAAAACACCAAGTGACATTGGGGTTTCAGAAATGTCTACTTATCTACCACAATACAAAGCACAAATTATTAGTAATCCTACTATTGATGATATAAAAGAATATTTATCAAAAAATATACCTATTATTGTCCCAACTAATGGCAAAATACTATACAAAGAAAATAAATATTTCAATAATCAAGGTCCCGAATATCACAATATAGTCATACTAGGTTTTGATGACAATAAACAAAAATTTATAGTTCATGATGTCGGTACACAGCATGGCGCCTATTTCAAATATTCCTACAAATTATTGATGGATAGTATCATGGACAAAAGCTCAACTACAAAACAAATATTAATCTTGCTAAAATAAACAATGCAAAAATTATTAACAATTATATTCGCTTCAATATTTTTATTTGCTTGCACCAATAAAAATACAAAATATTTGGACTTTAATAAACCAAATCAAACCACTCCAAATCCAGACATTGCTGCTGCTATCAAACCAGGTGGTTTCAAAGATCCAGTCGTACAACCAAATGAAAAACCAACTAAATCACCAACACCAACCGATAATTTAAAAATTAATTTTACTAATTCAAATACAAACCAACAAAATATGGTCAATACATTTACTATCAAAACAACTTATGGTGATATCGTCATCAAACCTTATACCGATAAAGCCCCAAATTTTATCAATAATTTTGCTACCAAAGCCCAAAGCAAATACTTTGACGGACTAACTTTTCATCGAGTTGAGCCAGGTTTCGTCGTCCAGGGAGGCGACCCAAAAGGCAATGGTACTGGCGGCGGCACTATTGCTTCTGAAATGAACGATGTTCCTTTTGTTCGTGGTTCAGTTGGAGTTGCTAGAGGTGGAGATATCAAAGTAAATAATGATTCCCAATTTTATATTTGTTTGACAACTGCCGCTTGTTCACCCCTGACTTCTCAATACACCAATTTTGGTGAAGTTATTTCCGGCATGGAATTCGTCGACCAAATTAAAGTTGGTGATAAAATAATATCTATTACAAATCAATAAAAATAAGTTCCCCTTTTGTCAAAGGGGAAAGCCCCCGCAACAGCGGGGGAAGGAGATTTATATGAAAAACATATTAACAAAAATCATCATAATTGTCAGTATAATAGGCTTATTTTATATTATGACCAGGCCACCAAAAATAAATAATTCTGCCAATGCTGATGTTGTTTTTTATTATGGCGAAGAATGTCCTCATTGTCATAACGTCCTAAAATATATCGCAGATAACAAAATTGACCAAAAAATTAAAATCAATAGCCTAGAGGTTTATCACAACAATGTAAACAAAAACGAGCTTACAAATCTGGCTCGCATTTGTCCAGAAATCCAAGATAGTACTGGTGCCATCGGTGTCCCCGTCGCTTATTTCGTCAAAGAAAATAAATGCTTGGTAGGTGACACCCCCATAATCGACTCATTAAAGTCGATTATCAAATCACAATAACCAAATCACAAGAAACAAAATAAATATTTTTTGTTTGATTATTGGGTATTGAATCTTGGTTATTGTTTGTATCTTGGTTATTGGTGTTTGTAATTTATGCTAAAATGTAAATGTGTACAAAAAACACAAGAAATTTAAATTTGGACCCCAAGTTTTAATTAGGTTAATTATCTTTTTTGTGATAATTATTTTTTCGATTCGATATTTATCGAATTCAAACAACTTTACGCCAATAAATTTCAATATTCCTTATATTGATAATTATTTACCAAGTATTTCAAACCAACCTGCTATAATATCAATTCAAAACAAAATTAATCAAATTAGATACGAAGGTAGCTCATTAATTGACAAACAAATTAAAGAAATAAAAAAAATTGTCATCAAAAAAACCGCCGACGAATTAATAAAAAATATCGACCAACAATGAAAGAAAAATTAGAATTATTGAAAAAAAAACTAAATATCGACAAGATAAAAAAAGATCTTGAAGATTTAAAGATAGAATCAGAAAACCCTAACTTATGGCAAAATCCAGATAATGCCCAAAAATTATTACGACAAATTAGTGATTCTCAAAAAATAATAAACAGTATTGACGAAATAGAATCTGAACTAGAATATATTGAAATTGCCACCGAAGACGATATAAAAATATTAGAAAAGAAACTAGCCGAACTAGAGTTGCAAACATATTTGTCAGGAAGATATGACGCCAATAATGCCATTCTTTCAATTCATTCTGGTCAAGGCGGCACCGAAGCCATGGATTGGGCTTCTATTTTACAACGAATGTATCTACGATATTTCGAAATAAAAAAATGGAAATTTGAAGTATTAGATTTAATTGCAGGAGAAGAAGCTGGTATAAAATCATGTGATATCAAAGTAACTGCCCCATATGCTTACGGTTATCTCAAAGGTGAAGCCGGAGCACACAGACTCGTTCGACTATCACCATTTAATGCCGATCAATTGAGACAAACTTCATTTGCCAAAGTAGAGGTTATGCCTGTTATCGAAAATTCAAAAGAAGTTACCATTAATCCTGCAGATTTAGAATTTTCTGCTTACAGAGCCGGTGGTAACGGTGGTCAAAATGTCAACAAAGTTTCTACTGCCGTTAGAATTGTCCACAAACCAAGCGGTATCTCTGTTTGTTGCCAAAGCCAAAGGTCACAAGACCAAAACAGGGCTTTATGTCTTGAAATGCTAGAAAGTAAACTCTGGGTTATTGAACAAGAAAAACAAGCATCAGAAAAACACGATATCAAAGGTGACAATGTCATCGCTGGTTGGGGACATCAAATTCGCTCCTATGTACTCCATCCATACAAAATGGTCAAAGACCTACGCACCCGCGTCGAAACTTCAGACACAGTCGGAGTATTAGATGGTAATATCGATTTATTTATTGAAGCAGAATTAAAACAATTATGAAAACAATCCTAAAAATATTATTAGTATTAATTGTTATAAAAATTACAATATTATATTTTACCAATAAAAATAATCCGTTAAATAATTCCAACAATTACAATATGATAATTTTAGGATTAGATCCTCGAAACGACGCTTTAGAAAAAACAGAAACTACCGATACTATTATTTTTGCCTCACTTAATTTCAAAACCAATAAATTAAATATGATTTCTCTCCCAAGAGATTTGTGGTTGTATTCTATAAATAATAAAATCAACCAAATATATCCTCAAAATATAAATAATTTTGAAAAAATACAATCATCATTTACTGATTTATTAGGACAAAACATCGACAAAACCCTTGTTATTACCACCCAAAATTTAATTGATTTAGTCGCTGTCCTAGACGGTGTTGATGTTACTTTGGACAAAGGTTTCAAAGACGAGAAATATCCAAATCCAGATTATATCAAAAATCCGATACCTTCAATTCCCACATACATAACTGTCGAATTTAAAGCCGGATCAATTCATCTTGACCAAACAAATGTAAGCCCATTTGTTCGTTCTCGTCATAGCACCGATGATTTAGACCGCATCAAACGCCAACAGCTTGTCATAGAAGCCATTTTTCACAAAATGTTCAATCCAGCATATATTTCTAAACTCAATGATTTTTACAAAAAAGAACTAAAAACTAATATTTCCTATCAAGATATTGTCAATATTTCTCTCAAATTAAAACAAAATATTCTAAAAATTACTCTAAACAAAATCGAACTCCCTATTGGTACCACTGCAAAAAATGGCGTAATTTATTACCCCAATAAATTAACCAATAAACAATGGGCTTTTATCCCTTCTGACAAAGACTATAAATTATTTAAGGATTTTATTGATTTATCAATAAAATAAGTTGTTCTCCCTTGTCAAAGGGAGATGCCCTGAGCTTGCGAGGGGAGAGGGATTTCTGCTATACTGAATTAATATGGAAATTCAAAATTTAAATCCAAACCCAATTATGCCAACTAATCCAAATAAACAAACTCCTTTTTTTTCATTACCAATCATATTAATTGTTGTTTTTTTAGGTTTAGCGACTGGATTTTGGATTTCTCGATTAAAACCACAAGGTGTAAAAATTTCAGCAGGCATTCTCCAAAACAAATCAACTTCACTTGGCAAAATTGAAGATATTTCGCAAATAGAAATTGGCAAGTTGTATGGACAAACTTCAAAATCATTCAAAGACACTGCTACTGGTACCATCGAAAAAGGTTCTATCAATGGCGAGGGTACACATATTTTAAATCGTGACGGTGGCGCTAGCCAAAGAGCCTCACTTATTTCATCAGCCATTGACCTTGATTTATTTGTTGGCAAAAAAGTTGAGATTAAAGGCGAAACTAATGCCTCCACTAAAACTTCATGGTTAATAGATGTCGGTAGCATAAAAGTATTAGAATAAAATGAAAGTTTCTTTTGACAAAGTCTCAAAAAAATATGGAGTCATTCACGCCTTAAACAATATTTCATTTGAAATAAAATCTGGCGAATTCGTTTTTATAATTGGCAATTCTGGCGCCGGTAAATCAACTTTACTAAAATTACTATTAAATCAAATTAAGCCAAGTTCAGGGCAAATATTTATCAATGATATTGAATTACAAGAAAACAATCGCAAAGACATTGATACGATGAGACGTCAAATTGGCGTAATATTTCAAGACTATCAACTAATACCTGACAAATCAGTCGAAGAAAATATTTTATTAAATTTAGACATTATTGGTATACCTGAAAATCAAAGATTAAATCGAATCGAATCAGTTCTCAAACTTGTTAATTTATCATCTCGTCGCTATTTATTTCCATCACAACTTTCAGCCGGTGAGCTCCAAAGAGCTTCTCTAGCACGAGCTTTGGCTGTGGAACCAAAACTAATTTTAGCTGATGAACCAACCGGTAACTTGGATATCGAAAATGCTTGGAACTTACTTAAATTACTCAAAAAAATTAACAAAGAAAAAAATACTACTATTATCATGACCACCCATAATCAGGATATAATTAATTCTCTAAACGATAGAATAATAGTTCTAAAAGATGGAGAACTAGTTAAAGATTCAAAAAACAAAAAATGAGCAACATCCAACACACTTGGCATCATATCAGACGATCACCGTTTCAAAGCCTAACAGCCCTTATTCTCATGGTTCAAATATTTTTTCTGATTAACTCTTTTCTAATTATCAGTTTAGGTTTTTCTACCGTCTTAAAATATTTTGAAACCAAACCGGAAATTACAATTTTTCTCAAAGACGGTTTAGAAAAAAGTATCGTCGAAAATATTCAAAAAGAATTAGTCGCTTATCCCAATGTCAGAGAAGTGAAATTCACTAGCAAAGACAAAGCTTTATCTTTATACAAAGAACAAAACAAAGATAATCCTTTGCTAACCGAAATGGTCACCAGTAGTATTTTGCCCGCATCTTTCGAAGTTTCAGTCACCAACGCCGATGCCCTAGAAACAATTTATCAAAACTTTAGTACCAAAAAAGAAGTTATATCAGACATTATTTATCAAAAAAATATAATTAATCAACTATTGGTTTGGACCAATGCTATTCGAAATGCCGGCATAATCTTTATCAGTATTTTTACCATAACCGGCGCTATGGTTATGTCAATTGTTATTGGTATGAAAATTACCAACAGAAAAGATGAAATAAATATTAGTCGATTACTTGGAGCTTCACGATATTATGTCAAAAAACCATTTTTATACGAAGGCTTATTTTACGGTATATTAGGCAGTTTAATTGGTTTTCTATTAAGTTTTATTTTATTTTTTGCCTACAAACAAAAAATTAATTCCTTTTTTGATCCAATAGTTTTTATACCACCAACCATTGATATCTACTTTGTATTTTTAATCATCGAAATATTTTTGGGTTCTATAATTGGATACATTTCAAGTTGGCTTGGCGTTAGACGATATATTAAATTTTAATTTTATGTTCAAAAAAATTGTTGTCATTTTTTTACTATTACTTTTTACTGTCAAACCAGTTTTTGCAGTAGACACAGATGAATTACAAAAAAAAGCTGATGAATATAGTGCTCAAATCGCTAGACTAGAAACAGAAAAAAATACGCTTTCACAACAAATAAAAATAATGGATTCACAAATAGTTCTAAATCAAATAAAAATAAATCAAACTGAAAATCAAATCACAAAATTAGAAGGAGAAATTCGAGTTTTATCAGAAGATATTGGCAAATTAGACTTAAATTTAAATCAATTAACTAGTGTTTTTATAGAACAAATCAATCAAAACTACAGAATCCAAAAACAAGGCCCACCAATCGCTAACTTTTTATTCAACAAATTTAATAGTTTTTGGGAACAAAGAAAATATATGTTAACCATCCAAAAAAAGAGCCAAGAAACTATCATTGGTATGGAAACTGTTAGAACCACTAAAGATATTCAAAAAAACGAAAAGGAAACTAAGCAAAGAGAACTAGAAGAACTAAAAACTAATCTAGCCGCCCAAAAAAGTAATTTAGACAAACAAAAAGCCAGTAAAAACACTCTGCTTGAAGTTACCAAAAATTCAGAAAGTAAATATCAACAAATGCTAGATCAAGTTCGTGCAGAATTAGCTGCTATCGAAGGTATTTTAGCTGGCAACGGAGAAGAAACTATGGTCGGTTCAGTTAATGCCGGAGACAAAATTGCCTCTGTCATTACCGGTAGTTCTTGCAACAGTAGTGGCACCCATCTTCATTTTATGGTTCAAAGCAATAATAGAGTTCAAAATCCATTTTCTTATTTAAAAGCAGTCGATTACGACAATGATTCTGGAGGAGATCCTTTCAATCCATCAGGTAGTTGGGATTGGCCTATCCGACCTAGAATCGATTTTAATCAAGGCTACGGCAAAACCTGGGCAATTACCAATACTTGGGTGAAAAGAATTTACTCTTTTCATAACGGTATTGACATAAGTAGTGCCGATACTTCAGTTTTTACCCCGCATAAAGGAATTTTATATAGAGGTGCTTTCAAAGGAGGCTGTACTCTCAAATACGTTAGGGTAGAAAACAAGGCCGACAACATCGAAACCTATTATCTTCACGTAAATTATTTATAGTTGTTCTCCCCTTTTCAAGGGGAGATTCCCCGACCGTGCCTGCCGGCAGGCAGGAGGGGAGAGGGGTTTGGATTTAGTATCCTCTGGCAAATTTACGAATACCGTAAGCAGAAATTATTGTTCCAAGTCCAAATAATGTATTTATCAAAACAGTTGGATCACCGGTTTTTGGGATACTAGCACAACCAAGGTAAAAAGAAGCAGTATCTTGGTCTCCAGTACCTTCTCCACCTACTTGAGCTGTATTGGTGACCACACCACAATATTCATCTTGTTTAATTACTTTTGTACGAATCATAAAACTTTTCTTTTCACCCGCTTTTAGGCCATCAATTTTCCACGAAACTACATTATCAACACTATTATAAGTGCCAGGATAAATCATCAAAGATAAATTTTTTGGCAAAATATCTTTTACTGTTATATCACTAATTGTTTCATTTCCATTGTTTTCTACATCAATACTAAATTCTAGATTATCTCCAACATAAAATGTTTTTACCTTACTGTCAATGTTGTCATAAAAATTAGTATCTGACATATCACGAACACGTTTATCAATAGAAATAGATTTTGTACCCGAACCTTGATTATAATATTGCGCTACAACTTTAGCTGGTTTGACAATCATCGTCAAGCCGATTAAAAAAGTTATTGCAATAGTATAAATTAATTTGTTTTTCATTTATATATATTTGTATAAATATTATTACAGGTCATATTGTACCACCAAAACCCCTCTTGTCAAGTTTTTTGCTATAATCTTTTATGACTAAATATCTAATAGACAAACTTTCGGTATTTTTTCCAGCCTACAACGAAGAAGCCAATATAGAAAACACAGTTGACAAAACTATTCCTATACTCAAAGATATTGCCAAAACATGGGAAATAATTATTATTAACGATGGCTCAAAAGACAAAACCGAGCAAATATCAAAAAATATTATCAAAAAATACTCCAAATATGACATAAAACTAGTCAACCACCACCCAAATCGCGGCTATGGCGCCGCATTCAAAAGTGGTGTTTATACCGCCAAATACCCTTGGATTACCTTTACTGACGCTGACGGACAATTTGACTTTTCAGATATAAAAAC
>Ga0247841_10010674_pt1 | contig 12442 bp, 12 predicted proteins | sample LaCruzMarch2015__2_FD_192410 | JGI IMG/M metagenome (GOLD analysis project Ga0247841, IMG submission 192410) | Freshwater microbial communities from meromictic Lake La Cruz, Castile-La Mancha, Spain - LaCruzMarch2015_18m | ecosystem: Environmental > Aquatic > Freshwater > Lake | place: Spain... | reverse complement strand
TATTTTCATAATTTGTATCGTCAATATCATTATCGATAGTTTCTTCGTATGAAACATTTCCATTGGGTGGTACTAGACTAGAAACACTACTACCTTGAAATAATTGATAGATAAATAACCCAAGTAAAACTACTACTACAACTATTGCAGCTATTACTGCCACTGGTGCTCCCACTGCCGCTCCAGCTGCCGTTCCACCAGCTGTAGCCGTTCCACCAACTATAGCTCCAGCTGCTGTTCCTCCAGCTGCTGTTCCTCCTGCTGCTGTTGCGCCTACAACTGTTGCTCCAGTTGCACCACTCACTGTTGTTCCACTAGCTACTGCAGCACTTCCAACCGCAGCTTCACCAACTGCTGTTCCTCCTCCTACTACTCCGCCAATTACTGATTCAGCCGCTCCACTAGCAGCAGTTCCTACTGCTCCAGCTATTTCAGATCCAGTCACAACCGCACCTCCACCAGTTGAAGCTGTTGTTTTAATTCCTCCTTCTAAAACACCCTTTAAAATATTTGTAAAACCTTTTTCAAAACCTTCACTAGCAATTTTTTCTAAACCATTTTTAGCGAATTCTCTAATAGATTGGTTTCCTATTTTACTTATTATTTTTTGGCCAGCTTTAGTTACTGTCTTGTTTAACCACCCACCTGTCAGTTTATCCACTCTATCAGCCCAAGCTAAAGAATTTTTTGTTCGAGAAAATAAACCATCTACATAAGAATTATTTAAACTCGAAAACATTTTTTCAAAAGACCTTACCTCTTTTAGGTTATTAGACAGCTTAACGCCCTTTAATTTATCCTTAATTGAATTGTATTTTTCTTTAACATCTTTAATTTCTTCTGGAGTTTTTTGTATAAAATTAACTACTTGCTTCAAGTCTGACCAAGAATTTTCCAGCTTTCCTGGCCCAAATTCTTTATTAGCTTCCAAAGCCTCATTTTGATAATCATCTAAAACATTCTCACCAAAAGAATTTTCTGCCACTAATTTACCATAATCTTTTATATTTTTTAATTGATCTTCATTTAAATTAGAATTCAATTCTCTGGTTTCATTTTCAAAATCTTTTACAAATTCTTCCTTTTTTAACGCTTCCAATTCATTAGGGTATATCCTGCCTAATTCTTCAGCTGCTAATTCAATTTTTTTTGCCATTACTCCAATTTCACTCTCATTAGAGATTTCTGGGCTCTTTGAAATTATTTGGGCTAGGTCATTAACTTTTTCTCCAACAGTTTTAACTTCTTTTTCTTTTATTATTGATTCAATTTTTAAACCCAACTCTCCTTGTAATTCATCATTTCCACCTAAATTTTGTTTAACTTCTTTATTTAATTTATCTAAAGCCAATAATAATGGCGCCACATTTACCATTTCAATGTTTTCCGTTCTAATCTTTGTCGCTGTTTTAGCCATTACAAAATTATACCAATCAAAACTAAACTATTCCGTCACCAAACAATTTATCATAGTCCATTTTATTAGGATCTTCTGGTTTTTTAGCTTCGAAAACCGGTTGTGGATTCTTGTTTAACTGCGGTGGTTGAGGAATATGTTCTTCTTCATTTTTAATAAAAATTGGCTTTTTAATCTCATTTTTAACTTCTTCAACTTTAATTTCCACCGGTTTATTTATCTCTAGTTTTACAGGTTCATTTTGTACCACTACTACTTCTGGTTTTTTAAATAAAACCGACTCTGTTTTTATTTCTGGTTTAGTTTGAGTTTGAAATTGATTTTGTGGTTGTATTGGTGGCTTTTCTTCTAATTTTATTGGTTCACTTATTTTATTTTCAATTTCTATTGTTTTTACCTCTGGAATATTAATTTTTGGTGCAAACTCAATCTTTTTATTTTCCTCAATTTTTATAGGCTCCCTTTTATCAAGGGGAGCTGTCCCGACTTCAGTCGGGACAGAGGGGTTTTGAATCGGTTTTATCGGTGGATTAAACCCATTATCGGTTTTTTGATTATTCAAAAGATTTTGTTTTTTCAACACATCTTCTGGGTTAGAAGTAATTAAATTATGCTCATCCGCAGAAGCAATTATTTGTATTGCCACATGATTTTGTCCAGCAAAGAAAATACCTTCTCCTTTATTGGCCGACAACAATAATTGTTTTTCTCCTTGACTTAGATAAAAAACCTCTCCAATTTGATCAATTGCCGCACTGTGTTGTTTTAATAAAATTTGAATTGCACTGTTAGTTACTATTTCCTTTCCGTAAGCAGTTTCTAGGAAATCATCCACATCTTGGGTAATAGTAGTTACTCCTAAATAATATTTTCTTCCTCTTTTAACAATTCCTCTCAAAAACGCTGCTGAATCGTCATGTTGCATCAAATACCAGGCTTCATCAACCACTAAAATTCTCTTTTTTAAAGTCTTTTTAACCACTGTCCAGATATAATCCAAGATAATTTGCATAGCTACTGGTCTTAACACATCTTCTAAGTTTTTAATTCCAAAAACCACAAATTTATTATTTAATTGAACCGAAGTCTTTTGATTAAATATTCCCGCAAAAGATCCTTTTATATATTTTTCTAATCTAGCCGCTAAACTTTTTGCTTTTTCATCTTCCATCCCGATTAATGATTTATATAAATCTTCAATTAATGGTGGTTCTTTATTTTGAGTTGTTGGATCCGGGGTAATCCCTTTCATTTTATAGGTATCCATCATCGCTCTATCCATGATTGATTCCTCAATTGGATCCATTTCTCCCAACATTACCTTTAATAATTTATGAAGAGACAAAATTTTAGTATTTAAACCATTTTCACCTTCTTCTTCAGCCAAAGTTAAATCAAATGGATTAATTTTAGAATTTTCCCCATAACCAAAAGCGATATATTGACCACCAGAACTAACACACAATTCCCTATATTCATTCTCTGGATCAATTACTATAATTTCCGTCCCCATCATTAAAGATCGAAGCACTTCCAGTTTAATTAAATAAGATTTACCAGCCCCGGCTGTTGCAAAAACCACCGAATTATAATTTGGCATTGAAAACCTATCAAAAATTACCAAAGACCCATTATGCATATTAATTCCATACATAATACCCCTATCATCGGACAAATCAGAAGATACAAAAGGAAAAGTTGTTGCCAAAGATGTTGTATCCATGTTTCGACTAATTGACAGTTTATCTTGGCAAATTGGCAATGTTGTTATAAAACCATCTTCCATCTGCAGGGTAGCTCTTTTACTCACAATTAAAAGTGATCCCAAAGCTGCTTCTAAATTTTTATTAGTTCTCTCCAATTCTGCCACCGTATCGGCAGTTATAGTAACGTAAAGCCCAAATTGGAAAAATCTTTCTTCACCCTTAACCAAGTTTGCTTGTAGGTTTAAAGCATCTTCTAGTTTTGCTTGAGTTCCTGGGTTTACTAATCTACCTCTTTGAATATCAGTACTAAGTTCTGCCTCCATTTCGGTAATCTTTCTACGTAAATCATCTAATACTTCTTTCCCGTCAGTTGGGTATACAAACATTGAGATATTTAAAGAAGAATCAAAATTAATTAAAGATGATAGCCAGTTAATTCCTACAAACCTCGGATATGCCGCCACAAATAAAGTTCGATAATATTTATTATCGATTCTGATATGATTAAAATCTACTTCCAAAGAGGACGGGGCGATTATATCTTTAGTCGTTACTAATCCAGAAGTAAAATCTCTTTTACTAACATCTTCTTTAACTGGGATTGGATTATTCACTATAGCTGGTTTTTTATTAAATAATTTCATTTTAATTGTTCTCCATTCACCACCGGTGCTTGATAATTTACATTTTGGATTTTTTGATTAATAGCAACCTCTTCATTGTAAGTTCTATAAAAAAGATCAATTAATTCTTTATTATTTAATGGTTCAATTTCCAACCCCAATCTTGAAAAAAGTCTTACCAAATGATCTCTTTTTGGTTCTAAACTAGCTTTAGCTTTTTCCAAAATATATTCTTTTGTAAATGGTAATTCTTGTTTTTTATTTTTTGGTAAAAACATCATTGCCCCTTTAACCCCACCAGTTTTAATTCCCAATTCTAAAACAGAAAAACTAACCGCAATATAAAAAGATTTAGATAACACATCATTCTTTTTAACTGTTTCTTCAATGAATTTTCGATATTGTTTAATTCTTTCTTTAAGTTGGGGGTTAACTTGCTTTTCTTGTATGTTTTCCAAATTCTTTAAATAAGAACTTACATCTTTAGAGTGTGATTGAATAATAATTTGAATTGGAAAATTCAAAGAATTTAAAATTCCACCATAAGCAAATACTAAAGCTGATTGTTCTGGTTCCGATAGTAAATCAAAATTAACCGAAGACACACTTAATACTATTGAACATGATCCATCTTTCATCATCACAATTCCATCAATTACATCTTCTATTGGTAGATGGTCTTGAGTACTTCCTTTAATAGCAATTTTTAATGGGTATATTGGCATTTTATTTTTAACTATTAGCAATTAATTTAACAGGTTGGACTATTTGTCCTTTCAAGTCTATATTAACTCTATCAAAATTATAACCATCTTTCTCTGCGATTATTAGATATCTACCATCAGCCAATGGTGTAGTTGTTTTAAATTGGCCCAAAGAGTTTGTTTTTAAAACCCTTGATGGATTTCCATTTTCATCTTGAATTTCCACAATAACCCCATCAACTATTTTTCCATCAGTATTTGTTGCCATTCCTACAACCACATTTGGAGTTTCTGGAATATCCGGCATTGGGATTGATCCAAAAATAGCTTTTCCAGTTGCTCCCAACTTTTCCGTTTTTAAATTAAGATCCACTTTTTGGTCTCTCCAATCTTCTGTTTTTATTTCACTTTTGACTTCGGTTTTAACCTCTTCGACTTTTATTTGTCTTGGTATTACTTTTATTTCCGGTTTTACATTTTCAGTTGCTTTAATTTCCTGTTTTTTATTTTCTTCTTTATTAACCTTTATTCCCATTGTGGCAATACTATCTTTTAATTTACTTCCCAAAAGTGGCGATCTAATTTTCCCCACTACAATATCTTCTTCGCTTTGTTTTGTTGTTTTAGTTAAATCCAAATCTAACCAATTTTTATTACTTTTTCTTTGATACGTATAAATTGTTGGGGAATAAATAGCTTTTATAAAAGAAATTATCCAAGATTCTAAAGGTCTATCTTCAAAAGGAACAAAAGCTAATAATAAACCACCTCCACCAAACAAAAGCATCAATGGCCATTTAACTAATATCATCAATTTAGTTGAATTAATTAATATTGCCAGAATTATTCCCACCCCAGCCTTCAAAAATTGCTTCAAAGTCATATCTCCCACAAGTTTAAATTCGTAGGATGATATCTGCTGTGGAATTGAGTGTTGTTCCATGCTTTAATTCTAACAGTAAACCCTTAACTTGATAAACTACCATATGTCTAAACTAGTTATCATTGATGGCCATGCCATTATTCATCGTGCCTACCATTCCATTCCACCACTAACTTCCAACGGTCAACCAGTCAACGCTCTTTATGGTTTTTATTCTATGCTTCTAACCGCCATTAACATTCTTAACCCTAAATATTTAACTGTCTGTCTCGATTCTCCTGGTCCAAACTTCAGAAATCATGAATTTTTAGGTTATCGGGCCAAACGCAAACCAGCCGATACTGAATTAATTTGCCAACTTCCATTATTAGAATCAACCTTAAAAGAGGCTAAAATAGCCACATTCTCTATGGGTGGTTTTGAGGCCGATGATTTAATTGCCACTCTTACCGCCAAAGCCCTCAAAAAAATAAACAAACATAAAAGAAAAATGATTAGTGAAGTCGTTATTATTACCGGCGACAAAGATTTAATGCAACTTGTTGATGAAAAAGTTTCTCTTTTTGTTCCCATTCGCGGTCTTTCTGAAACTAAAATATTTAAAATTAAAGATGTTCAAGAAAAACTTGGTGTTTTACCTACCCAAGTAATTGATTTAAAAGCCTTAATGGGGGACATGTCAGATAATTATCCTGGTGTTGCTGGTATTGGTCCCAAAGTTGCCATCGATTTACTTACTGAATACCAAAATTTAGATAATATTTACAAAAATTTAGAACAAATTAAACCATCAGTTAAAGAAAAGTTAGAAACCAATAAAGATAATGCCTATCTTTCCAAGAAATTAGCCACTTTAGTTAGTAATATTCCTCTCGATTTCAAACTTTCTCAGTCTAAATTTAATCAAACTTCATTTTTAAACTTAATTTCTCTCTTTAAAACTTTTAATTTTAAATCTTTAATTCAAAGAATTGAAAAACAAAATCCAAATAAGGTTAAAATTAATAAACCAACTTCAAATCAAACTAGTTTGTTTTAAATATGAAAAATCTCAAAATTGCTATTGTTCAAGATTACATCAAAGAATTTGGTGGTGCCGAATCGGTTTTAGAAAGTTTATCTGAAATTTTTCCCAATGCTCCTATTTTTACTACTCTTTATAAACCGGAATTTCTTGGCCCTCATCGTGATCGTCTGGAAAAAAAATGGACCAATCGTGTTCATCAAAGTTTTTTCCAATATATTCCATTTGCTCATAAAATAATTAGTCCTCTTCGTCTTTTATCCCCATTAGCTTTTAAATCTTTTGATTTTTCTGGCTTCGATATTATTATTACTTCCGCCACCGGTGCTTATTTCCCTAATTTAATTAACAAAAAAAATGCCAAATTAATTTGTTATTGTCACACTCCACCTCGTTATCTTTATGGTCTTCCCACTGCTAGAAATTTTACTAAAAATAAAATTATTTATGCCTTAGTTTCGGGTTTAAACCACTTTTTAAGAAAAGTTGATTTCAAATCAGCTCAAAATGTCAATCAATTTATTGCCAACTCCCAAACCACTGCCGATCGCATCAAAAAATTCTATAATCGCAATGCTTTAGTCATTAATCCACCAATCGACCTCCCTACAAAAAATAATACTAATCACCAAAAACTAAATACTAAATATTATCTCACTGGGGGCCGTCTTGCTCGTGCCAAACGTTATGACATTGCCATTCAAGCTTGTAACCAATTAGGTTTGAAACTTAAAATATTTGGTCGTGATTTTGCCAATTTTGCTGACGAATTGAAAGCTATGGCCGGTCCTACTATTGAATTCTTAGGTGAAATTAATCAAGAAGAAAAAGCCAAACTTTATTCCAATGCCCAAGCTTTTATTTTTTGTTCCGATAATGAAGATTTTGGCATTGTCCCTGTTGAATCTATGGCTTATGGTTGTCCTGTTATTGCTTATAAAAGTGGGGGAACGACAGAAACTGTTATTGAGGGTAAAACCGGCATTTTTTTTGATGAATTAACGGCTAATTCTTGCGTTTCAGCTATTAAAAAACTCCAAAAATCAAAAATAAATTCTAAAGATTGTATTTCTCGTGCTGCCGACTTTTCTACTGAAAAATTTGTTTCTAAAATAAAAAAACTAATTTCATAATGAAAATTTATCTAATAAGACACGGGCAAACTACTGGTGATATTGAAGATAGATATGGTGGAACTTATGACGATGAATTATCAGATGAGGGTCTAATTCAGACTTATGATTTAGCTAATAAGTTAGTTAATTCTGGTATACAAATTCTTTTTTGTAGTCCGCTAATAAGAGCACAACAAACCGCTAAAATACTAAAATCTAAATTAAATTGTGAAATAAAAACTATCAAAGATTTAAGGGAAAGAAACAAAAACGGAATTTTAACTGGAATGATTAGAAAGGAAGCAAATATAAAATATCCCAAATTAGTTGAAAAACTCAAAGATTATCGAAGTCAAATACCAGGAGCAGAATCGCAAGATGATTTTGCAAAAAGAATAAAAATAGTTTTTATGGAAATTACAAATAATATAAATTACACAACAATTGGTATTATCACCCACGGTGGTCCTATTTGGACAATATTTAGTGATATTTTGAACGATTATGGGCTTGTTGATATATCAGATTGTGGATATGTAATTTTAAATAAAGAAAATCAAAAACTAACTATCGAAAAAATAGATGGTATTAAATATAAATAGGTTTTGCTTAATTAAATAGAAAAAAATTATCTTCTTAACCACCTTTGTGCTTCTAAAGCCGCTCGACATCCTTCACCCGCCGCAATTATTGCCTGTCGGTGATTTTCATTTACACAATCTCCAGCCGCAAAAATTCCTTCCACATTTGTCATAGTTGCCAATGGCCCATTTTTACCAGTAATTATTTGTCCAGTTTCTCTCAATTCAACTAACCCTTCCAAAAATTTTGTTGCTGGGGTGTAACCAACTGCTTCAAACAATCCATCTAATTCCAATGTTTTTTCTTCATTGGTTTTATTATTAAAAATTTTGACCGACTCCAATTTTTCTTCCCCGAACAATTCCTTTACTTCACTATTCCATAATATTTCTATCTTTTGATTATTTAATACTTTTTTTTGTTCCGCCATACTAGCCCTAAATTCTTCTCGTCTTACAATCATATAAACCTTTTTTGTAAATTTAGATAAAAACACCGCATCTTCACAAGCTGTATCTCCACCACCTACAACCGCTACTGTTTTATCTCTAAAAAACATTCCGTCACAAGTAGCGCAACTACTTATTCCGTGTCCGATTAATTCTTTTTCTTTTGGCAAATTCAACCATTTAACCGCCGCCCCAGTTGCCACGATTATTGATTTTGTTTCCAATATTTCTCCGCTTTCCAATTCAATTTTAAAAATTTCACTTATTTTTTTGACTATTCCTTGTTTAATTTCTACCCCAAAATTCTTGACTTGATTTTGAATATCCATCATCAATTTAAAGCCACCAACTCCATTTGGAAATCCTGGGTAATTATCCACCATTGGAGTAATTGTTAGTTGCCCACCAGGCTGAATCCCTGCAATTACTGTTGTTTTTATATCGGCTCTAGCATTATAAATTGCCGCTGTTAAACCCGCTGGTCCCGAACCAATAATCACACAATCATAATTAATATTTTCGCTCATATTCATCATTTTATCAAAATAGCTTTACTTTTTTTATCTTTTAATCAATACTTAAATAATGTCCAGAAAAACTCGTCAAGTTATTAAATTGATTTTTCAAATAATTCAAAATAAGTCACGTTTTATTTTTTGGGTCATTATTCGTTTTATTTCTGCAATTTTCCCTTTAATTACTATTTATCTTTTTTCCAAAACCATCAACTTAGTCGAGACTAAATCCGATTTTTCCACTATCTTTTTTTCAATTGTCATAATTTTTGTCGTTAGAATTATTGATAATTTTACTCGAATCAAGTCAGTTACTAAATTAGATGAGTGTATCAGTGATATTGGTTTCGATGTTCATAATTATTTTATTGGTGATATTAAGCCGGAAAATAAATTAGAAAGACATGAAAGTGTTCAAGCTATTCGTAATTTTGCTGAAGCCACCAGTTGGACTCTTAGACTTTTTCGTCAACCCGGCATTGACAGTATTATTTCCTTAGTCTCTATCCCAATTATTCTTCTTTTTGTTGATTTTAAAGTTTTTATTTTAGAAATGGCCTACATTATTGTTTATTACATGATTGATTATTACACCACCCAGCATTATGTTAATTTCAAAGATATTCAAAACACTAAAACTGAAACTTATTACGCCAAACTTCAAGAAACTAATGATGTGGATTTAGAGCAAAAAACTTTTAGTCGTCATTTTTCTCGTCTGACCAATTGGTGTTTTACCGAATGGTTTACTCTTCAAAACACTGCAGTTTTCTTTTATATTTTAATTTTTGCCTATTTAATCCTTTCTGTTTCTAGTGGTGTCAAATTAATCTCTGAATTGGTTTTAATTATGAGTTATATTGCCTCAACTCAAGTTTGTTTAAACTCTTTTTCTGAAATTCAAGATAGTCTAGCTGATATGTCTGTTGCGGTTTCTCATCTTGCTAAAAACAAATCAATTCTCGCCATCGATTTCGATGATTTAGTATAATAAGTCATGCCAGAATTACCAGAAGTTGAAGTCATCAGACTTTTTCTCGACAACCACATTATCGGTAAAACCATTTCTAAATTAGAAATAATTACTCCAAAATCTTTTATTGGTGATTCTAAACTAGTCGAAGGACAAAAAATAATTTCCACTTCTCGCATTGGTAAGCAACTTTCAATTCATTTAAAAAATGATTTAATTCTTCTTTTCCATCTAAAAATGACTGGCCAAATAATAATGGGAGGTTCTATTCTTGGGCACCCTACTCCTAAAGAAGATAAATCTCATCTTCCTAATAAATCAACTCGTTTATTTTTTACTTTTTCTGATGGCTCTAAATTATTTTTTAATGACCAGCGTAAATTTGGTTGGGTAAAACTTTTAAATAAAGATGAACTTATTGAAGCCCAAAAAAATCTTGGTCTCGATATTTTAAATCCCAAATTTACCCCAAAATATTTTTATCAACAACTTAAAACAACTTCTCGACCCATTAAAACTGTTCTTCTCGATCAAACCAAATTTGCTGGCATTGGTAATATCTATGCCAACGATGCTCTTTTTTTAGCCAAAATTCATCCATCGTCCCATTCAAATAAAATTAATTTCAAAATTGCCACTCTTTTACATTCTTTTTTGATCCAAATAATGACCGAATCTATTAAAAATGGTGGTTCCACTGCCAAAGATAATAAATATATTCACCCCGACGGTTCTAGTGGTAAACATCAATTTAGTTTTCAGGTTTACCAACGCAGTGGAGAACCATGCCTAATTTGCCAAGCACCTATTAAAAAGGTTATAATAGGCGGACGAGGCACTTTTTATTGTCCTAAGTGCCAAAAAGTTATTCGTTAAAATTTCCATGAAAACAAAAATCATCATTTCTGTTGTCGCCTTAAGCTTAGTTTTAATCACTAAATCAGTTTTCGCCGAAAACGAAACCGTAACCGGTACTCCAAAAGCAGTTCGCAATCAAATTAAAGAAGAAAGACAAGTAACCAAGACTACTGTCACTCAAATTAGAGAAGAAAAGAAAAACACTCTTTCTGAACTAAAATTAAAAAAAATGGAAGCCATTTATAAAGCCATTAAAATGGGTCTAGAAAAAAGACATGACGCTTTATTAAAAATCAAAGCTAAATTAGAAGCTCGACTTGCCAAAAATCCCATGAATAAAGACAAGACACAAGCTTTGGCCGAATTAGCTAAATTTGCTGCTACTGAAAAGCAATATCAAGCAGATATGCTAATTTTAGATGCCAAATTTGAAGAACTTAAAACTTCTACTAAAACATCAGAAGTTGTTAAGGGTTTAAAAGATACAGTCAATTTGGTCAGAGAAGATTTAAACAATATTAAAAAAGTTTTAACCGCTGCTGTCAAAGCTCTTGCTCAGGCTCCAAAGTTAGAAGTTACCAAAACTGAATAATTATGAAAAACAAATTATTTATTTTTTCTCTTTTAATTGTCTCGGCTTTTATTTTTTCCGCTTGTAGCCTTAATCAAAATTTAAGCGAAAATCAAGAAAAAGCCATTCCTACTATTAATCAGGAAACTGGTGATGAAACAGAAACACAACTTCTTGAGGAAATAAATGCCGATAAAGATACCAGCTTTAATTCTGAGTTCACAAGTCTCGAAACTGAACTGAGCAGTAATTGAGGTTTTTAAATCTTGACAGCTATTGATTGTCGTTATATCATTAATCCAGACTAATTTAGTCCGGATTATGAAAATATCAACTAAATCCCGTTATGGAATCAGAGCAATTGCTTTTCTTACCAAAGAAAACAAATGTTGTTCTGTTCGAGAAATATCTCGACAAGAACACATTCCCTTTGAATACCTCGAAAAAATTTTTTCCCAGCTTAAAAAAGCCGATTTGGTCAATGTTAAGCGGGGGGTTTCTGGTGGCTACACTTTAAGTCGCGATCCAAAAGATATCTCTGTCGGTCAGGTTGTTCAAGCTCTTGATGGCAAATTTACTCCGGTTCAATGTACTGATGGGCAATTTAAATGTCCTCAAAGTTGTGGATGTTTAGCCCAAAAAATGTGGTTAAAAATTCAACAGGCTTTTATTTCTACTCTCAATTCCATTTCTTTATCCAGTTTAATAAATGAAAATGAATAAAAAATATATTTATTTTGACTATGCTGCCTCAACTCCAGTCGACCCGGTTGTCTTAAAAACAATGTTGCCATATTTTTCCAAAAAATATGCCGGCAACACCATGTCCCTTCATCAAATGGGAACTTTTGCTTCCCAAGTTGTTGAAAAATGTCGACAGTCTTTCGCCAATATTTTAAATGTCTCACCCAAAGAAATTATTTTTACTGCTTCAGCTACTGAAAGTAATAATACTGTTCTAAAAGGAATTGCTTTTGCTAATAAAAATAAAGGCAAACATATTATTATTTCTTCAATTGAAC
>Ga0247841_10010673_pt1 | contig 12444 bp, 12 predicted proteins | sample LaCruzMarch2015__2_FD_192410 | JGI IMG/M metagenome (GOLD analysis project Ga0247841, IMG submission 192410) | Freshwater microbial communities from meromictic Lake La Cruz, Castile-La Mancha, Spain - LaCruzMarch2015_18m | ecosystem: Environmental > Aquatic > Freshwater > Lake | place: Spain... | reverse complement strand
TGTTAATGATTATTTGGCAAAAAGAGATATGGTTTGGATGGGGCAGGTTTTTGGTGCTCTGGGATTGTCTACTGGATGCATTGTCAATGAATCTGGATTTATTTATGACGCTAGTTATACTGGAGAAGCCGCCCCAAAGGGGCGAGCCTCGCTCAACGAAGTTGAGCGGGATAAAGAAAGAGATGTGGTGGGAGGATTTAAAATTGTACAAGAATTTTTAAAGCCGTGTTCTAGAAAAGAAGCATATAATGCAGATATTACTTATGGCACAAACAATGAATTTGGATTTGATTATTTGCGCGATAACATGGTTTTTGATTTGGCCCAGCAGGCGCAGAGGGGTCATAATTTTGCCATTGTTGACGAAGTAGATTCTATTTTAATTGATGAAGCCCGCGTGCCTTTGATTATTTCTGGGCAGGCGGAAGACGCTAGCGAAAAATATAGAACATTTGCAAAAGTGGTTTCTGTTTTAGAAAAGGTTACAGATTATGAAGTTGATGAAAAAATGAAATCAGCCACATTTACAGACCAAGGGCAAAATAAAGTGGTAAAAAGTTTGGGATACGACCCATGGATGGATAATGATATTATTTCTACGCACCAATTAGAATCTGCCTTGCGGGCAAAAGCTTTGTTTTTTAAAGACAGGGACTATGTTGTAAAGGGAGGTGAAATTTTAATTATAGATGAATTTACCGGAAGAATTTTACCCGGGCGCAGATGGTCTGCGGGATTACATCAGGCAGTTGAAGCAAAAGAGGGTGTGCGAGTGCAACCAGAGTCAACAACTTTAGCAACAATTACTTTCCAAAATTATTTTCGCATGTATAAAAAAATAGCAGGAATGACAGGGACGGCCATAACCTCGGCTGAAGAATTTGATAAGGTTTACAAATTAGATGTTGTTTCTATCCCCACGAATAAACCCATGATAAGGCATGACCATGCCGATAAAATTTTTAAAACAGAGAACGGAAAGTTTAAGGCAATTGTAAAAGAAATTGAAGAATTGCATAAAAAAGGCCAGCCGATTTTAGTGGGTACGAGGTCTGTGGAAAAAAATGAATATATGGGAAAATTATTGGAAATAAAAGGCATACCTCATAATATTTTGAATGCAAAAAACCACGAACGAGAGGGAGAAATTGTGGCTCAGGCAGGCCGTAAGGGAGCAATAACAATTGCCACAAATATGGCAGGCCGTGGCGTGGACATTATTCTTGGTGGAAATCCTCCGTTAAAAGAAGAAGCAGAAGAAGTAAAAAGTATTGGTGGGCTTTATGTGATGGGAACAGAAAGGCACGAAGCAAGAAGAATTGATAACCAGTTGAGGGGCAGAGCCGGCAGGCAGGGAGACACGGGAGCTACGCAGTTTTTTGTTTCTTTAGAAGATGATTTAATGAGAATTTTTGGCGGAGATAAAGTAAAATCTTTAATGAACGTTTTAAAAGTTCCCGAAGACGAGCCCGTACAGGCAGGAATGATATCTGGAGCAATTGAGTCTGCGCAAGAGAAAATTGAAGGATTTAATTTTGACGGTAGACATCATTTATTGGAGTATGACGATGTCATAAATAAGCATAGGGAAATTATTTATAAAAAAAGAAAAGAATTTGTGGAATTACCAAACTTAAAAGAAAAAGTTTTGGAAATTTTTTCAAAAGCAAACATAGTAAAAGAAGAATACGACAAAAAAGAAAAAGAACTGGGAGAAGAAAATATGAGAGGAGTAGAAAAATTTGTTTGTTTAAAAGTTTTGGACACTTTGTGGCAGGATCATTTGTCTTACATGGATCATGTAAAAGATTCAGTGCGTTTAAGGGCTTATGGGGGAAGGGATCCACTTGTGGAATATAAAAATGAGGGTCATAAGGCTTTTAGCCAGCTTTTAGCTATGCTTGACTCAAACATTGCAGAAAATATTATGAAGGCTGGCATTCAAAAACAGCAAACAGGAAAACCTTATGCCATAGAATCTGGCAAGAAAGAAATTGGCAGGAATGACCCATGCCCTTGCGGGAGTGGTTTAAAATATAAAAAATGCCATGGAAAATAAAAATAAATTTCCAGTTGCGCGGGTTATTGTGGAATACAGAGGAGCCTATAAAGTTAAAAACAAAAATGGAGAGTATTTAGCAAGGGTAACAGGAAAAAAAATGTTTAGTGCGCAAGGTAGAGAAGATTACCCCGCAGTGGGTGATTGGGTGACAATTACTGAGTTAGACAAAGAGCATGCTGTAATCCATGACATTTTACCAAGGAAAACAATAATAAAAAGAAAATCAATTAATAAAAGCGAAGTTCAAATTATAGCAACAAACATTGATGTTGCGTTTATTGTTGAATCAATTGGCAGAGATTATAACCTAAATCGTTTTGAAAGATATTTTGCTATTGCAAGAGATGGAGGCGTAAAACCTGTAATTGTACTAAATAAAATAGATTTAATTTCTAAAGAAGAGCTGGACATAAAAAAAGCGGAACTAAAAAATAGATTTAATGACACGGACATTATTTTGGCCAGTAATGTTATTGAAGGAGGAATAGACGAGCTAAGGGCATATATATTAAGCGACAAGACATATTGTTTTCTTGGTTCATCTGGAGTTGGAAAATCATCTTTAATTAATAAATTACTTGGAGAAGATATCATAAAAACAGAGGATATCAGCGCCAGTACTGCTAGGGGAAAACATGTAACAACAAACAGGGAGATGTATTTTTTGCCTGCCCGCTCGGCAGGCGGGGAAAATGGGGGCATTGTGATAGATAATCCCGGAATGCGCCAAGTGGGTATGACGGATACTAACGCGGGTATAGATAACTTGTTTGATGAGATAGCTGTTTTGGCCGAGAATTGTAAATATATTGACTGCACGCATACTCATGAGCCCGGTTGCAAAGTCCTTGTGGCTTTAAAATCTGGCGAAATAGATGAAGGCAAATACTCAAATTATATTAGTTTAAAAAAGGAAACCGAACACTATAAGATGAGTGAACTTGAAAAGAGAGAAAGTGATCGTAAATTTGGAAAATTTATTAAGGTGGCAAAAAAACAAACAAAAAAATATTGAAAAATGCCATGGAAAATAAAACAAGAAAAATAACAACACTCTGCATAATCCATCAACACCCAAAAGTTTTGCTTGGGATGAAAAAGCGTGGGTTTGGAATGGGGCGTTGGAATGGTTTTGGCGGTAAAGTGGCTCAAAGCGAAACAATAGAGGATGCGGCAAAAAGAGAGCTTAAAGAAGAAGCCGGAATAGACGCAGAAAATTTGGAAAAAGTTGGAGTTTTAGATTTTGAATGGACACACAATACAGAAATTATAGAAGTTAACATGTTTAAGGTCAAAAATTTTTTGGGGGAGCCGGTAGAAAGCGAAGAAATGAGGCCACAATGGTTTGATATTGATAAAATCCCTTTTGATAAAATGTGGCCAGATGATGCATATTGGATGCCATTATTTTTGGCCGGTAAAAAGTTTAAAGGTAAATTTTTATTTGGCGAAAACGATATCGTTTTAGAAAAAGAATTAATTGAAGTAAAAGAGATATGAATTTTAAAAAGATAATTGTTATTTTAATATTGGTTGTTGGGGTGGCTGGGGCCGGGTTTTTGTTTAAAGAAAACTTGCCAAAAATTAATAAAGATTTTGGAAATTTAATTGCAGAGGCAACAAAAGAAGTTTTGACGCCACCTCCGTTGAATGTTGGAGGTATTGATAAAAAAGTTGTTTTAACAGCGGACGCGATAATTGAAGAAACAAATTTACAAAGACAGGAAAACGGAGATTTGCCTGCCTTGTCTGAAAATGAATTACTTACTGAGGCTGCTCTTGCAAAAGCGCAGGACATGTTTAAAAAACAATATTTTGAGCACGAGTCGCCCAGTGGAGTGACTCCGGGACAATTGGTACAAAACGCTGGGTATGAATTTATTGTGGCTGGCGAAAATTTAATTTTGGGAAACTTTTTTTCTGAAAAAGAATTGGTGCAAGCTTGGATGGACAGCCCAGGCCACAGAGCAAATATTTTAAATAACAAATACACAGAAATTGGCGTGGCGGTCATTAAGGGAACTTATGAAGGCAGATCTGTTTGGATTGGAGTACAAGAGTTTGGTTTGCCCTTGTCAACTTGCCCAGACCCGAGCGAGGCTTTAAAAATGCAAATTGAGCAGACAAAGGCAAGCCTTGAGGGCATGTCAACTCAAATTGAGCAGATTAAAGATGAAATAAAAAATACAGACCGCAGAGCGGAAAATTATAATAATTTGGTGAGTTTATACAACCAGCTTGTTGCAAATTACAATTCTGCAGCAGAAAATCTTAAAAGTCAGATTTCGCAATATAATATTGAAGTAAATAATTTTAACAACTGTTTTTCGCAGTAAAATGTTAAAATTGGGAATATATAAACATTACAAGGGTAAAGAATATGAGGTTATCGGTTTGGCAAAACATAGCGAAACTTTGGAGGATTTGGTTGTTTACAAAGCGCTTTATGATGACGGGCAAATTTGGGTGCGTCCGTTAAAAATGTTTTTAGAAGAAGTTGAGGTTAATGGCAAAAAAGTTCCCAGATTTGAATATGTCGTTTAAATATACTCTAATATTCTATAGAATGTTAGAGTATTGCTATTAGGTGTGGTATGATAAAAGTATGAAAACATCAAAACAATTCGAAAGATATTTTAAAGGTGTTGCTAATCATAGAAGGATTGAAATTTTACTCTTGGTTGCGAGGGCAGAGGGTATTTCTCTGCATAAAATTGCAGAAAACATAGATAGCGATATTAAAAATACTTGCCAACACGCTCAAAAATTAGTTCAAGCCGGACTTATTGATAAAAAGTATAACGGGAGAACGGTTGGACATTCAATTTCTCCTTATGGTAAAAAATTTATAAAATTTATTAAATCTTTTGAAAATTGATATGAAGATAGATGATAAAATAATTGAGGAGATAAGAGAAAAAGCGAAAGAATTTTTTGTGGGAGCTTCGGGTTGCCATGATTGGAGCCATGTTGAAAGAGTTCATAATTTATCCATAAAAATTGCTAAAAATGAAAAAGCAGATATTGGCATAATAAAGATAGCTTCATATTTGCATGATATTGGCAGAAAAGAAGAAATGCAAAGTAAGGGAAAAGTTGACCATGCCAAAAAAGGAGTTGAACTGGCTGAAAATATTTTGGCAAAATACGATTTTGATGAAAAAACAAAAGAAAATATTTTGCATTGTATTTTAACTCATAGATATAGAAATAATCACCAGCCCGCCACAATAGAAGCAAAGATTTTATTTGAGGCAGACAAAATAGATTCTATTGGGGCAGTGGGAATTGGCAGAGATTTTTTGTTTGCAGGTTCTTCTGGGTCTAATTGTTTATATACTGGAAATGAAAAAAAATTAACAAAAACCGCGCGGGAGCATAGTTTTACAAAAGAAGACTCTGCTTTGCTGGAATATTATTTTAAATTGAGGAAAGTAAAGTCAAAAATATTGACTAAAACCGGCAAAAAGATTGCAAAAGAAAGGCATGACTATATGGTTAACTTTTTTAAGAGGTTTGAATTAGAAATTAAGGGTAAGATTTAATATGAAGATTGGGGTTGTTGCGGATACGCATAATAATTGGGCGAATTTTAAAAAAGCCATTGAATGGATGAATAAAGAAAACATCCAACTGATTTTGCATTGCGGAGATATTTGTAGCCAAGAAACAATTGACCAGGCTAATAAACTTTTTACTGGCGAAGTAAAATATGTAAAAGGAAATGCAGACTTTGAGCTAGATTTGTCCCGATTGCCCGAAGGCAATCGTGGATCCTCGACGAAGTCGGGACCTGAAAAATTGGAAATAGTGGTTGAAGGCAAGCGGATAGCATTTACGCATTTTCCGGATATTGCAAAAAAACTGGTAAAAACCGGAAAGTTTGACTTGGTTTTTTATGGCCACACGCACAGACCATGGGATGAGAAAATAGCCTGCCTGCCGGCAGGCAGGGTGAGTTGTCATATGATAAACCCGGGAGAAATGGCAGGCCAGTTTTACAAGCCCACATTTGCGGTTTATGACACAGAAACCAGCAGTTTGGAACTAAAAATTTTAGAATTATTGTAGGGGTTGTTGGTAAAATAAAAAAATGAGATAATAAAAGCATGAAAGTGAAATTTTATGCTTTTTTAATTGTAGCCGTTTTTTCCTGCCTGCCGGTAGGCACGGCTTTTGCTTATACGCCAGAAAGGATTTTTTATATGGCAAAAGATAAAGAAAAAGAAGGCATTGAGAGTTTAAAGCAAAACGCAGATAAAATTGATATTTTGGCTCCGCAATTTTATGTGGTTTCAACTGACTTAAATATTTCTGGGAGCGTAAGCCAAGAAATTAAAAATATAGCCAAAGAAAAAGAGATAAAAATAATGCCTCTTGTGATGAATTATAAATTTATGCAGGGCGTTATACATGATTTGCTCTCATCCAAAACTGCGCAAAAAAAGGCAATTGATTTTATGGTAAAAACAGCAAAAGCCAATAATTTTGTGGGGTGGCAGTTTGATTTTGAAAATATAAATTACAAAGATAGGGGCAGATATAGCGCGTTTATTGAGAAAACAGCTGAAAGTTTTCACAAAAATAATCTTATTTTAAGTGTTGCGGTGGTGGTGAGAAATGCTGACTATAAAGATAATGATTTTTATAAAAATTGGTCTGGCGCGTTTGATTATGAAAGAATTGCAAAAGCCACAGATTTTGTAAGCATAATGGCTTATGACGACCCAGAATCAGAGGGACCGGTGGCTTCTTTAAGTTTTATTAATGAGTCGCTGGATTATTTGAGATATAAGATACCTGCTGAAAAGTTATCTTTGGGAATTCCTTTGTATTATTGGGAATGGGCGCTAAACCCTTTGGTTAAAATAACTCGCGACGGAGATAACGAAAACTTGGATTTTATAAAAGAAACATTTAATTCTTTTTCTGTGTTTTTTAAAGATTTGGGCTCAGCTGCGCTGATATATTTCGATAAAAATCAAACTCACATAGTTTGGCACGAAGATAAAAATAGTTTTACGGCAAAATTGGACATAGCCAAAGGAAATAATTTTCGCGGGTTTTCTGCCTGGGTGCTGGGGGTGGAGGATCCGGGTATTTGGCAAAGTCTTTCAAATAGAGAAGGGTTGTAATTTTGTCAAATTTGGAGTAATATAACTGCTATGACGCCTAAAACTAAGGTAAAAAAAGTTGAGCAAGCTAGGCCACCGGTGGTGGTTGTTTTGGGGCATGTGGACCATGGAAAAAGCTCTCTTTTGGAAGCCATAAGAGACTTTAAAATTACCTCAAAAGAGTCTGGTGGAATCACTCAGCACATTGGAGCTTATGAGGTAGAAGACAAAGGGCGCAAAATAACCTTTATTGACACCCCCGGGCACGAGGCGTTTTCGGCAATGCGTGCCAGAGGCGCTAGTGTGGCTGATATTGCTCTTTTAGTGGTGGATGCTGCTCAAAGCGTACAACCACAGACAAAAGAGGCTATAATGGCTATAAAAAGGGCAGAAATACCCATGATTGTGGTGTTAAACAAAATTGACCTGCCAAATGCAAACCCAGAAAAAATAAAGGGTGAACTGGCAAAAATTGATGTTTCTGTGGAAAGTTATGGGGGAACCGTGCCAAGCGTGGAGGTTTCGGCAAAAGAAAAAACAGGCATTGATGAATTACTTGAAGTTATTTTGTTGGTGGCAGATATGCAGGAATTAAAATCTGAAACAAATGTAAAAACAGAAGGCCTAATTATTGAGTCTTTTATGGACGGGGCAAAGGGGCCCGTGGCAACTGCAATTGTTAAAAAAGGAATTTTGAGAAAAAAGGATATTATTGCCACAGATTTGGCACTGGCAAAAGTGAGGTCTTTGCGTGATTTTATGGGTAAAGAAATTGAAGAAGCTTTGCCCAGCCAGCCGGTTATTATTTTGGGATTTGAAAAAGTTCCCGCAGTTGGCGAGAAATTTAAAAATTACACAACAGAAAAAGAAGCGCTCCAAGAAATTAAAAAAGAAGAACCAAAAAGAGAAGTGGGGGCAACGGTAATTGATACTTCTGATGGAAAAAAAGTTGTAAATATAATTTTGAAAGGAGATGTTTTTGGAAGCTTGGAAGCAATTGAAGGAATGTTAAAAAACTTACCGCAAGATAAAGCTGTTTTGAGAATTTTGAAAAGCGAGGTGGGGGACATAAACGAAACAGATGCAAAATTGGCCGAAATGTCTAAAGCAGAAATTATTGGGTTTAGAGTAAAAATAAGCCCGTCTGTGGTAAGGTTTATGCAAAATGATTTGGAAAAAAAATTGAGAGTGAAAACTTTTGAAATAATTTATGAGATGATTCAAGACATAAGAAGAGGTTTGGAAAAAAGTTTGGATGCAGAAATTGTGCGTGAAAATATTGGAAAATTGAGAGTTATTATTAATTTTTTTGGAGAAAAAAACCGCCAAATTGTGGGCGGGAAAATTACCGAGGGGGAGCTAAAAAAGGGGTTGAAGCTGGAAGTAATGAGAGATGATAAAAAAATTGGCTCTGGCAGGATTATTAATTTACAAAGAGATAAAAAAGATGCTGATTTATTGCGCAAGGGAGACGAAGCAGGAATTTTGTTTGAAGGAAATGTAAAAATAGAAAAAGGCGACTACCTTGTCGCCTATGTTGAAACCCGCCAAAAAGGCGAATTGTAAAAAGAGCAAACGGTTACCAGTCCAGACGAGCAGCTTTCTGTGGACTGCACCAGCCTCGCCATACAGATTTGTAAAACTGGCTGTGGTGGCGTGCGAAAACTTCATTTCCAGTTTCTCTGCTTGTTGAAGCGAAGGCCTTCCGAAGCGATTTGTCATTAATCACCGTATGCTCAGCCCGAATAGTCCAGAGCAAACCTTCTTTTCTGTCTTCCATATATTGGTCTCCATCCTAGGTTAAGGGAATGAGATACGCAAGAATATAATATCAATAAAATACTCAAATGTCAACGAATAGACTGGAAAAAATTAATTCGCTGTTACGCGACGAAGTAAGCAAAATTATTTTGAGGGATTTTGAATTTTCCCTGCCTGTCGGCAGGCAGGTCCAAGATATTTTGGTGACCTTAACTCGCGTGGACACTTCGGCTAATTTAATTGAAGCAAAAGTGTATATTTCTGTGTTTCCGGATGAGGAGGCAGATAAAATTGTGCGTATTTTAAATAAGGGCATTTATGATGTGCAATATAAAATAAACAGGGCTTTAAGGCAGCGTCCAATTCCAAAGTTAAGGTTTGTAAAAGATAAAGAAATTAGCAAAGCCGGCAGAGTGGAGGAGATTTTGGCTCAAGTGAAAGATCAAATTAAAGATTGAAAAAAATAAAAAATTAAGCTAAAATAGAGGTAAATATGGCGGCGTAGCTAAGTAGTAAAGCAAGGGACTGCAAATCCCTTATACGTGAGTGCGATTCTCACCGCCGCCTCTAAGATGTCTACAAGAAAATATTTTATTAACGAAAATTTTTTTGATGAATGGTCGCCCAAAATGGCTTATGTTTTAGGTTTTTGGTTCGCAGATGGTTATATGCGCCACGAAAAATCATATAGAATTAGTTTTTGTTCTAACGATTACGATATACTTGATTTGATAAGAAAATGCTTTGTTTCTAATCATAATATTTGTTTTGAGAAAAAAGATGATAGTAAAAATTTAATCATATTCTCAAAGAAGTTATATCTAAAATTATTAGAACTGGGTGGAAAAAGGCGCAAAAGCAAAACAATAATATTTCCAGAAGTGCCCGACAAGTTTTTATCAGACTTTATTAGAGGATATTTTGACGGAGACGGGAGCGTATTCTTTGTAAAATATATACATACAAAAACAAAAAAATTACGCACAGAATTAAGAAGCAATTTTACCTCTGGAAGTATGGGATTTTTAAAGGAGGTGCAAAATATTCTAAATAAAAAGCTTGGGTTGATAAAAAAGAAAATATGTGGATATAATGATGGCAGGTCTCTTAAACTTGGATATGGAACATACGATACAATAAAACTTTTAAATTTTATGTATTACCCTAATTATCCGATAGGGATGGAAAGGAAAGCAAAATTTTTATCTAGATATTAAAATAATACGCCCGAATGGTGGAATGGTATACACGAAGGACTTAAAATCCTTTGAGCGAAAGCTCATGTGGGTTCGACTCCCACTTCGGGCACTTTTAAAAATATGAATACACTTTTATATATTGTTCTAAGCACATTTATTGTCAGCTTGGTTTCTTTTGTTGGCGTTTTTGCGTTGTCTATAAAAGAAAAAGTTTTGGAAAAAGTTCTTTTTTATTTAGTGTCGCTTTCAATAGGAGGGTTAATGGGCGGAGCCTTTTTACATCTTTTGCCTGAGGCCGTGGAAATTTTTGAAGGGCCTGAAGTATTTCTTTATGTATTGGCTGGGTTCTTTTTATTTATGTTAATTGAAAAAATAATACATTGGAGACATTGCCATACAGGCCACTGCGAAATCCATACATTTGCCCATATGAGTTTAATTGGCGACGCCATACATAACTTTATAGACGGGTTGATAATGGCAGCCGGGTTTGTGGTAAACCCGGGAGTTGGAATTGCCTCAACAATTGCAATAATTTTGCATGAAGTCCCGCAAGAAATGGGAGATTTTGGGGTTTTGGTTTATGCTGGCATAAAAAGAAAAACAGCACTTTTACTTAATTTTTTAACAGCTGTTACGGCAGTTTTGGGAGGCGTTGTGGGGTTTTATCTTTTGTCTTTTTCACAATCGATATCAGGATATCTAGTTGCTTTTGCGGCCGGCGGATTTATTTATATAGCAGCCTCTGACTTGATACCCGAAATAAGAAAAGAAAATAAAGTAGATAAATCCATACTTAATTTTTCGATCATATTTTTAGGCATATTACTGATGTATTTGTTAAGATTTTTTGAATAAGCTATAATAAGATAAAATATTATTAGATTAAAAATATGAACAATTTGAGGTTTAAAAGTTTTTTAATATTATTTTTTGCTGTAGCTGTTAGCACAATATTCTTTGGCAATTTGCAGAAAGCAAATGCAAGTTGTTGTGAAAATTCGTGCGGGGATGGAATATGCCAGGAATATGTGTGTATGGCATGCGGTTGTCCTTGTGCAGAAACTATAACATCATGCTTTCAGGATTGCGGACGCGCCGTAGTCCTTCCGCCAGGAGCAATACTATATAGCTTAACAGCGACAGCCGATAAATCTTTATACGAAGGAGGAGAAACTGTTTCTATCACTTTAGATTTTTGGAACAAATCTGCTTCCAGCAAAAGCATTGTTTTTCTTAGTTCAAAACAGGTAGATTTTACAATAAGCGATGGATATACTTTCAATAGGAGGTGGTCAACCGGCCAAACTTTTGTTACAGAACCAAATACAATAACAGTTGCTGCAAACAGCCATCATATTTGGTATTTTACATACCAGCAACCAGCAAGAGTTTTTGGAGATTTTACAATTACTCCAGAATTAAAAGCTAGCGGAATTGGATCTGAGGTGCAAATAAAAACAGCCAGCTATCATGTTACAGCTCCTCCAGAACCGCCCTCTGTAAATATTAGGGCATACGTTACCAGCAACATCACCTCAAATATGGTTACTGGTTCAGCTGGGCCACTTACCTTAATAAAAGATGCTGATGCCCTGCTCACCTTAGAGTTGTCTGCGACCAATGCTACTTTTTGCTCTACCTCTTATGGAGCTATCGTCACCGTAAACCCAAGCGGAATCGTTGATTCTCACAAAAATATAAATGGTATCACAGCATCAAAAACTTTTTCTGCTACTTGTACTGGGGATTATGGCGTAGCGACAGGTGAACTGGTAATTACTGCCATTGATCCCACTCCTCCGCAAATAACTTTTACCGTCAATGGCAACAGCTCATCTGCAACTATCACATCAGGTTCTTCTGCCACGCTTTTATGGTCTACTACAGATGCTTCTTCTTGTACTGCCTCGGGCGACTGGTCTGGCACAAAATCTACATACGGTTATGAAACAATATCATCTATAACCAGCGACAAAGACTTTACATTAACCTGTCATGGAACAAAGTATTCAGGAACTGTAAGTAAAACAGTATTAGCAAAAATATCTACAATAACTCCAATTGATCCAACAGCTCCAACCATCACAAGCTTTACCGTAAATGGTAACAGCTCATCTGCAACTATCACTTCAGGCTCTTCTGCCACGCTTTCATGGTCTACCACTAATGCCACTTCCTGCACCTCCTCGGGTGACTGGTCTGGCACAAAATCAACCAGTGGTAACCAAACAATATATTCCATCACAAGCGATGAAGACTTTACTTTAAAATGTTCCAATCCAGCTGGCACAACCGCCAGTAAAAC
>Ga0247841_10010671_pt1 | contig 12447 bp, 10 predicted proteins | sample LaCruzMarch2015__2_FD_192410 | JGI IMG/M metagenome (GOLD analysis project Ga0247841, IMG submission 192410) | Freshwater microbial communities from meromictic Lake La Cruz, Castile-La Mancha, Spain - LaCruzMarch2015_18m | ecosystem: Environmental > Aquatic > Freshwater > Lake | place: Spain... | reverse complement strand
GCCTATCCGGCCAATGACATCCGCATCCCTGAAAGTCTCTCTCAGGATTCCAGCAGCTCCAACCAGGACAAGATCGCCTTCCTGGTGACCAAATGTATCGTTAATCCATTTTAAGCCATCGAGATCAATGAAAAAGAATAGCATCTCCTTTTTATTGCGGCTCGAAATCTTCATCTGCTGGGTGGCAAGCGTAAAGAATCCTCTTCTATTGTAAAGTTGTGTTAATTCGTCGATAATTGACATAGCATGGAGCTTCTCTTCCATCTGCTTCTTTTCGGTAATATTAACAAAGCTCCCGAGAACGGCCGGTTTTCCTTTGTATTGAATCAAGGCTATCGATTGAAGAATCCACCTCATCACACCGGTCTTTGCCAATACCCGTATTTCATACGCCGGCCTTCTTTCACTTTTCAACATCTCCAATGCACGTTTTCTTGCAAAACTCCTGTCTTCAGGTAAAACCAGAACCATTGCGTCTTTATCCAACAGCTCACTCTCTGTATAACCGGCTATCCGTTCAAAATAGGGATTAACAAATTTAATTTTTCTATTCTGCACAATATAGATACCAACCGGTGAATTATCCGCAAGAGTCTTGAACAGTTCTCCAGCCTGTCTCCGTTCTGTAATATCAGAGAGCATGATGACAACACCGCCATCATCCAGCAAAGTTGGTCTGAAATTGATCTCTTTAATCCTTCCATCTTTACATAATACATTCAAAACTCTTTCCGCGCCCTTCACAGGGATGTCGGACTTCCAAATTTTTTTAATTTCCTCACGCAGTTCTTTCTCCGGAAAACCTTTATAAAAGAAATCTCTTCCAGTAGGGATATCCTCCAGGGTGTACCCGGTAATAATGGTAAACTCCGGATTTATGTAAGTATACTTTCCATCTTTATCAGCAACCACCACCCCATATGGCGCCTTCTGGAGTACAGAAAAAAAGGTTCCTCTTTCCTTGTGCAAAAGACTTTCCATATGCTTCCGTTCGGTAACATCACGAACAATGGCATGAATGAATTTTTTATTGTTTATCTCGACTCTGTTGAGACTTATTTCTGCATCAAATAACTCACCGTCGTAACGCAAATACTTCCATTCGAAAAATTGCGGCTCTCCAAGTAGTGCGGCTCTTATTTTTTTTCGGGCCGTCCCGATCGAAGCATTTCCATCAGGCTGAAAAACAGGTGAAAACCTGGCAGGCGGCTGACCGATAATTTCATCCCTGGTACATTGAAACATACAGAGAGCCTTAGCATTACAGTCCACAATGATACCGTCTTTCATAAGAAAAATAGCATCATTCGCATATTCAAAAAGGGCTTTATATCTTGATTCGCTCTCGTGAAGCGCCATGGTTATCTTATTTTTTGTTATTGCACTGGCAAAGATTTCTGCAACAACCTTGACAAGAGAGATGGTATCTTTCGGCCAGATTTTTTTATTGCGCGTGCTGTCGAAACCGAGAAAACCAATGATGGAACGTTCTGAGACAATTGGAACGATAATAAGAGATTTGATGCCTTCTTTTGTAAATTTTTCCCTTTCTCTTTCTGCTTCAAGCGGAAGGCTACTAACATCCGGGACATGAAAAATTTCAAGGGTTTTTATCTTCTTTTCAAACCATGGGAGATCATCGGCAGCCATTTCCCGGAGGCCTTTTATCTGTGATTCTACTCCCATTGCACACCATTCATGTGTATTAGACATTTTCTTTCCATCATCATAAAACTGAAAGACATAACTTCTGTCAACATCCGCAAAGATGCTGATGGTTTTCAGAACATTATTGATTCTTCTGTCAATTTTATCCGGGGAAATGTTTATGAAATTCGTAGATACATTCAAAATAAAACGAAGTAAGTCGCTTTTGTCTGGTTTTGGTTTTTTTGCCTTGTCTTTCATCTACCACAATACCCTTTTACTTTAAACCCGTTTCTGGTAGTATAAATATTCATTAAAAAAATTTTATCAGGGAGTGCTATTATGATTAAATTAGATGAGGAAGAAAAACAAGTAAAAAACGGTGATGAGCTCTTCAGGATTCCTGAAGACCATTTGAATATTAAAGATACTTTCGCAGAAAAGAAAAGTTTATTCTCTAAATTGGAAGATTTGTCGCCGCTCCTTCATATTGTTACAATCCTGTTAGTTATTGTTGTTGGAATCATTGCGGTTCTGTCATGGGTTAATATGTCATCTATCAGTGCAGAAACGACTGACCTCAGGGCAAAGATAACCAGCATCGATACGGCAGGTTTTAAATCACAACTGGCAGCAATCGAATCAAGGCTGGATAATATGAAAAAAGAGGATGAAAAATTCAGGGCAGATGCCTCACAACTCAACAATGAAGTTCATGCACTAAAGGGTAAAGTAGAAAAACTCGAGGCAGCAAACCAGAAACAGCAGCCTGCCGCCAAGAAAAAACCTGCTGATAAGCCGCAGCCTCAGAAACCAAAGCCCGTTCCCGCCCGCTGAAAGGAGATGAAAATATGTCAGTTCTGATTGAATTCGCAATGTTTCCAACGGACAAAGGCGACAGCGTAAGCGCATATGTAAGCAGGATTATAAAGATGATTGATGCCGGTTATGCCTCCTATAAACTGACCCCTATGGGAACAATTGTCGAGGTGGAAACACTCGGCGAGGCGTTGAAGATTGTCGATGCGTCCTACAAAGAGCTTGAGCCGGACTGCAGCAGGGTCTACTCAACAATAAAACTCGATATCAGAAAAGACAGCAACGGCAGAATCACTCAGAAAATAGAATCAGTTGAGAAAAAAGTCGGAAAAAAACTTCAGTGAATAGTCGTTAGCAAATAGTTAAAGACATTATGAAAAGAAAAACCATCGTCACAATTTCGGGATTCATCGTCAGCATAGTAATGCTCTATTTTTCTTTGAAGGGTATTAATGCAGGCGCTATTCTTGAAACGTTAAAGAAGACAGACTACCGACTGGTCTTTATTCCGTTATTATTTATTTCTATCAGTATAATGTTGAGTTCTTTTAAGTGGCAGAGAATATCAGGTAATATCGTAAAATTTTCTGACACATTCATTTCTCTTATGATCGGCCTTTTCGTTAACAATGTTCTTCCTGCAAGGATTGGAGAAATTGCCAAGGGATATGTGCTTTCGAAGAGAACGGGAATATCCTTCACTTACGCCATCTCAACGGTGTTCGTCGACAGGATTTTTGATCTTGCAGGCCTTTTGCTGATTGCCCTGCTGTTTTTCCCGAAACACAGCCTCCCCGTAAAGGTTTCTCAAGCTATCTATATTCTCATAGGTATTCTCACGGTATGTATAATTCTGATAATAGTTTTCAGCAGAGAAAGATTCGCAAATACCATTGCCGGACAACTCAACAGGATTCAAAAACCTTTTCTTGCGAAATTTGCAAAACGTATCATAGAGATCCAGGGGAATCTGAAAAGAATACAATCACCATTGAACATCATTCTCTTTATTGTCATAGCGTTTCTTCAGTGGCTTTCGATGAGTACGGCGCTCTATTTTGTTACGCTTACCCTCGGTGTTAAAATCAATTTTATTTATGTGCCATTTGTGTGCGCTCTTCTCAACATGGGGCTCACTATCCCCTCTTCTCCGGGTTACATTGGAGTGTACCAGTTTCTGCTTGTATATCTCCTGTCCATTTTTGATGTTCCGAAGCACGAAGGCTTTACGGTTTCTGTTCTATTCCATGCACTATGGTATATACCCTATAATTTAATAGGGTTTTCCCTCTTGCTGAAGGAACATCTAAAAATAGGAGAAATAAGAAAGTTAGAGAAATAAGGTGATAATCAGGGAGAAGGGGTCGGGGGTCGGCTTTCAGGAAGTTACTGATCCCTGCTCCCCGCTACCTGACATCTGCTACCTGATTACTATTCACCTTTCCGCCTTCTTTGCATACGTGGCAATAGTTTCAACATAGTTAGCAGCAATCCCACACGGTAACAGTCTGGAATTTACCGGCATGAACACATTGGACAACATCCACAGCAATGATTGCCGTTGAGGCTGACACCATAAAGTCCTCAAAATCAGGATGTTTTTTAAGAAATATTTGTACATATTCCTCCCATACCTTTCCTCTCCTTACAGGGCGGGCAATGCCTGTTATAGTCACTGCTTCGGTACCCATAAGGTTTTTGTTCGACTTTCGCCTGTTGTCGATGAGGAGGGCCACATGTTCAGAATTGAGAATATTTTCATATTTCCTCGTTCCCTTTGGAGTTGCAAAAAGGACCTTTTTCAAATCCGGAGTGATGGCATACGCTACAAGCGAGGTGTATGGATGGCCATTATTATCTGTGGCCAGAACAGCAAAAAATTCGGTTCTGTTGAATTCTTTCAATCTTTCCGGCACCGAAACCGAACCTTTTTGAACTACGCTCGGAACCTGTTTCCTCTCTTTCATGTATTCTCCCTTTGCTTAAAAGCAGTACATCGTACTTCGTACCTCGTACAGAGGATTGGATGTTTAGAGGTTTAGCCAACCTTCTAACCTTCCAGCCATCTAACCTTTTTCTGTCAGCAATAAGCTATTTCCGTTTTGCATATGTTGCAATAGTTTCAAATAGTTTTGCTTTTTTGATTGGTTTCGTCACATATCCGTCACAACCGGCATCGAGGCTTTTCTGTTCGTCCCCCTGAAGGGCAAATGCTGTGAGGGCAACGATCGGGGTCCGTTCGAGTCCGTTTTCACGCTCCCATACCCTGATGAGTGAGGTAGCAGTATAACCATCCATCACCGGCATTTGCATATCCATAAAAATCAGGTCATACCTGCCCTTCACTTCTTTGAATTTTTCAACAGCTATCTGACCGTTTTCAACTAAATGAACCTTATGGGGGGTATTTCTGAAATAGGACCACACGAGCAGACGATTGTCTTCGTTATCTTCAGCTACAAGAACATTTAAGGGCCGTCTTTCGTCATTGGAAGGCAACAAAATGACCTCGGTTGCAGTTGTAGAAACGGCATCCACCGTCGGACAGGATTGATTCATTGCCATATTTATTGCCTCAACGAGTTCAGCCTTTTTGACTGGTTTTCGGAGCAAACCCGATACACCGAGCTGTCGTGCCTTTTCCCTATCACCTTTAACATACCCCGATGTAAGGATAATCGCGGAAAGGTCCTTGAGCCAATTGTATTTCTGAATTTCAGCCATCACTTCGAAACCATTCATGGTCGGCATAAAATAGTCAAGCAATAAGAGCTTAAACGGTGCCTTTGTGGTAAAACTGTGTTCCAATATTTCGAGACCACTCCTGCCGTCTTCTGCCTCTGTAACTGAGGTGCCGAAGTTGTGGAGCATCTCCCTTAAAATCATCCGGTTTGTAGCATTATCATCAATAACAAGTACCTTCATATCTTTCAGTTTTACAGTGTCAAGTCTCGCATCCGCCTGTTTCCAATCTTTCTGAATATTGAAACAGGCCGTAAATGACATTGTAGTGCCCAAACCAACTTCGCTTTCAACCCATATTCTGCCTCCCATCAACTCAACGAATTGCTTGGAAATAGCAAGGCCAAGGCCAGTTCCGCCATATTTACGTGTCGTTGACGCGTCTACCTGGGTGAACTTCTTGAAAATCATATCAATCTTATCGCTGGAGATACCGATACCGGTATCACGGATGGAAAATTGTAAAATAACACCGTTTTGAATTTTGAGTTGAAGACCCTCGGAGGTTTCCTTCCCCTCTTCCCCTTGACCCCTGCCTTCTTCCGACTTCTGACTTCTGACTTCCAGAACTATTTCACCTTTTTCAGTAAATTTTATGGCATTCCCGATGAGATTGACCAAAACCTGGCGCAGGCGCGTCGGATCCCCTGTTAAATGAGTCGGAACATCCGGGGAAAACCGATAAACCAGTTCCAGATTTTTTTCGTGTGTGCGTAATGCCATAACATCACAAGTTCTCTCAATGATGTCCACAAGATCAAAATCCATTACCTCTAAATGTATCTGGCCGGCCTCTACCTTGGAAAGGTCAAGGATATCGTTAATCAACCCGAGAAGGTTTTCCCCTGCATCCCGGAAAACCTGAACATACTTTTGTTGTTCAGAAGAGAGGGGTGTCTCCAGCAAAAGTTCCGCCATACCGATGATTGCATTCATGGGCGTCCTGATTTCATGGCTCATACTGGCTAAAAATTCACTCTTGGCACGGTTTGCAACCTCTGCCCCCTCCTTCGCCTTCCTCAGGGCAGCTTCCGTGTTTTTAAGATCGGTAATATCAAGGATTACCCCCACCAGCCCGGCAACACTCCCATTAATATCAAGATAGGTCGCTTTGTTGAAAATGACATTATGTCCTGAACCGTCCGGATAAGTAACCACGGTCTCATATGTCTGAATGCCGGGTTTTTCATAAAGCGCCACATCCATACTATGATATTTGTCTGCCACCTCTTTATTAATATTTACCCCATATACCGTTTTTCCGATAATCTGTCCTTTTGGTTTACCGAGATAAGATTCAAAAGCCTTGTTACAGCCTATGTATACTCCTTGCGCATCCTTGTAAAAAACCGGCGCAGGAATTGAATCTATCAAAACCTGCAAGAAATGAAGTTGTTCCTGAAGCCTCTCTTCTGTTTCTTTCCTTTTTGAAATATCCTCTGCAGTGCCTTCATAATAGAGTATCGTACCATCAGGATCCCGGACAGCCCTTGCGTTCATTGATATCCAGATTGTGCTCCCGTCTTTTTTATAAAACCTTGCTTCGAAGCCTTCCACATGGCCTTTCTCTTCAAGGAACCTTTTAAATCTTATCCGATCTTCAGGATCGACATATTGCTGTTCGCCAATGCTGGTGATGCTCGTAATCAATTCTTCAGGCGAGTCATAACCGTACATTCCACCAAGCGCTGGATTAACGCTTATGTAAAAACCACCTGGCGTTGTCTGAAAAATACCTTCTATCGCATTTTCAAAGATATTCCGGTACTTTTCTTCGCTCTCTTTAAGCGCCTTTTCAACCCTCTTAATATCCGTGATATCGCGGGCAATATGAACCGAAGCGACGACATTGCCTTCTTCATCGTACAACGGAGAGACGGATACCAGGAAAACCCCTCCGAGGGTCTCCTCGTGAACTTCTGCAGTATGGACATTTCCATCCCTCAGCAACAAGACGTGGGGACAAAAACCGGGTGGCATTTTAGCGTTATGCACTGATTCGTGGCACGTTCTGCCGATGACTTCCTTTGGTGAAAGGCCGAGTCTGTTCGCCATTGCCTTGTTGACCCGGATGATACGGTGCTGCCTGTCAATGAGTGCAACAAGATCCGGAATGGAATCAAATGTATATTCCCATTCCTTTTTGGCACGAATGACAAGATTAGCCAATCTTTTGTGCTCAATTTCAGATTTTTCTAAGTCGGCATTCTTCCGGCGTAATTCCCTTGCTTCATCGATAAGTTGACGTTTTGTTTTACTTTCGTCTTCCACAGCTTATGTAACCCACCATATTTGTTATCGATATTAGCACAAATTGTTATAAAAAAGAATACAGTATTTTATAAGTCACGGGTTCCAGCGGGAGAATAAACCATCCCCGCCGCAAGCAGCGGGGTATTATTCGTCATGCGGCAATGACCAGGTAATTTCAATACAGCCAGATGTGGTCCAATTCATCTCCTGTCTTTCCTTCGGTCTTCCGCTCCCTCACGACCTTTGCCGGGGATCCTGCCACAACAGTATTGGGCGGCACATCCTGCGATACTATCGAGTTGGCTGCTACTATGGCCTGTTCCCCTATAGTTACACCGGGAAAGATGATGGCGCCGGTGTAAATCTTCACGTAATCCTTAATGACGACAGGACGGTATTCCCGGACGATATGGGAAGATTCCGAGTGTGTATGCGTAAATATCCTGACGTCTTCTGTTAGGCAAACCTCATTGCCTAAAGTAACTCCCCCTTTGGAGTCGATATAGACCCCCCGGTTAAAAAAGACAAAGTCGCCAACTTCTATGAACTGTCCGAAATTGAAGCGGAAGTTCTCCTCTGCAATAAAACCGACACCGCACCGTTTAAAGAGGTGTTCGGCAATAAGCCTCCTGACCTGGATGGCAAACGTTGCGAACAGGCAGATGGGCAGCTTGTCGAGTGTGTCCCACAGGAAATGAAGGTAACGCTGTTGCGCGGTAAAGGGATGTTCCCTTCCCAATGGGAGAAGTTCGCAATACAAGGTAAGTCCCCTGAGCAGTTCCTTTGAAAACACAGGTCCTTCCAGAAGCTGCAGGATCCTCTCTGTTCCCGCCTCATCGAGACCGGACCTAATAATCTCTTCAAGCTCCTCAAGCTTTTTTGTGAGATCTTTTTCCGTATCGCACCTCCTGAATAAATATACTATCAAAAATAGGGCATAAATATTATTAACATATTTTTGATTTAAAATCGTATTTTATGGTGTATAATTAATGTGAAATGTCAAGGAGAAGGAGAGGAAGGGTTAATGCGGCGGATAAATCTCGGCCACACGTCCCTCTATCACCCCAGGGCACCCCTGCTACTCCCCCCGTCACCTCAGGTGCCAATCGCGGAATGTATATTCCGCCACATTTGTCCGATGCCTTTAAGGGTATCGTTGAAAGGGCGGCTGACAGGGCGAAAAGCGACCTGGCTTCTATGGGAAAGATCCGGCCGGCAGCATTTTTTGTGTATACGGATGGCACCATGAAGGTGGTATCCCTCTCCTTTAAAAATGAACTCCAAAAAGACGGACTCATCAGAAGAATTAGAGAGAAGGCGTTAGAGGAGAATACTTCTGACGTTCTGGTACTGACTGAAGCGGAACACGAGCGACACATGATGACTGTTTTGTCAGGGGTGACCTCCGGTATGAGAGCTTCGGCCCGTGTAGACTATAGTTTTAATAAGGAAACAAAGACCGTCACTTCATGGAAGATTAGCTGGCTGGACAAACCTGTTCAGAATGTCTTCCTTGACGGCATCTTCGATAAGACCGGTTAAACAAATTGTTGTGTTATCATTTACATCGACGAATTACGCTTATCACTGTCTGACCTATTTCGGCAGGGCTTTTTACAATTGTGATCCCTGCTGCTTCGAGTGTCTTTATCTTTGTAGCAGCATCCCCTACCCCGCCGGATACAATTGCTCCTGCATGGCCCATACGTCTTCCCGGCGGTGCTGTTACCCCTGCAATAAATGCCACAATGGGTTTTTTCATGTATTTTTTGAAATATTCAGCAGCCTGCTCCTCGGCCTGACCACCAATCTCGCCGATAATCACAACAGCATCAGTATCTTTATCGTTTTCAAACATCTCAAGAAGATCAACATATTTGAGACCGATGACAGGATCTCCTCCTATACCTACACAGGTTGATTGTCCCACCCCGCGTTTCGTAAGCTGGTCTACTACCTCATAAGTTAAGGTGCCGCTTCGGGAAATAATTCCGATACTGCCCTCTTTATGGATGTAACCTGCCATAACACCGATTTTACATTTACCGGGGGAGATGATGCCCGGTGTATTGGGGCCAATAAGGACAGTATTTTTATCCTTCATGTAATGTCTTACAGTAATCATATCTATGGTTGGAATACCTTCTGTGAGACAGATAACAGCCCCTATGCCTGCTTCAACTGCTTCCAGAATGGCATCGGCAGCAAACGGGGGCGGTACGAAAATTGCTGATGCATTAGCGCCGGTAGCGTCTACCGCTGCCTTTACCGTATTGAAAACGGGAATACCATCAAACTTTTGCGAACCCTTGCCAGGGGTAACCCCTCCAACAACATCCGTTCCATACTCCACCATCTGTCTCGTATGGAATGCACCCTCATTGCCGGTTATACCCTGAACAACTACACGCGTATGTTTATCAACTATGATACTCATTTCTTCCCCATCTGCATAAATTTACGAAGTTGGGAAGTTTCGAAGTTGGGAAGTTGGGTTGTAACTTCATGCCTTCTTAACTTCGTATATTCGTAACTTCGTAACTTCCGCCCTTAAGCGCTTCCGCCACCTTCTCCGCTGCATCCCCCATCCCGCTCGCTACAGTGAATGTGAGACCCGATTCGGCAAATATCTGACGGCCAAGTTCTACGTTTGTTCCTTCGAGCCTGATAATCATGGGCAGCTTTATGTCGAGCTGGCGAGCCGCCTCAACAACACCCTTAGCGAGGACATCACAGCGAAGTATACCGCCGAAAATGTTTATAAAAATCACCTTGACATCGGAGTCAGAAAGCAATATTTTCAGGCCTTCGGTGACCATCTGAGAGGTAGCGCCTCCGCCGACATCGAGGAAATTGGCCGGTGCCGCGCCGACATGTTTTATCAGGTCCATAGTTGCCATCGCAAGACCGGCTCCATTTACCATGCAGCCGACATTCCCTTTCAGTTTGATATAGTTCAGGTTATATCTTGACGCCTGCACCTCTAATGAGTTTTCCTGACCAAGGTCCCTTAAGGATGCTATATCAGGATGCCGGTACAGTGCATTGTCATCAACGTTAATCTTGGCATCAAGGGCGATAAGATCGCCTCCCTCTGTGACGACAAGCGGGTTTATCTCTGCAAGCGAACAATCTTTATCAATAAAAAGGCGGTATAAGTTTAAAATGATCCCGCTCATTTTCCTTGAGAGCGATGGGTCTAACCCTAAAGAAAAGAATATCCTGTTAGCCTGGAAAGGTCTCAATCCGATACTTGGATCAACATTTTCAATAAAGAGTTTTTCAGGTGAATCGGCTGCAATCTTCTCAATCTCCATACCGCCTTCAGAGCTTGCCAGCACTGTGATACAGGCCTTTATCCTGTCTAACGTAATGCCCAGGTATATTTCCTTCGCCACATGGAGCACTTCTTCTATCACGAGGTGGTTTACGGGTTTCCCCTCTTCTCCGGTCTGCGGAGTAAATAATGTTTTCCTGAGAAGCTTTGAAGAAACATGTACTGCTTCTTCAACTGAATTAACAATCTTTATGCCTCCGCCCTTGCCCCTGCCTCCGGCATGGACCTGCGCCTTGAGAACAAGAGGGAAAGTCCCTGCATTTTTAATTGCCTGAGGTATTTCCTCTGCGGATGTGACTACCTGACCTTTCGGGGTGGGAATATTGTAGGAGTTAAAGAGCTGTTTTGCCTGAAACTCATGTATCTTCATCTACCCGCTCACTCAGCATATGGGGCATTACGGCCTTGCGGGCTTTCATGGCAGCGTTCATGCCTGCCTTTAGGGCATCGCGGTTCAATTGTTCTGTGCCTTTCGGCACCCGTGCCAGGACAGCCGTTTCAACAGCCCTTGGCGTAACAATAGTTGTTAATTTTACAATCGCCCCAAGAGCAACGATGTTAGCCACCATCTCCCTTTTCAGATTTTCGCGGGCGATTCTTGTGAAAGGAATTCTAAAGGCCTTTGAAAGAGGCACCTGATTGACAAATGTGGAATCTACAATAAGTATGCCCTCCGGCTTGAGGTCCATGTAATAATCATCACATGATTTCTGGTTCATGGCAAGGAGTAAATCGAGCTGCATGGCCTTAGGGTAATCGATCTCTTCATCGCTAACCACTACTTCGGCCTTGCTTGAGCCGCCTCTCGCCTCCGGGCCATAGCTTTGTGTCTGGGCAACATATTTTCCATCATAAATACCCATTGCCTCGGCAAGGATAATACCTACAAGGATCAATCCCTGCCCGCCTGAACCGCTTAACCGGATATCATATCTAAAGCTCATAATTTTGTCTTTTCACCTTTCACTGTCATTTAAAGGGTTCAAGGGGTCGAGGGTTCAAGAGTTCAAGAGTTCAAGTGGCTGGCTTGTCAGCCTGTTTTTTTGCTCCGAACTCCGAACTCGTAATTCCTTGCTTCTGCCCTTTCCGCTATTCACTGTTCACTATTCACTATTTATTTCGTCCCTTTTGCCCATTTTCTTACCTTTTCGTATTCCTCATGAAACACAGGAAGTTCTTTATCGATCAGTACTCCGATCTTGAACTTATCCTCCATCTCTTCTTCTTTCATCTGGGCAGCCTTTTCAATGGTCACTGCATGGTCGCGCTGCCATGCCATCATCTCTACAGCGGAACCCATACGATTCAGCCTCCCGTACTGGGTATGACAATGGCCGATAACCTCCACCACAGAAAATCCTTTTTTCTGAAAGGCCTTTTCCATAAGGCTGTCCAGCATTTTAGCATGATACACTGTGCCCCTGGCTACAAAGGTTGCCCCTGCTGTAACAGCAAGTTCCGATATTTTAAAAGACTGCTCAACATTTGTATATGGGGATGTTGTGGTTTTCATTCCGTATGGTGTTGTCGGAGAATACTGGCCTCCGGTCATACCGTATACGCTGTTGTTAAGTATAATCGTCGAAATATCAACGTTTCTCCTCGCAGCATGGATGAAGTGGTTTCCGCCTATTGCAACGGCATCA
>Ga0247841_10010668_pt1 | contig 12451 bp, 5 predicted proteins | sample LaCruzMarch2015__2_FD_192410 | JGI IMG/M metagenome (GOLD analysis project Ga0247841, IMG submission 192410) | Freshwater microbial communities from meromictic Lake La Cruz, Castile-La Mancha, Spain - LaCruzMarch2015_18m | ecosystem: Environmental > Aquatic > Freshwater > Lake | place: Spain... | reverse complement strand
GAACATTTGTTGGTGTTAAATTCCCATAATAAAACATGATATAATCTTTTTCTAAATTCGTTGTACTATAATAACAGAACGCTTTTCCATCTTTTGTTCCATGCTCGGTCTCAACATAAAGAGTTACATTTAAGGTCGTTGTCGAGCCGGACATATTGCCTGTAGGTCCAACTCGTTTGATTGTCAACGGTTCCGAACCATATAAAGTCAAAGTCAAAGGATCATGATTTGTATTTCTATATTTATCCTCTGCCCACGGCTGGTCTTTGCATTTGAAATAAACTTTATTTTCAACACCAACTCCACTCTTCAATCCCGTCAAAGTTCCAGTACATTTGTATAACTGATTTGCTTCAATCTCCGTCGGATCACTCGCGCAGCTCATTTGATTTTCCATCTTATCATACTCTTGATTTACTTTGCTCCATTTGCAATCTGCCGGTTCATTAGTATAAAGCTCGACGGGCGTATCGTTTATTCCAAATCCGAAACTTGAACCGTCAACTATGCTTGTTCCTTTCATTTCCGGCGCCGTATTATCTGGTGCTGGATCAATACAGAACTGAACTTCAAACGCGTCCGCATAATTTATATTTCCTTTTGAATCCGCTCCTTTATTCACATGGCCATATGCGTCCGCGCATCTGACAAAAAGTTTCATAGTTTGTGCAGGATTCAAAGTCATATCTAATCCAGATTGTGACTTATTTGGTCCAGGCAACGTCATCGTTTGTTTATGTTCATAAGAAAACATATTTGAATCTCCGATGAACGCTGGCATTTCTTCATAGGTTCCTTTCAAAGTGTCAGAAACTTTGCACTGCGCTGGCTCGTCCGTTCTGAATCCCCAAGTTATCGGCATGTAAGGTCTCAAACAATGTGTTGTCAAACTTCCTCCGTTCGCGTCGGTAGGCCAGATGTAAACACCAACTGCTGGCGGTCTTATTTGTTTATCCGGTTCATACTTGAAATATTTATTTGGACTAAACAAAGTATTATCTGGAATTATTTTCGGAGCAGAGGTATCATCAAGTCCAATGTAGACACACATTTCTTCCCCCGTTCCTTCATTTACAATATCACAATTCTGTCCCATTGCTTTACATTGATATTTTGAACATGTAGAATTTATCTTTACTCCAGATTTAGTATTAAACATTTTATTACATTTTTCACACTCAGCTTTTCCAACTCCCGTCGGCGCCTGCCACGGATAACATGAAAAAATAACTGTCTTCGTCTCATTTTTCTGATCACTCGATCTATACATCATAATAAAAATAATTACTGCTGTCACGAGTCCGACGCCGATTCCAACTCCCTGCGCGTTTGTTAATCCGCCGAAACCTTTTCTAAATGCCCACGGAACCGCAGTTCCCGTCGAGGCTCCCGTTGCCTGCGAACTTCCAATTGATTCTAAAATTCCTATTGTTAATTTCCCAGTAAAAATTCCTCCCCCCAACGCTGCTGAAAGCGAATTCACAAGAGGTTTATATTTTTCTCCGACGAAAGAACCAATTAACATTCCAAAACTAAGAACCGCTCCTCCCCACATCAAACCCTGAATTGCATTTCCCCAGAAATAACCAACATTTCCCAACAAAGGAATTTCCGGCGCAGGACTAACATCTCTCGACGATGCAAAATTCATACTCTGTGCCTCTGTCGTAACATCCGCTCCAGATGAATCAAAAGCACGCAGTTCACCATCCACTTTTTTGAAAGTATATGTTTGTCCGTCCGCCACATTTGTAAATTTTCCTTCCACCCCTATTTGATTTCCCGTCATAAGCTGACCTTTTGCCGGAGAAACACCACTTAAACCAGGTTTTCCCGTCGGCATAATATTTCTTGTTGCACCGGCTGCTGACGAAGAAACAAAATTTCCATTTGTATCTATACTTCCTGTTACAGTGTTTCCCGTTTTTACTTCTAGAAAATTATTTCCCCCAAGAGGTTTATAATCTTCCGTCCCAGCAGGAAGATCGCTACTCACCGGCGTCATCGCTGGATTTTCAACAGGAGGATTTGGATTTTTTGCCACAATCCCTCCTTCAGGAGTAACATATTGTTGCCCTATTTTCGCCGGGTCGACACGTACCAAGGATTTTGAATTGTATTGATCAAATTCATTTTGAGTTAAAATTGACTGAGGAGGTAACTGACCATTAGCATTTGCTGGCGGAATATAACTATTTGTGATTGTATTTTTTATTGGATCATATTGATCAACTCTCACATATTGGGTTTTATCAAACCACAATACTGAATGATCAGTGTACCTGTAATAATCAATGCCTTCAATTTTGTAAATTTGACTAAGATCAACCTGAACACTAGAAGAATATCCAAACGCGCTCGCCGTCCCGACTTTTTTATCGACGTCGGAAATCAGCCAGCAAAATGCAAATGTCGCAACGATTAAAATAAATATTTGTGTAAACGACATCATCGCAGTTTTATTTATCATTTTTCACCTCAATTTCACTTTCCATTTCAATATTTTCATTTCCCCAACTTTCAAATTTTATTTCTTCGCTAACTAAATCCAAAACTTTTTTCGCAGTATCTCTGTGCATTTCAGCAAACTCTTTTGGAATTCCTTGCTTTATGTTAGGATATTTCATAAATAAATATTCTGGACCGAGCTCTTTCATTTCTAAAATTAATTCGTTTTTTATTTTCATTCTTTGTGCAAGTCCAACACTGTCGCCCCTCGCAATTTCTTTAGATAAGTTTGAATGAGAATCGTGGTTTTCAAACTTATTCTTTGAGAATTTTTCAAAATTCTCAATAAACCGAAACATATACAATGCTTTCAAAGAACTTTCAATCACCTGCTGTGAATAAAAAATAAATTCAGAATATTTTCCTTCTACAAAAAAAGCTTCTGCCATTTCTAATTCTTCTTTTGCTTCAGTTATTCTTATTCTTATTTTTTCGTTCATACTGTCCCATTTCCTCCGGTTGTAGAACTTCCGGAACTAGCTGTTTTACCCGAAGAGCTATAAAAGCTACTTCCCGAACCACTGTAAATTGGAAGACTTCCCGAGTTAGTGCCCGTTGCGACGCTTGGTGAACCGTCTTTGCTTACATCCTGACTAACAAAACCCATTCTTCCGACGTAATTAATATTTTCTCCACAATCTCCAAGTCCCACACACAACTCATGAAAGCTTGCCATCCAAGCCCCCTCATCTTCACACTCGCAATTTTCTACACAAGTTTTCGTTTCAGTTTTTCCGAATAAAGTTTTTTCTAAATTAATTTCATACTTAACTACACAGTTAGCGTTCGCTTGCGCGCAAACAGAAGTTGCTTCCGACCCGCTCCAAAATTGCAAACCCGGCGCATGTAACGGCGTGCAGATTCCAGTTCTTCCATCCTCCTCTTCATCCTCTGTTGATTCATTAGTCGCCTGTCCCGTTGGGTTTGCATTCTGCTGATCAATTGTAAGTCCAGTATAACTTCCTTCGGTCCATTTGCAATCTCTCTTATCTCTGTTCTCACAATCTTCCAGTGCTTCTTGATTCAAACAATCCTGCCATCTATTCACTCTGCAACCTGCCTCACTAAATCCTCCGACGAGGTTATCAATACAAATTTCCTGCCTGAAATCTGCGCACGGTTCTATAATTTCTTCACCCTGCATACATAAATGTCTGAAATATCTTCCGCCGGCTAAATCAGTCATAGGATTATTTCCCATATCCGTCGCTGTTGCTCCGGAGCACCAAGACTCTCCGTGCTTATGCGGTTTTCCATCTGAAGTTACCGTCGCTGGACAATTCAAATCTCTGCAAATGTTATCCCCCATAGTTGGTGCTTTGCTATCTCTTCTCTGCTCGTACTTCGCGCAAATACTTCCCTGAATATAATTACAATTTCCGCATCCCGGCGAAACAGAATTAGTTTTTCCATAATTACAAGAATCTTTTACATCAATAACTTTTGCCCAATAATTTTTATCATCATATTTCGCAGAGTCATAAATATTTGCAACATTTCCGCATGAATCCAAATAATAAACTCCGTCTTTTTTATCTAAGCAGGTTGTTTTTTTGCTCGGTCCGCAATTTGTTCCCAATTCTTCGGCCGAACATAAATATCCCATATGAAATCCCGTGGTTGAATTAATATTTTTTGTACTCGCAACAGAATTCCCCAGGATTTTAACACAATCCCCTCTCGTCGTAAATTTACATGTGACCTGATAATCTTCTTTATCTTGATAAACACATGCGCCCTCATCTTTCGCTTGAGCCAAAGCAATACAAGACATTTCATCTTTAATGTTCTTATTAAAATTTAAATCTAATCCATAAAATGAAGATAATCTTTTACATCTTGCCAGCGTTACGAACGCCGCTTGATCTGCAATAACACAGCATCCTAAACTGCATTGCGGAATATTACACTCCGCCGAATCACCCCAGGTTCCTTTATTATCGGTACAAACTCTTTCTGGAGTGTTTTCCATACAGGTTCCTTCGATAGAATCATAACAACATCCTAATTTGCAAAATGAAGTTGCCTCGCACGAAGAAGGATTTGTTCTAAATGTCGGATCACATCTGCTCTGCGGATTATTCTGGCACCACGCGCCGTCGACGGTTTTTTCACAGCAATAAGAAAGCTGCGCAACTTGAATCGCGTTCAATAATTTTTCTTCAGGTCTTAAATAAGTAGAGTTATCTGGTGAAAAAGTTACCGCTAAAACCGAGCCAGCTAAAAAAATCATACAAAAAATAAAGATTAAAAATTTATTATGCATTTGGTGGTATGATTCCTCCAGCAGTTACTAATTTTTGATTTCCCTCTCCAAAATATCCCGGAGGCCAGGCAAGACTTCTCGTCGCAAATCTAAATTCTTCCCCCGTTTTTCTATTGCTAACCGAGTAAAGAGTCGTTCCGTCTTCCATTTTTATTTTAACAACTTTTATATCCGGATAGTATGCCATGTATATCGAGGTTTCACTCGCCCCAAATCCGGCCTCGAAATTTAATATACTCGTAGCTATCGAAATCAAATCATACATCTGCGTAGGATACTCCAAAGAAATTTTATCGTAGTTCTTTTCATTCTCACTCGCAATTTTCATTTCAACATTCACGTTCATAAGAATTCTGCTCTCAGTAAGATTCATAATAATCTCCGGATTTGATTGCATTGTGATTGTATAACCCTTACCCTCATATGTTTTTTTCATATCGCTTAAACATTGAACAGCTTTTGGCGTAACTAACTGTTTAACTTCATCAGAATATTTTTTATACAAAAACGGCTGTTGCATAACACATTTTGTATGATACTCATTCGTGTAACAAAGATAATTATACTTAGCTCCTTTGTACTGATAATAATTTTGGGTTTCAAGATCTCCCCCCTTAGAAGCAACCTCAACCAAACTTTCTTTCAATGTAGATTTTATACAACTATCATAATATTCCGTCGGAGATTGAATTTTAAACAAGTTTCCTGACTGAATTTTTGGAAAAACAACCATAAGAAAAATAATCGCTGCAATAATTATCAATCCAACTATAATAAAAATTGTAAGCTGCGCTTTTCTCGAAAATTTAAACCTCAAAAACTCATCTCTTTTTTCCAAAATCCCCATACTCCACAAAGGAATTTCTCATTTAAAAACCCTTCTCCAATTTACCCTCTATCCGCCATAAAATCTTTTTCTTATGAAATAAAATATCAGCAGCATAATAAATAAAAGTATAAGCGCAAGCAGTATAAAAATCGTCATCTGCGATTTTTTGTTAAATTTTAATAATTGTCTTATTTTTTTAATCATCTCATTTTTCTCCTAACGAAAAATAAAAACGCAAGATATATATATATTTCCATTAAAAATCATAGCTCAAATTTTTGGGTAAGTGAAAGGAGGTTATGAAAATTTATGGTAAAAGAAAAAATGGGTTTGTCCATTTGGTGGATAATTCTAATTGTTGTTGTAGTTGCCGTCGTAGCCTCGCTTGTTACCGTCAAGATGACCGGTGGTGCAATAACGGGAGATGTAATCAAAGTTGCTAAGACTTCTTTTGGTACAGATGTATATACAAAAGCAGAAATAGATAAATGGGCTATTGATTTAAAGAACGCAATTGATAATGAAGATAAGAGAATAAATTGTCTTCAACATGGTCAACAGTATTTAACCTTTTCAAAAGCAGGTCTTGCAAGTACAATTATCCTCGGTGGTGCAAGTCACAATATAAGTTTTATTAGCGCCACTAATCCAACAACGGCTATAATTGTTGTTGATGGCATTCAAAAAACAATGACCGAGGGATCAAGCGCAGTATTCACTGGAGATTTATATGTTTACGTTAATGATGTAACTTATCAAACGTATGCTGGCGGAGTTAAGAGCGTTTCTCTAGCTGTTTCTAAATCTTGTTAATTTATTCTTTATTTTTTCTCCCATTATTTTTTGGGAGATTTTCTTTTTTGATTTTGTTTCTTCTTTTTTAATCAAATTATTTTCAAGAAAAAATTAATACGCCCCAATTTTAAAACAATCCGTGTTCTTATTTCCCAGAACATCTTGGCATTTTATATAAAATATTGCTCTGCTCAAGTTCCCAGTTACGAGATCTTTTTCTGTAATAAATCCCTTGTGTATTTTATTATAAATTGAATCCATCTTGCTTCCCTCGTCTCCGGAAGAAAAATCAAACTGACAGTTCTTCAAACTAAACTGGCATTTAGCCAATTCATCCGTAATTATCTCCAAAGCTCCGTCTTTATTGAAATATCTTATTATCGCCGGACTTATATCATCTTTAATTATTTTAAAATTCGTCGTCGAGTTTGCGAAATTTCCTGCGTCATCCCGACAACCTATTTCTAAATTATATTCTCCGTTCGGAAGCATTCCAAAAGTTTGTTCGTGAGTATTAGCAAAAGTTTTCAAAAACCAAACGTCACCAAGTCCATCAAAATTATATAAACATCTCGCTATTCCGTTATTTGCTCCGCCAGAAGTTTTAACTCCCAGATTCACCGTCACAAATTCATTTCCAGTATTAAAAATACTTCCCGCAACGGGAGTTATTGAATCAATTTTCAACGGACTTTGCGTTTTCTTCAGATAAAACTCATAAGCATTTTGATTTATATTTCTCTTACTTTCAATTTCCCCTGGCTGATCTTTGCATTTAATATAAATAATTGAAGTCACGTTCTGCATTACTCCGTCGCAAGGCCAACCCTCATTAACCCAATCATTAACTCCTGTCTTGCAATTTAAACTCTTATTCATTTCAGAAAATAATTTCGGAGAATAGTCATACTTACATTCTGCCGGTTCGCTTAAATAAAATGTAATATTCGCAGAACTTTCTCCGAGCTTCAGATAACTTTCTTTCTCTGGATTTGATACAACAATTTCAGCAGAAGAATTGTCCATCGTCTGTGCCACGCAAAAATTAACAATGTAATCTTTTTTATTTATATTTCCAGACTGATCCATGCATTTAACATAAAGATCAAGTCCATTAAACTTGCTCAGATTTACCTCGCCACTCATCTCCGTTAAATTTACCTCTCCCGTTCCATTTCCAAACGGGATTCCATACGTTTTCATAATCAGATTTACCGACGGCATATAAAATGAATTCAAATGATTTTTAAGATAATTATTTTTTCCTCCAAAGAAATTTCCCATTTTATCATATGGAACATCTGGATTAACATCCATTTTGCACTGCGCATTATTGTCCGTTGATAATCCCCACTCTAAAGCGTTCATTTGAGGAACGCATTTCCCGTCGCTGGTTCTTATTCTCAAACTTCCGTTCTGTTCATCATATTTATATCCTTTAGTTAATACTCCTGCAAGAGGAGTTATCTTTGGTTCTTTTTTATCTCCCGAACCTGTGTTTCGACATAAATTTGTCGTCTTATTGAATGAGCATGTTTGTCCTAAACTTTCACACCGATATTTTGTACACTGCTTCAGCGGCTCATCTTTATTACAAAGAGAACAATCTATTCCCCCCGTTGGCGGTTCCCAAGTCATGCATCTAAAAGAAACCTCGACCTCTTTAACAGTTCCAACTTTCATCGATTTCAAAACAATTGCAATTATCAACAAAACAGCAAGACAAATAATTGCGAGAACCCATCCCGCTAAACATCCAGCCAAACTTCCATTTGCAAGATATGAAATTCCAACAAATGTTAATCCAACAGCCATTCCAGCAACAGACATCATTAAAGCCGCATCTCCCTTTAATCCAAAAAGAAATGACAATGCCGTCGCTGCCATCGAGGCAGCTCCAATGCTCCCCATAGCGTTGCTCATTCCATTCGCAAAAGAATTTGTTACTTGCATTGTATTAGCACCAACCTGCCCACTAGCTCCTGAAGCTGTCGTAGCCGTTTCAGAAACCACATTTGCAGAACCTTTTGCAACTATTTGTGTTCCTTGAGCCAAATCTCCTCCAGAAGCAATCGTCTGTCCATTGCTCGTAGCTATACTAACTGGATTATTTGTCGTCGCTGTAATCGTCTTCTCACCAACACTAAAACTTCCCTGACTAAATGTTCCAGTTACTGCCGGTCCTTTTGAAAAAGATAATCCTCCAACTCCTCGAATAGTAGTTCCTCCCTTCAGAACCGCGCCCGCCGCAATTTTCGTCGTCGCCATATAGCCCGCAAGCATGCCCGTCGCTCCAGTAACTCCTCCCGCAACCTGCACTCCAGTTTGCAAACCTAAATATCCTGGAGCTTTCGGTTTTTGTTGTTCCGGCAATTTATCTTTTTCCGCACCAGCATAACCCATCATCGCAGCAACTATATCTTGCGCAACATACAAAACATACTGTCCAGCGACGGGCGCCGCAAATGTTTTATACTGCTCAAGATCAATATCTTCCGCACCATTAACTTCATAATTATTTGTAATCTGTCCCGCAATATTTACATAACCTCCGCAATCTCCCAAACTCACACAATAATCATTCATTTGTTGCGTGAAATCAGAATTTTCTATTCCGCAATTATACATGCATTCCCAACCACTCCGAGTATTTTGATAAATCACGACGAATTTTCTATTTGCTTGAGCACAAATTGCCTCGCCCGTTTCCTTATGAGAATTGTCTTCAACGTCCGTAACTTTTTGCATAAATCCCGGAGGATATTTTGGAGTGCACGCATTAAATGTTAATTCTCCAACTTCAATTTTTCTCGTTTCACAATCCTCACCAGCTTTATCTGAACAACTTCCGTCGGATAAAGTTGATTGCATACAATCTCTCCATCCGTTAACTCTGCACGTCGCCGTTTTTGTATCTGGACTATATGCGCAAACTCCATTTCTATAATCTGAACATCCCTCGACCTTTATCTCTCCCTGAACACAAGAATATTTCCAATGTCTCGAGCCGACTACATCTTTTCCCTCACCAATATATCCGTCATAAACGCACCAGCTTTCACCATTCTTTTTTATCTGACCTTTGTAATTACATTCTAAATTTTTGCATACAAAATTTCCATATGTAGGTTTTTTTCCATATTTTGTTTCATAACTTATGCAGGATGAAGAGCTGACATATCTATCACAGTTTCCGCATCTATTTGTATTTGAAAAATCTTTTTCTAAACTGCATGACTGATCAATGCCCAATAGATATCCGTTATTCCATGATCTTATCTTGTCTGAATCATAAATGTTTTCTGCATTTCCGCAAGAATCGAACCAATAAACCCCGTCCCTTCCGTCGACGCATCCAGTAGTATGCTGTGCAATACAAGTTATCTCTAATTTCTTTATTTCTGGATTCGAACAAAGCATTCCTTTGTAAAAACTTTTAACATCCTTTGTTTTTGTTATGCATTCACCCTCCCCCATTATTTTACAAGTCTTTCCACTTTTCTCTCCCAAGGAAATAACACACGCTCCCTGCGCTTGCGATTTTTCTTCCTTCAAAAAATAACAACCAAATTCTGTCTGAACTTCTGATTTAAAATCTTTTAAAAATCCGTAAAATCCCGAGAGCAATTCACATTTTTTTTCTGTAACAAATGCAGTGTCCGTTCCCAAAATGCAACAACCTAATTTACATTCTTGCACATTGCACATTTCTTCATCTGTCCATTTTCCTCCGCTGTCAGAACATGTTTGTCTGCCACTTCTTGCCGCGCAAGTTCCTCTTCTCTCGTCGAAACAGCAACCTAATTTGCAATTTGCAGATTCTAAACAAGAAGTCTGTTCACATCCCGATGCGCATTTTTCATCACACGCGCCAGCCGGAAATTCTTGACATGTTGAATTATCTTTTGCTTTTGCGCAGCATAAAAATCCGTTGCCTCCCGAGTCAGCTGAAACAATTCCGATTTGTGATATGCTTAAAAAATTAAGAACCAATCCTCCAAATTTATCAAATGCAGAAAAATTTTTTCCATTTTCAATTATTGTTTCATCAAAAACTGAATTTTGTTTACTCAAAAGATAACTATTTGCCGCAGTCGAATTAACCAGCAAAATTATTTCTACAAATACCGCTGCTAAAATAAAAAAGTATAACTTAACACCTCTCTTCATTTGATAATACCGAATAAGAACTTTAAAAGGTTTGTTCATCCAACGACAGCAATGTTGTAACACGCAGGATTTTCATTTCCAAACATATCCTCACACTTTATGAAATAATTAGTTCCCGCCGAACTTTCTGCTCTATGGGAAAAAGAATATCCCGTGCTCATCGAGGTAGAATTTGAATATATCTGTCCGCATCCGCTCGTGCTAAATCTGCAAGAAGCCAATTCACTTGTTTCAATATCTAAATTATTTCCTACTTTAAAACTTCTGACGAGAATAGGATAAGATATATCTTTCTGCAAACTAAATCTTGTTGTCGCATTTACAACGTTTCCTGCCTCATCTTTACAGAAAATTCCAACTTTATAATCTCCAGCCATTATTGCGTCAAATGTCTGACTCTGTTGCGCGCGATTCGTTTCGAAAAATAAATATTTTGGTCCGTTATTTAAACTATATTTGCATTCGGCCGTTCCGTCAACTCCGCCAGCTATCGTTGCCTTCAAGTCAACACTAAATGGTTCAGAACCCTGAATAATAACTTTTCCATTCTCTGGAATAATTTGTATTATTCTTAAATCTCCTTCCGACGGTAAAAGGTGATATTCATACGCTTCACTCTGCGTCATTCTCTTACTTTCAACTTCCCACGGTTGATCTCTACATTTAACATAAATTGCTGAAGTCGCATTTTGTACCGTTCCGTTACATCTCCAACCCAACGGCGTATAATCCCATAAATTTGTTTGACATTCTAAGCTATACGTCAGAAGATCATATGGCTTAGTTCCATAGTCATACTTACATTCCGCCGGCTCATTAACGTAAAATGTTACCGCCGCCGAACTAACATTTGCTTTTAGATAACTATCTTTTTTAGGAATAGCATCCAAAATTTTTGGCGGTGTTAAATCAGGACCTTTATTTACACAAACATCGACGACGAAATCTCTGCTGTTTGTATTTCCCCAAACATCCTGACACTTTACAAAAATTTTATATTTTCCATCCATCACATCTCTTAAAAATTGTGCGCTATAATTTTGATCCGAATTATTTTCTAAGATTGTTAAATTTTTTAGGCTGCTTAAACTCGGCATTATAATTCCGTCCGCGTGATTATTAATAAATCCAACCTTTCCAAAATTTTGCATTTCTTTGAATTTTTTATCCGGAACGATATCATATTTGCAATTAGTTAACTTTTCAGTTTCTAATCCAAAATTAATTTTTGTAAATTCCGGAACGCATTTTCCATCATCAGTTCTTATCTGGAAACCTGTGCCCTGAACTTCCATATATTTATATCCAGGATCAAGTGCCTTTTGCCAAGGCATTATTATCGGTTCTTTCTTGTCATTTCCATCCATTGCAACACAAACTGGATTCGTAGAATCTTTATCTTTTAGTATGCATGCCGCTCCCAAACTTTGGCATCGGTATTTTGTGCACGGTCTCAGCGGATCCGCATTGCACATTTTGCAATTATCGCCGCTAGCAATTGGTTGTTGCGGAACACATGTAAATTCAACTTCTTTTTTTGTTATTTTTTTGCATTCAGTGAACATGTCGACAACGTACTTTATCGCTCTAAATATTAATGGAATCACAAAATAACATTCTATTCCACAACCAAGAAACCCTCCTCCGCCAGAACTAGATTTTTTCGCTTCGGTTTCGCTGTCACAAATTCCATTCTCTCCGTTGGTGTTTCCACCGCTATCCTTTCCACTATTAATTGAACTTTCCGAGTTTGTATTCTTGTATTCATTCAAAGAAATTCCTTTTTCAATATTATAACTTATTCCGTCTGAAATGCTCATTGACGGTTCACAATCTCCAAGCTGATTGCACCATGCAGCCATTGTTTCCTTAGCCTCATCCTC
>Ga0247841_10010667_pt1 | contig 12452 bp, 13 predicted proteins | sample LaCruzMarch2015__2_FD_192410 | JGI IMG/M metagenome (GOLD analysis project Ga0247841, IMG submission 192410) | Freshwater microbial communities from meromictic Lake La Cruz, Castile-La Mancha, Spain - LaCruzMarch2015_18m | ecosystem: Environmental > Aquatic > Freshwater > Lake | place: Spain... | reverse complement strand
AGAGGGATAGTCCGACACAGATGCTCATCCTAATGGAAAATCAGATTATTACAATTGCATAAAAGATAGCTATTTTGATATAGTATGAAAATAAGTTATCTTGAAAGAGGGTAGGAGGGGTTATGCCGAATGAGGACTTAACACTCGATTTGGATAAAGAATTAACAAGCGTCTTTGACAAAGAGGAAATGTTTGCTTTTTTTGATTTTCAGGTTATCACACCTTCAGAGAAAATCGTTTCAGGTCTTTGCAAGGTTACAAAACCGAGGGTAGGTGAAGCACAGTCCGTCTATTTCTCGCTCCTTTTCGTTCTTGATATACATGATAACGAAACCTGGAGAGAGGTAGACACATTGATTAACAATATTTCCTGGGACGGCTTTGAACGTTATTCAGAACGGATAAAATACGTTCTCCCCATGTTATCGAGAAGTCTTTCAACCGGTAATTATTTTAAGGAAGTATGTATTTATTTAACCAGTATAAATGACCTTACAAAGCAATATATTTTTAATAAGGTATACTCTATCCTGCCGGCAGTAACAAATTTTAAAACAGGTGAATTAACGTTCTGGGATGATTTAAGGTAAACAGAATGGTAGCTTGGAAGGGAAACGATTTACAACAACTCAGCTTCTTTGCGGAACTTTTTTGCAACCTCATATAGGTCTCTTTCTATTTCTATAAATGTATCAACGATGTCCGGATCAAAGTGGGCGGCGTATCCATTCTTGATAATATCAACAGATTCTTCCTGGTCAAATGCCGGCTTGTATATGCGGCGTGTAATGAGGGCATCATAAACATCCGCAACTGCCATGAGACGTGCCGAGATGGGAATGTCATCACCTGTTAAGCCTTCAGGGTAACCGCTTCCATCCCATTTTTCCTGATGCGAATAAGCGATCTCGCGTGCAAATGTGAGAAAGGACGTAGGTGATTCAAGACGTTTTTCTGCCGCCATAATTGCGTCACGACCATATGTTGTGTGCTTTTCCATAATCTCAAATTCTTTCGGGGTGAGTCTCCCGGGTTTAAGCAGAATATGGTCAGGCACTCCAACCTTGCCAATATCGTGGAGGGGTGCAGATTTATAGAGAAGGTCGATGTTTTCATCCGTTAAAAAATGTTTAAATCTCGGATTATTTTTCAACTTCATGGCAAGCATTTTGACATAATTCTGAGTTCGCCTTATGTGGTTGCCTGTTTCGCTGTCCCGTGTCTCAGCCAGTGAGCCCATGGCAATAATTGTAACGTCCTGGATGGCAACGATCTCTTGGGTTCGCCTGAAAATTTCATGTTCCAGAAACATAGTTTTATCAATAAGAAAATCCCTTGAATCTTTCAGGAGAAGGTGTGTCTTTATCCGCGCAAGCACGAGAGGCCCGCTGATTGGTTTAGTGATGTAATCTACTGCGCCAACTTCAAAACCCTTTTTTTCATCTTCAATATCAGTCTTTGCGGTGAGGAATATTACGGGAATCTTTGCTGTTTTCGGGTCTTCCTTGAGGTGCTGGCATACCTCATATCCATCCATCCCCGGCATCATGATATCGAGAAGAATAAGGTCGGGCGGATCATCTGAAGACGCTATCTTGAGGGCTTTTTCACCGTTTGTAGCTATTTTGGTCCTGTAATGGTCTTTCAACAGTCTGCTCATTAAAATAATATTGTCCGAAGAGTCGTCAACAACAAGAATCGTATGTACTTTTGGATATTCAATTATGTCTGTCATAGAGCCTCCCTGAACAACATAAGGACTATTTATTATACATTATAATTATAAATAAAATCATCAATTCTATCTCCATAACAGCGCAATCATTAAAAAGATAAATTCCGATACTTCATGAATTGCTCCGAAACTATCCCCGGTGAGACCGCCGAACTTGCTTGTAAACCAGCGAATCAGTAAATGACAGAGTACATAGAGAATCACTATTTCCACAATACAGAACATGGACAGAGCCCACACATGAGAACCTGGAGTGGTATTTACAAACTGAGATGCGATCATAAGAAAGAAAAGGTATGGAAAAAAAGATAGGAAAATAGTGAAGATGGTCGAAAAAACCAGGTTTGCTATCTTCCCGTATTGAAGAAAAATGTTTCCCAACCCGTCAGTTCTGGCACTTTTACCGAGACGCATAGATAGGACTATTGCCCACTTTGAAAAGATCGGCATCAGAAAGAGCATGAAGTAGGGATTGAATTGTCTTCCTGCCACGAATAGTTCTTTTATAAAAAGATATTTCAGAAGAATTGCAAGGCATATGGCCGTTGCACCGATGGCCCCCGTTGTGCTGTCTCCCATGACTTTGAGCCTTTGCATCCTGTCATATGCTTCATTCCCTGTTGATTTCACAGATAACGCATCGCATGTATCGGAAAGGCCATCCAGATGAAATCCCCCGTTTAGCAGTACATAAATTAAGATGATTATTCCGCCTGTAAGGGATGACGAGAAGAAAAAGTTGAGAATGAGGCATGAGAGAGAAAGAATGAGTCCCTGAAAGGCTCCAACAAGAGGGAAGAACATGGCTGAACGGGCTATGTCTTTTTCTGAGACGCTCCGTTTAGTTTTTATAGGGATGATTGTTAAGAATTGAAAAGAAAGAAATGCCCAATCCATAATCTTAAAACTTAAAATTTTAAACTTAAAACTATTTTTTTTCATTCTCCTGCGAGACTCCGGCTTCGTCGAAGGTGGCCATTTCTGTGTATATTTTTAGTCCGGCTTCAATTATCAACATAGCGAGGGCAGCCCCTGTTCCTTCTCCGAGTCTTAAATCCAGATCCAGTATGGGAACCAGGCCTATTGAATCAAGTAATGCTTTGTGCCCGATTTCTTCGGAATTGTGAGCAGCAAACATATAATCCTTCACTTTTGGCTCTATGGAATAGGCTATTATGGCACCTGCAGTAGATATGAAACCGTCTATTACTACAGGGATTCTTCTGGATGCAGCGCCAAGGATAAGGCCGGCTATCCCTCCTATTTCGGTACCCCCAACCTTCGAAAGCACGTCGATCGGGTCCTTCGGGTCAGGCTTGTTGAAGGCAATGGCATCTTCAATGACCCGGATCTTATGCTGGAGTGTTTCATCGGATATACCGGTTCCTCGGCCTGTAACTTCAACTACCGGTCTGCCCGTCATAACAGCTGCAATAGCACTTGATGCTGTTGTGTTGCCGATGCCCATATCTCCTGTTCCGAAGATTTTATACCCTTTTTCAGCGTATTCATGAGCAATGTTGATTCCCGTATCGATGCATTTTTCTGCCTCTTTTCTTTCCATGGCAGGACCTCTTCTCATGTTTCTGGTGCCTCTCATGACCTTTTTTATGATAAGTCCAGCTGCCCGACCGAAATCACAATCAACGCCAATATCAACTACGACAACATCCGCTCCGGCATGACGTGCAAGGACATTGATGCCGGCGCCGCCTCTGATAAAATTGTAAACCATCTGTTTCGTTACTTCTTTCGGGTAAAGGGATATCCCTTCCTCTACCACCCCGTGGTCGCCTGCAAACGTAAAGATTGCCTTTTTGCTTAATACCGTGGGAATTTCTTGTTCTGTTATTGCTACAAGTTTCTTTGCAAATTCTTCCAGCCTTCCGAGACTGCCTTTGGGTTTTGTAAGTTTATCGAGTCTCTCCAGGGCTATCTTAAAAAAATCAGTATTTACCGGTTCAATCTGTAGTTGCTTCATTTCTTGCCCCTCCTTCTGCGCAGGTTAAATCCTGCGGCTACCATCTTATAAGCTCGTAGCCATACCTCCAACCATCTAACCTTCAAACCCTCTGTTTTTCCTGCTTTTCCCCTTTCGCTTTTCACTTTTTACTTCTAAGGGTATCCCTGCAACCATGAAATAGACATTGTTTGCTATCCTTGCCATTTCCTGATTTAAAAACCCGAGGTTGTCTCTGTATTTTCTCCCCATGGGAGATTCGGGAACAATACCCAACCCCACTTCATTTGAAATGATATAGAGGAGGGGAGGGCAGTTGCCGGAGATTGACAGGGTGAGTTCCTTAACCTCATCTTCCGTATTTAATCCTGCATGCATGATATTCGACAGCCAGAGGGTGAGGCAGTCTATCAAAATCACATCATATTCTCCTCTGATTTTTTTCATCAGCCTTGCGATGTAAAGCGGTTCTTCATGGGTTACCCAGTCCTTGTTTCTTTCCTGCCTGTGTTTTTCTATCCTCACGCGCATCTCTTCATCAAGGCATTCTGCAGTGGCGATAAAGGCCTTTTTTCCTGAAACGGCTGATGTTTCTTTTAGTGCAAAGGTACTTTTTCCGCTCCGTGAACCACCCAGGACGAACATTATCTTCTGCATTTTTTCTTAACCTCCTCAGGCACGATTAATACAAAAGGCTTCTGCGAGAGAGGGTTCCTTTCTACGACCACAAGGGTTTTGTACACTTCTTCTATGTCGCTGTAGTTCAGGACCTCTTCCGGTGTACCTGTCTTTTTTATCTGTCCCCTGTCCATAAGAATGAGGCGGTCACAATATTCCGATGCCAGATTGAGGTCATGAAGCACTATTATGACTGTAAGTCCGTATTCTTTATTTAACTTCCTTATCAGGTCTAAAATGTTTACCTGGTGAGTGATGTCAAGATGCGCTGTGGGTTCATCCAGGAGAAGCATCCACGGCTCCTGTGTGAGAGCCCGTGCAATAAGGGCGAGCTGCATCTCTCCGCCGCTGATTTCAGACATATAACTATCCTGAAGTTTCATGATATCGGTCATTGTCATGGCATGTTCCGCTACTTCAACATCACTTTCAGTTTCAAAAAATTGCAGGTTTTTGTAATGGGGCATCCTTCCAAGGAGGACATACTCCCTTACGGTCATGGATATTATGGGTAAATTCTGTGAAACTACGGCTATTTTTTGTGCTATTTCTCTATGATCTATGCTGTATAATTCCTTATCTTCAAAGTAAATCTTTCCCTTGTACGGCTTAATCAAACGCGTTACAGCCTTCAGCAGGGTTGTCTTTCCGGAGCCGTTCGGGCCTATTATGCCGGCAAACTCACCTTTGCCTATCTCAAGATTGATGCCATTGAGGACAATCTTTGCCCCATATCCGCATGTTACATCAGAAATCCTTAGCATATCTTTTTTCTCATCAAAGAAATAATCTCCTGCTTAAGGCATAAATAAAAATGGTTCCTCCGAGTATGCCGGTAATGACCCCCACGGGAAGTTCTACCGGGGCAATGACAGTTCTTGCCAGCATATCACAGAATATCAAAAAACCTGCCCCTGAGAGAAATGAGGTAATCAGAAGCACTCTATGGTCATAGCCCACAAGCATCCTCATAAAGTGTGGAACAATCAACCCTACAAAGCCTATGAGTCCGGTAATGGATACGCTGATACCGGTGAGCAAAGAAGCGATAAGGAACAGCAGCTTTTTCTTTTTTTCCACATCAATGCCGAGATGGATAGCTTCTTCTTCTCCGAGGGTTAATGCATTCATATCAAGGCAAAAAAGATAAGACAAGGCAAGACATGCAAGTGAAACAAAGCATGCTGTCCATATCAAAACCCAACTCGGCTCTTCAAGGGAACCCATAATCCAGAAGATGATGCCCTGGAGATCTTCTGTCCGGGAGATTGCAAGGATTAGTATGACCAGAGAGGAAGAGATAAAACTTATCATTACCCCTGTAAGGAGAAGGCCGTGCATCCTGAGGATACCTTTTTTAATATTGAGGAGATAAACCGGCAGGATAACGAGAAAAGCGCCCAGGAAACCGGAGAGCGGCATAGCTACATTGGGTATTATCTGGTTGAGCCGTAAAATGATGCACAATGATGCCCCAAGTGCAGCACCTCCCGAAATGCCCAGCGTATAAGGCTCAACGAGAGGGTTCCGGAACATACCCTGCAAGATAACCCCTGCGAGGCTCAAGGCGCCGCCTATTGCAAAACCTAAAATAACACGCGGCAAACGGATATCGAGGAGTATGCTGTATTCCGCGGTGCCTTTACCGTCAATAAGGATAGAGATTATCTTCCCCACAGGTATGCCCGCAGAGCCGGTGCATAAGGAGATGATACTCACGAGCACAAGAAATGCAATTGATACGAATATATACAATGTCCATTTTGTTGTTCTTTTTTTCATCATTTTTGAATAATCCTTGTAATTTCTTCCAGGTATTCGGCAAAGCTTACCGGTGTCGGGCTGCATATGCTGTCAGGGTCAACAATATGTATCCTGTTATGCTTTACGGCATTAATCATTTTGTATTTATGCCATGTTTTTCGCTCATCCTCACCTGAAATCCCCATGGTTGCTATCAAAATTACATCAGGGTTTCTTTTTAACACCTCTTCCCGGCTTATAAGGCCTGATTTGGCTTCTTTAAAAATGTTTATTCCTCCTGCAAATTCAATGTAATCGTTCACAAAAAATTCGTTTGTAGCGGCAAAAAGCGGTTTTGCACCTATCTGGATAAAAACGTTCTGTTTCGGCAGTGCTGACATCCTTTTCTTAATATCAGAGACTTTCCTTTTCGAAGCATTGATAATATACCTTGCCTCGTTCTCTTTCCCGGTCGATTTACCCAGTTCAAGGAATATTTCACACAATCTTTCAAATGTCTTAGGAATATCAAATATAATTACATTGATACCCATATCTTTAAGTTTTTTTATATCCTTTGAGCTTGTGAGACTCATGGCAAATACCACATCGGGCTTTAGGCTTATAATCTTTTCCACATCAACTTCTACCACTGCTCCAACCTTCTCCTTTTCTTTAGCGCGCAAAGGTTTCTGACAATATACAGTAACGCCGGCGATGCTGTTTTCCATGCCGAGAAGGTAAAGCCCTTCTGTTATGACTGGACTGAGGGATATGATTCTAATCTGACGACCGGCATGACAAAACGTTGTGCCACAAATAACGGAACTCGTACTGATAACAGCAATGGAAATTATAAGCACGATAAATATTAATGATTTTTTCTTATTCATGATCCTGCACTTTTGCTTTTCAAGTATTACACCTTCCCGGCCTATTTATCAAAATTATATTCATTCCTAATTGTCTTTTGGCAGAATTAAGGATTCCATAGAGCATGTATTTTGTCAATTTCAGTGTATTTTTTCGGCCGGTTATTCCTGCATCTTTTACCTGTGGTTCTTGCGTTATCATTGGTACGTATATGAAAGGCCGAAGAAAAACTGCTGCTGCGGCGATGGGAAGTAGTTGCCGGTGGGGGGTTGCCCGAAGGGATAGCTGACTACGCCGTATTCACTGTACTTTTTCCCCGTGAGGTTCTTTACCCCGAGTATCGCTTCAAGTCCTTTAAAGGCATATTTGAGATTAACGTCAAGGGTGGTTACCCCTGGCAGCATCGGGAGCTGATTCTGCTGGTCGCTTACCATATATCGGTTTCCAACATAGGTCAGGATCACATTGGTAGTTAAATCGTTCCAGGTGTATGTCACCTTGCCGGAAAATTTATTCTTGGGGACAAGCGGTATATAGTTTCCGTCGAAGACACCTCCATCAAATTTTGCGTCTATGTATGAATAGAGAAAATTGAGGCTCAACTCCTTTAGAATGTTAAGGTAGACTGCGACTTCTATCCCTTCCCGTTTGGTTCTGTCATAGTTGCTATTGGCGAAGGTGAGGGGGTTGTAGTAGATCTCGTTATCCGTCTTTGATTGAAAACAGGTGAGGCTGCCCCCGATCCACTCCGTGATATTATATCTAGCGCCCACATCCACCTCTTTGGCCACCTGTGTTTTTAAGTCAGGGTTGATAGGCGGAATTGAAAAGACGTTGAAAAGCTCGTCCGTGGCAGGTGTCCTGAAACCTTTTGCATATGTTATGAAAGCATTACCTTTTTTACCAAAGAGATAGTTTGCTGAAGCCCTGAACGCATCATTCTGATCATTGACGGTGTCATTCACCGGGGCGGTAAAACCCAGATTGTCCACATATTTTATGTCCCACGAAGACTTCTGTGTCCTGTAACCGAAATTAAGAAGAAGATCCTTGACAGGCGAAATTTCATCATTGATATATAAGGCATAGTCGGTTTTGTTTATCGTTGTCGTTGAATCGATGGCCCAAAGACACGGTGAAAAATCGGAGCTGTTTGTAGGGTACCTGTAGTAATCGAAACCTGCCACGAGAGTATTCTTCAATCCCCAGAGCGGTGTGTTGACTGATATTTTCGGTGTGAACCCATACGTTTCAAATGTCCTCATTGAATACCAGCTAGATGATGTATAGGCGAAACTGTTGTGGCGCAGCCTGTATGATCCATTTACAGAAAAGGTGACATCATCTCCAATCTTGATGTCTGCGCCGAGGTCAATGAAATTGTCTTCTGTATTTGCAGAATCGTACGGGGTTTTTGAGTCTTTTCTGCCAAATAGGCCGGTGGTGAGATCGGCAAAGGACAAGGCGCCTGGCATGCCGTATGTGTCACGGTGATAACCTGTTTTTAGAGAGATTGAAAGATTTTTGAAGGCATCAAAGGTGAAGTTGCCGAAGAGGTCTTTCATATGGAGGGCATTGTTATGGCGATACCCATCCGTATCGTAGGATGATGCAAGGGCGTAGTAGGTAAGCTTTTCCTGTTTACCTGATACGCTCAGTTTCGGTGCAAACATGCCGTCACTGCCCGCCATCACGCCGGCCTTGACAGTTGGTTTTCCTTCCCCTTTCTTCATGATGAAGTTGATTGCTCCTGCTATGGCGTTGTCGCCAAAGAGCACCGTTGCAGGCCCCCGGTATATTTCGACACTTTCGATCATGTCAAGCGATATCTGTGAAAGATCTGCGCCGGACATGTCGATACCGTTGATCCTTCTGCCGTCGACAAGAAAGAGTACATTTGATGGTGCCGTTTCACCGGAGCCGCGTATATCTACCTGTGTCATCTTGGGATTATTGAGGAGATTCGTGGTAAAAACGCCGGGTTCCCGCTTGAATATGTCGGCGACGGTCGTTGCTCCCATCTCTTCGATATCTTTACTGGTAATGATAGAGATATTTGCGGGAGCATCCACGAGGGGCTCGGCTATCCTGGAAGCAGTCACAACTATATCGTCAAGCCTGTACGGACTCTGCTGTGCAAAACAGGGGCAGGGGATTAAAAATAACAAAAAAAGACAAACTATCAGTGCGGTAATGGTATGCATATCTCCTTGTTTCATCATGAGGGTGGTTCTAACATTGTTTGATAAGATGATGAAAAAGAAGGGATCAGGATGTTTCGGGCTTCATGGTGTGCCTCCCTATGCCTCGTAAGGATTATGTTGTTAAGAATTCAACCCAAGGTTTCCTGGCTGAGGTTAAGCTTTTGCACCTTCCCATGCTGTTTCGAACAGTACAGTGGCCGGGTTAAATTACCCACGCAAAGCCTTTTACCCTTCACAGTTGCGGGACAGCGGAAGATTTTCACTTCGCTTCCCTTGAAGGTTTGAATTTATTGTGCTGGAGATTTTTTTAGCACGTGTTAATCTTGAATGCAATAATATTTTTGGGATATACTGTGTCATGCACGAGGAATACATAAAAAAAATATTTAATGAGTGTAATGTCGGGAGACTCCTTGATATAGAAGTATTCGAGATAGAAGAGGGCAGGGCAAAAGGGAGACTTAAAATAAAGAAAGAATATCTCAACGTATTCGGTAATGCCCACGGCGGTATACTCTTTACGTTTGCAGACCATGTGGGCGGGGCATGTGGTAACAGCCTCGGCAAGTTTGCAGTATTGGTCGAATCTTCAATACAATATATGAAAGGGGCTAAAGAGGGCGAGACTGTCTTTGCGGAGGCAATACTCATACATAAAGGCAAAAAGATCGGAAGAATCGATATAAAGGTCTGCCGGGAAAACGGCGATTTGATTGCATTGATACATTCGGTTTTTTACATGAAAAGCAATGACCACAAAGCAAAGACTCCTGAAAATCTTTAACATTCTCCTCATGTCTTTCGGTAAAAGGCACTGGTGGCCCGGAGAGACACCTCTGGAAATTATTGTTGGTGCTATACTAACCCAGAACACCTCCTGGAAAAATGTTGAAAAAGCTATTCAAAACATGAAAACAGAGGGGGTATTGAACGTTGAGAGGCTTTACCGGATAGATAACGAAAGGCTGAGCGAAGTCATAAGACCATCAGGATTTTATAATATAAAATCTAAGAGATTAAAAAATATTATTAATGTTATTTATAATGAATACAATGCAAGTATTGAAAATATATTAAATATTAGAACAGATATATTACGAAATCTATTGCTCGGCATAAACGGGATTGGGCCTGAAACCGCCGACAGTATATTGCTTTATGCTTTAAATAAGCCGGTTTTTGTTGTTGACGCCTATACAAAAAGATTCCTGAAGAACCATAAATTACATAATGGGGGTGATGATTATCACGAAATACAGAAATTTTTCATGGACAACCTCAAGTCTGATGTTTATGTATTCAACGAATTCCATGCACTCATTGTTTGTCTGTGCCAGATTCACTGCAGAAAAGTACCGATATGTTCAGGATGTCCCTTAGAAGTGGACAAGGTTAACTCATAGCTAACAGTTGATTGCTAAAAGCTAACAGTTTTCGTTAGTAGCTGATACGAATCTTTTCTTTGTCCGGGGCCTTTTGAATTGAGCCTATTTCAAAGGCGTTCTCCCCAGATTCCATAAGCTGTTCAATAATGGTCTTTTCATCAACCATGCTGGCAATAATTATAAATCCGATGCCCATATTGAACGTTGAATACATTTCATCCAGAGGCACATTCCCGAGTTTCATGATAAACTTGAAAATAGGCGGAATTTCATAACCGGCCAGGTCTATTTTTGCAGAAAGTCCATCAGGAATAATCCTTTTGATATTTCCCGGCAGTCCGCTGCCTGTAATATGGGCCATGCCTTTTATCGAAAACTTATCAAGGATAGTACTGATTGATTTCACATAAATCTTTGTTGGTTTCAGGAGTTCTTCGTATAGTTTGTCATGCAGTTCCTCATACTTTTCATTCAGATCGAGGTTGCTTATTTCAAAGAGAACCTTTCGTACGAGCGAGTAACCATTACTGTGCAGTCCGCTGGAAGATAAGGCAATTATGCTGTCTCCATCTTTTATACCTGAGCCGTCAATGATTTTTTCTTTGTCAACAAACCCTATAGCGAAACCTGCAAGATCATATTCACCTTCCTTGTAGAAAGATGGCATTTCTGCAGTTTCACCACCTATGAGCGCACACCCGGCCAATGAGCATCCGTCACAGATACCCGAAATTACATCTTTGTAAACCTTTTCTTCTATGCTGCCGCAGGCAAAATAATCGAGAAAGAAGAACGGTTTTGCGCCCAGAGTAAGGATATCATTGACAGACATGGCAACAAGGTCAATGCCTACCGTATCGTGTTTACCGCTCATGAATGCTATTTTCAACTTTGTTCCCACACCGTCTGTAGATGTTACGAGGGTAGGGTTTTTGTATCCGCCAGGCACCTCTGTCAGGGAACCAAACCCCCCTATTCGGTTTAATACAAAAGGGTTAAACGTACCATGAATCTTATCTTTCAAATTGCCCATTAACCTGTCTGCCTTGTGTATGTCCACACCGGCATCTTTATACGTTAATACACCCATATTTTTTACCTTTATGATTATAGAGTATTATGAAAATTACATAAGTAGCTATTTCAGCGTTCAGCTAACGGAAAACCGTACATGCTGATAACTGAAAGCTGAAATAGCCGAACACAAAAATCACGTCATTTTTGTGATGAATTCGTCAACCGGAATAGCTGGTAAGGTTACGATACCTACCGTACCTCTTGCGCCAAGATCGATAGAGATTCTTGCTATGGCTTCATTGTTCGGGGCATCAAGGATACTGATAAAATCATACTGGCCCAATACGGCGTACTGAGCAAGCACCTTTGCGCCCATATTTTCAATCTCTCTGTTTACTTCTTCGATCCTTTCCGGATGTTTCTTGATCGTTTTTCTACCGTCATCTGTTAATGTGCTTATCATAATATATATTGGCATGTAATTACCTCCTTTTTTTACTATATTTTAATCGAGATGGATTTATTGTCAACAACTTTTTTATTTTTAAACGTAATTAAATGGAAAACAACATGTAATAATTTTCACATAGTATATATTATGTTATTTTTGTGTTGCAATAGGGCAATCTTTATACTAAAAATAATAGCGAAAATACGTAATGTATTTTTTATTTATTGTTATTTATTTCACATATATTTAATTACTTTGTCTTCTGATGTATAAAAGATGTATTTTATAATATTTTCAAATATACCCGAGGGGGTTCCTATATGGCAAAACCAATGGATCAATACAAATGGCACGAACTTAATGTTGGATGCGTCATTGAGGAGGTTGGCAATTCCAGTGAGTACTT
>Ga0247841_10010666_pt1 | contig 12453 bp, 11 predicted proteins | sample LaCruzMarch2015__2_FD_192410 | JGI IMG/M metagenome (GOLD analysis project Ga0247841, IMG submission 192410) | Freshwater microbial communities from meromictic Lake La Cruz, Castile-La Mancha, Spain - LaCruzMarch2015_18m | ecosystem: Environmental > Aquatic > Freshwater > Lake | place: Spain... | reverse complement strand
TTAAAGGCCGCTAAGAAGGGAAGCCCGGAAGCACATTTTGCTATTGCATATAAATATAACGTGACGCCGGAGGAAAGTATTTATCATTTCTCTGAAGCGGCGAAACGTGGGCATGACGAAGCTTTGGACTACGCGCTGGATGCCTTGTTGTTTCGGGCGAATAGCTTGGAGAGGGCTAATCCTCAAAAAGCACTCGAAATTTATCAGCAAGCGAAAAAGGCCAATCCAAAGATTAAATTGTATGATGAAGATGTCAAATTAAAGACCATCCGGATGAGTATTGAGCCGGGGCCATTTGATTGGAAAGCTTTTTGCAAAAAGTATAACGTCGCGCCCCATGATGATGAGGCGATGTATCATGTCTGGGTGATCGCAGAAGAGGCTTCAAAAGGCGGGCGTTTTGGCAAGCCGGATCCGAAGTTAATTTTACAATTGGTATCCCGCGGAGGATGGGCCCCGGCTGAGTTGGAATATGCGGTTGAGGAGGTTTATAAGAATTGGAAGAGCGGAACCGTTAAAGAGTTCAATATCTGTGACTACATCACAAGCGGTGGCGGCATGGCATTCTGCGCTTCTAGGACAGATGACAAAGATGAACAGGATCGGAAAGCAAAGCTGAAAGCTATTGGTCGGAAGCTTAATGAAAGATCAAGGAAGTTGCTTGATGGGGACTATGCGGTAGCTGTCAGGTTTATTGAGGCAAAGGCATCGAATGAAGAGGGGCATGGTGGTTCCGGACGCGGTGCTTGGGTTATCGGATCCCAGATGGAACAAAAGAACGCATATTTGGATATGGTCGAGAAGGTAATTGCGGGGTTTAAGCCATCGCCTAAAAGCTCATTTGTGGAGGCTGATCGAAAACTCAATGAAACCTACAAGAAGGTCATGGGTAGTCTCAAGAAGCGTGTTAATGATTATGACATTCCTCGAGTTGATGACGTCCGCGTTGTACAGCGTTTGTGGATTCCGTATAGGGATGCAACGGTTAAATTGTTTATGGCGGTTGATCCTGCAGTAGGCGAAGATGCTTGGAAAAGTTGGGTGACAGAGGTCAGGGAGAAGCAGTTGCGGGAGATTCTATCTCTGTAGTTCTTCGAGCGCGGTCTTTATGTATGATTGGCGTTGTTCAGGGGTACGTTGACCGGCTATCCGGAGCAGGGTTTTACCGGAGAATCGTTTGATTAAGGATTGATCTTTGGTTGTTTTCATGCTAGAAATAAAGTCATCCGGGAGCTTTTCGAGGATGGTCATCAGTTGGGATACCCGGGCCCGGGTGATGCCGAAATGGTTGCCAGCGGCAGTTTGTGTTCTTTGAGGGTTTTCTACCAGATATTCCTGAACTCGGACGGCCATGACTACGATATTCTTGTAGACTGGCGGTGGCGGCAGGAGCCGGGAGGGCAAGGGATCGTATAAACTGATGGAAGTGCCTCGGCCGCGGTGCCGGTACATCTTCACAAGTATATGTATTTCCTTGCACTTGGAGAGGTGCCGCTTGTAGTGTTCTGAGTCCATAGTGGGGAGCCATATTGACGTCTGACAGCGGATTTTGCCGTCAGATGTCGCAGTATCAAATAGCCCTGTTTGAGGATACTTCCCGATCAGGGCTATTTTTATGCCTGTGGGGCCTAATACGGCCTTCTTTACGAGGAGTTTGAAGATCTCTTTCTTCTGGTAAGGCGGGAGCGTGTCAAATAGGCTGGCAAACTTGCCCACAGCCTGCATTACGTCCTCTTTACGGATCGCTTCGCGTTGGATATCGTTTATCTGCGCGTCGAGCTCCACCATCCCGGCCTCTGTGTCTTTTCTTTCCTTGGCCAATTCATCGAGCTTTTCACGCAGGAATATGCTGTTGTCGGTTGTTGCAAGCGTTGTCCATTTAATCATGATGCCGTCAGCTTGCATTTTTATGTCCTCGAGCTTTCGCTTGAGCGCATCACGTTGAGCGTTGAGCTGTGGCAGTTCCTTTTGCAATTCAGCGTTTGCATCACGCACCATTGTTTCAATAACGTCCTCTTGGGTTACGAGGCTTTTTATGTGATCAATTACTACGCCTTCAATTTCATCAGCGGACATTTTGAATCTACATGCTTTGCAGTGATAGTAAAAATATTTATTCCCCTTGTGGCCAGTTCCGCAGGTTCCTTCCATAGGCTTTCCGCACTTTTCGCACAGGAGCAGTCCGCTGTTTAAGATATAAACGTGTTTTATTGGCGCGGTTTCGTTATGCTTTGTCGCTGTGTTTTTGGCTAAGAGGGTTTGTGCCTTATAAAAAGTTTCTTCATCAATAATCGGTTCCCAGACGGCCGGGACTGTTCTATATCGATTGTTTTCCGGAAGCTTATTCTGATCCTGTGTTTTCCACTTCTTATTGATTTCCTTTTTCCCGATATAGGCGAGGTTGACCAGCATCTGTTTCATTGATGACCGGCCGAATGTTTGCGGTGATCGTGTTTTGTTGCGCCGGGAGGTATATCCTTTGGTTCTGTAGCCGTTGGTATTTAACGCCCTGCCGGTTTCGATCAGCGATCCGCATTCCAAATATTTCCTGAAGGCGAATTGGATCGCGGCTTTTTCTTGTTCGCTTACTTCGAGGTAACCTTTTTTATTTGGATTCAAGTTGTAGCCTAGTAAATGCCCGCCGTTCCAAAGCCCGCGTTCTGCCCGGGCGATGGTAGCGTCTTTATTTCGCTCGGAGGTTTGCGTCCGTTCAAATTCTGCGAGCGCCATCATGATCGTGATGAATAGCTTGCCTTGCGATGACGTGGTGTCGTAGTTTTGTTTTAAGCAGACGAACTCGACGTTGTATTTGGTGAGGATCTCGAAAAAATTGAGGAAGTCTTTGACTGAGCGGCTTATGCGGTCAAGCGCGGTGCAGATGACTGTGTTAACCTTGCCGGATTCCATGTCAGCAAATAACTGCGCGAATTCCGAACTTCGGAATGAATCTTTTCCTGAGACGCCTTTAAGGATATACCGGCCGGTTTCAAGCCAGCTTTCACCGCAAGCTGTGTTTTTGTATTCAACATGCGCCTGCAGGCGTTGGAGCTGGTTCGTGAGTGATCCTTCGGGGTTTCGGGCTTGTTTGTCCGTACTGACCCTGATCACAAATCCGCATTTTTTCATTTTTTCCTCCGCGTTAGTTATAGGTACAACAACACCCCTATAACAAGAAGCGACCCCAGTCAAGCTGAATCAACCCCGGGTGACGGCAGATCGCGGTTTGCGATCTCGCGGGCCTTGTCTATGGCTTGGCGGATTTTCTCATGCCGTTTTTGATCGACTCGAAGCAATCCTTCTTTCTTGAGATAGGTATAGACGCCTTCCGCGAGGATCTTGGCGACCTTTTTTATTCGCTCGGCTTCATCCGTGCTTTCAACGTATTCAACCTCAACTTTTAACGCCATGCCTTAAGCCTCCTCAAGGCATATATACGGATTCGACTGTCGAAATGTCGGAGGCGTTTTACGGTTTAAAGTCCGTTACCCGTCCGTTATTTTTCAACCTGATTAGTTAGCGTATTCTGATTTTGGGCTCATTTCAAGACACCGCAAAAAAGCGGCGAGGTGTCTTGAGTGAGCCTTTTTTTGTTGGATACGAACCTAAGTTAGGGCTAGGTCGTAGTGCCGATACCGATTCGGGGTTATCCTGATTCTGGGCTTATTCAGAGACACCAAAAAAACAGCAAGGTGTCTTTGATTGAGCCTTTTTTATCGCAGGAAAAACTCCCGGAGGCCTCCGTTATTTAACGGTAGCTTGTACGGGCGTATTCTGATTCTGGGCTCGATTGAGACATCTGCAAAAAAAACGGCAGAGTGTCATGATCGGGCCCTTTTTATACCCCGCCGGTACATCCGTAATTATGGAAGTACCGGATCCGGCGTATCCTGCATTTGGGTTCGCTTCAAGGCACCTGCAAAAGGTGTCTTAAGGCGAGCTCTCGAAATCACGGAGCCCTCCGTGATTTTCAAAGACCTCAATCCGGCCTATCCTTGATTTGGGCTCGTTTTGAGACACCGCAAAAAAACAGCGCGGTGTCTTAAGGCGGGCCCTATCTCTTTTATACGGCATGTGCCGTAGAAGTGTCGGCCTCAAAAGGCACCTCGCAAACCGAGGGGGTGTCTCATGGGGCTTCAGTATGGAGGCGTATTTGAGGGTTGGGAAATTGCGGTTGCCAAAAAGCTGGTGGATCAATTCAAACGCAAGTGGCGATGTTTCTTAAAAGACGATTTTGAGGATCTTTTGCAGGAGTGTTTGAGTCATTGGTATTTCAGACGGGATAAATTCTCGGATTCCAAAGGTGCGTCAAAGTCGACCTACATGTCGAACGTCATTAAAAACAAATTGATGGATATGGTCGCGGAGCGCATGGCCGAGAAACGCAAGACTGATCAGATGAGCGTTTCGCTGGATGCGCCTATCAGCGAAGACGACGAGACCGCGATAATCGACAAGATCGCGGATAAGCTCACAGAAGATTTGACCAGCGTTATCCATGTTATCGGATTAAAGAACGACCTCGCCATGGCGTTGGATAAACTTACGCCACAGCAAAAGGAACTCTGCCGTTTACTTGAGGACGGCGTCAGCATTAAGGAAGCCGGACAAAAACTCAACATTCACCGAAGCACTGTCTATGAGGAAATTAAGCGTATCGCTCAGGCTCTCGAAGGCGACGGGCTGAAAAATTATTTATAAACAACCCGACACTTTGGCGCGGGCTTCCGTATATACGCATTGGGAGGAAAGAAAAGTGCAGGACACAGAGAAACTATTTGAAGCAGGCAATATCTACTTAGCGGCCTATCTCGTTTATCGCGGGTTTCCTATCCGCGGGCTTACCGGCTACGGCAGGCAGAAACGCCTTCAATTCGATAACTCCCCGGAGATTCAAAAATCCAGCAAGGAATTCTTTGATAATTCCGAAGAACTGCGTCTTTTCGATTCCTATCGTAAAACCAAAGACTATTTATTTCAAAACGGAGTGTGAGTATGGGTCTTGAGGAAAAAAAAGACAAGAAATGGATCGTGGAAAATATCCCGCAGGAATTAAAAGCACTTCCCAACTGGGTCGGATTTAAATTTATCCCGCAAGAAGGCAAAAAGCCCAAGAAAGAACCGCTCAATGCCGCGACCGGCGGTCATGCCAAGTCTAACGACTCAAAAACATGGCGCTCCTTTGATGAGGTTATCGCGAAATCAGAAATGCTTCACTTTGACGCAATAGGCATTGCCGTTGTCGAGCCTTATATAGTTTGCGATATTGACCATTCAGTGCGAGATCGTATCGCGTCGCCTCTCGCGAAGAGAATAATCTCTGCGTTTCAAAGCTATACAGAATTTTCACCGAGCAAAACAGGTATTCATATTGTCGGCAAAGGTAAAATTCCAAGAGATCGTAAATTTACCACGCTTGATGTTGAGATGTATTCCGGTGTCAGGTTTTTTACTTTCACCGGAGACCTTGTGCCGGAGTGTCCTAAAGACATCCGCGAAGTGGATATTTCGAGGCTCTATAATGAATTAGCGAAATTGGATGATGCGAATAAGCAGATTGATGCTCTCTTTAAGCGCATACGTAAGAGTAAAGACGACACGTTTTTCGCGCTCTACGAAGGCAAGTGGCAGGAATTATATCCGTCGCAATCAGAAGCAGACCTTGCTTTGTGCAACAAATTGGCTTTCTGGGCTGGCAAGGATCCGGCGTTCATGGAATTACTTTTCCGCAAGTCCGGGTTGATGCGCTCAAAGTGGGACGAAAAACATTTTAGTGATGGCAAGACTTACGGACAATCGCTTATCGAAAAAGCCATGGAGAGTTGCGCGGATGTTTATCAGGCGTCAGGAAGCGCATTCAAACATAAAGCAACTCAGGGCGAAATAATCACCCGTGACTGCGAAGAAAACAGCAAAGACTTTTTTCGGGATCAACATGGCAACTCTATTGTTGTGCTTCCGGTCAGCGATCATTTTGAAGTGTGCCCCACATCAAGCACGAGCTTTCGTAATTGGACAGCCACCCGCTATCGCGAGAAGTACGGCGTACCACCCAAGACAGATGCAATCAATCAGGCGAAAGTCCAGATTGAAGCGCGGTGCGCGACATCTCGGCAGGTTGAGTTATTTAATCGCGTCGGCTGGCATGACAATAAAATATTCTATGATCTTACCACCGCCGACCACAAAGGCGTTGAGATTGCCCCAAGCGGCTGGAAGGTAGTTTGTATTCCTCCGATCTTCAGGCGTTACCAGCATCAGGCCGAGCAAGTCATTCCGGTTGCGGGGTGGGATCCCAAAGACCTTTTGCGCTTCTGCAATATCTCACCCAATGATCACTGCCTATTCATGACGGTGATCGCGTCTTATTTCATCCCGAATATCCCGCATGTCATTTTAAGTCAGACCGGTGAGCAAGGTTCCGGCAAATCAAACAATTCTCGGAAGGTCAAAAGTCTGGTTGATCCGTCTCGCGTGACGCTTATTTCAAACCCGAAAGATTTGGAACACGCGCAGATGATTGGTGAGAAACACTGGCTTATCTCATTTGACAATATCTCCCGTATCCCTGAGTGGCTCAGTGATTACTATTGCCGTGGCGTGACCGGCGAAGGCGATATGAAACGCTCGCTTTACACCAATGACGATGAGTTTATTCGGTCATATCGCAGATGTTTTGTTTTAAACGGTATCGGCTCGTCAATGTACCGGCCTGATCTTCTCGACCGTTCCATCATCTTTGAAATCCCGATTCTTAAAAGCACCCGACCGGAAAATATCATGAATGACGAATGGCAAAAGTATTTGCCGGGCATTCTTGGAGGATTCTTTACCGCTGTTTCCAAAGCTATGGGACGAGTGGCGCAGGTTACCGGCTATGAAAAGTTTCGCATGTCGGACTTCGCTCAATGGGGCGGTGCATTGTCCGAGGCGTTGGGTTATTCGCAGGATGATTTTTTCAAGAAATATCAGGAATCAGTGGATCGCAAATGGCAGGACACCGCAGAGGACAGCACGTTTGCGAAAAAGATCAGCGAATTCTTGGACAAGCGCGCCGGTTATTGGTCAGGGTCTCCCGCCGAGCTTCTTTCGGAGTTAAACCCTTCAGATGATGAGAAAGGTATTCCTAAGACGGCTAAGTGGCTGTCAAACGAGCTGGTCAGGATCGCGCCGGTTATGCGTAATGTGGGCATTGACATCATCAAGGATAAGCGCGAAGGCGGTACCGGCAGGCGTATTTTTGTTCTCAAGAAATGTGAGCGAAAAACTTGTGAGGATGGTGTGAGTACCGGGCAATTTTGTGAGGATGGCCATGAGGTGGACAGTGACCGGCCGTTCTAACTTTGTGAGGTTCACGTTTCATCCTCACAGAAACTCACAGGCATCCTCACAGGGTCAAGTCGCCCAAACACAAGCAGTTACAGCAATCTGTGAGGATTGTGAGGCTAATTTCCTTAAAGGTTGGAGAAAGAAAATATTAATAGGAATGGCTCATAAAGCTCACGAAAGACACAGAGGTAAAAGGATAGGAATTTTATCCTCACAACGCTCACACGCTCACGAAGGAGGTGATGTTCTGGCAATATAGGAATCAGGCAGGCAACGGATTTAAACCACAAACAAACGAAAGGACAAAAACATGAAACTGAATTTTTTGAACATTATGAATAAGAAGTCAACGCCGGATGAGCTGGCGCAGGAGATCGTATCGCTCGAATCAAAGGAACCGGACGCAATTAAGGAATGTGAGTCGACAAAGAAGTTTGCGAAGGACTTGCGTCAGCGTAAGCTTTGCGGTGAGGTTGTCACGGATGAACAGATTAAAAATGCTGATCGCAATGTGGAGAGCGCATTACTCGACCTTGAAGCGGTTCAGGAAATGCTTGGTACTTTGATGTCGAGGCTTATTCTTACGTATGAAGAGATGAGAAATAACTCTGCGAAAGACAGCCAGAAAAGCCAAGATGCAATCAGCGACGAGCGATCTCGCCTTATGGACGAGATTGCCAAAACAAAAGCTCGGTTGTTTGTCTTGGCCGAGGTTTTCTACGGGCCTATGGCAGACAGGCAATGCAAGGGCGGATATATCTTCCTATCTGACAGCGAGAATGACGAATCGTATAATTCGGAAGTCGAGTGTTTGCGAGCACAGGTAAAACACCCGACTTATTTTCAGAAAAGAGACGAGATAGATCGGCGTTTTAATTGGAGCGTTGCTGTAAACCCTGATGATGAGGCGGAAAGGCTTGTTAACAAGTACCGGCCTCAAACCGTACCGCCCGCCTCAGAGCAACAATCAGCCGGAGCGTTATAGGTATAGATGATTGCGGAGGAGTTATGCGTCGTAGACCCCCTACGCGCATGACTTTGCCATGGAAGTGCGCATGGCAGAGGGCGTTCATCACCCTTCTCCGTACGCCCTTTTTAAAGGTGAATGCTATGGGAAGATCTAAGCGCAGGAAACGATGGCCTATTGGTTTTTGGGCGCTTGTTCGGTTTAAGCTATCGCATGGGCGTAGCTGTACGCTGATGCTCTACGTGACACCCAAAGCGTTTAAGGACTACTTTACGGGTCCTTGGAAGGGGGTGTCGGCCGCGGGTCGGGCGAGGCGAAGTCTGTGAGTGATGTCGGATTTTCAAAATGTCGTGTCGTGGTCGTATGGTCGTATTTCGGGGTGTCCGGTTGTAAAGGGATCAAATAGGCGTTTACCGTCGTGAAACCGGCTCAAATTAGGCTCAAAATTGCCTCAAAAACGATGTCCGAAAACACGCCAAAATAGGACATTTGGCATGTCCGAATGTCCGATTGGTAGTGGATCCCACGCAGGGTATCTTGTCACAAAAAGTATATAGTTTTTGTGATAGCAGAAATGAGCATTGCCAGCGCAGGTTTAGAATTATGCCTAAATGACCAGTATTTGTTTACAAAGCGGAAGTATTTCGAACCTTGTCTTTATATCAAATGTGCTGAGCCTGAATCCTGAGCGATGTTTCGGCATATTTGCTGTACTAAAAAACAAAAAAATCATTGACAAATTACCTCAACTGTATAATACTGTATACATGCAAACAACAGCAATATCCAATAAAGAATTAGAAGCCATCCGCGAAATACGAAATTTCATTATTCGTGTTGGCCGGATTCCCTCCATGCGTGAACTTATGTCGTCGCTCGGATACCGTTCTCCGCGCTCCGCATCTCTGATCGTTAATAAATTAATTGATAAGGGTGCATTACGAAGAAAAAGTGATGGAAGTCTGCAATTTGTCAAAAGCTTGGGCGATGATACAACCCGCGCTCAAACGATCGACGTCCCATTGGTCGGCGTGGTTGCTTGTGGCGCACCGATGCTTGCTGAAGAAAATATTCAAGCTAATATTCCTGTTAGTACAAAATTGGCTATCCCGCCTCATAGATATTTTCTGCTCAAGGCCAAGGGCGATTCAATGAATCAGAAAGGTATCAATGATGGGGATTTTGTTTTAGTGCGTCAGCAGATGACCGCGAAAAACGGAGATGCAGTTGTAGCTTTGATCGATAATGAGGCAACAGTCAAAGAATTTTATGAAGCCGGTGAAACTGTTGTGCTGAAACCAAGGTCAAAAAATAAACAGCACCAGCCCATAGTATTGACAAGAGATTTTCAGATACAGGGAGTTGTAGTAGCAACGATCCCTGAGATGTGAGCTATTTTTTTCAAAATATCTGGTTAGGAAGATAACAAAAGGGATAATATGACAAATGAAAGCATTGGTTATAGTGCGATTGAAGATAGGGCCGTTGAGCCGGAGGTAAATCGCGAGAGCAAAAACAAAACAGAACAAAAGCGGTTCACTGTTTTTGAAGACGATCCTTTATATGGTGCAAAGATAGGAATTGCCAACGAGCGTTTATGCAAATGTGGGCCTACGCATATTAATTGCATGAGCCCCAAGGACTGGTTAAAATCTCAAATAGGAGTTTGGCAGTTTTTTTATGAGGCTCGCGACATAAGAGATAAGTCTGTCCACCCCGCGACGTTCCCAATTTCTTTAGCAAAAAAAGTTATTGAGCTATTCACACATCAAGGTCAATTGGTTATAGATCCATTTGTTGGAAGTGGGACATCGCTTGTTGCCGCAAATGATCTAAATCGCAATGCCGTTGGGTTTGATCTCCAAAAGAAATATGTTGAATTATGCGCTAACCGGCTTCAGAAAAATCCCAACTTATTTAATGCTTGTGCTCAAATGGCCGTTCAAGATGATGCTAGGAATATTGCGAAATACATTTCCCCTAATTCTGTAAGCTTGATTTGGACATCTCCGCCCTATGCGAATCTTTTAAATCGATCTCGCCAGAATAAGTCTCGACGAGATAGGAATAATAAGCAATTAGGTAAAGTCGAACAGTATTCTCAAGATGTGCGTGATTTGGGAACTATGGCAATAGATTCATATGCGACGGCAATGGGAGATATTTATGAAGGCCTACTACCTCTCCTAAAAGAGAAAGCACATTGTGTTATCAACGTTCCGGATATGTGGTGGGAAAATCAACGCATAACGATTCACGTTTCGTTAATCGAAGAGCTTCGCAAACGAGGCTATGAGTTGCGCAACGTTATTATTTGGGATCGAACGAATGTGGTTAATGGCATTGGTATCTTTGGATGGCCGAGTAACTACATAACTATGGGTGTCACTTTTGAGTATCTTTTAGATTTCTGGAAGCCACCCCAAAAAAGATATTAATGAAAGGGATCTTATGAAATTATTTTCAAAGGATGAGTTGATCAAGGAAATCAAAGCTATTGCGTCGAAGGGGTGGCATAAAAGTGTAAAACAAACGCGGGATGCTCGAAATGATGGCGCTGTGGGCAACACGCTTGAAGTTCTTCTTGGCATTACAGAAAATAACCTGCCAATTCCTAATGCTAGAGAATGGGAGCTTAAGGGACAACGTGCGCATTCTGCCTCACTTATAACATTAAAGCACATTGAGCCATCGCCAACAGCGGCTCGGATTGTGAGCAATATTCTTTTGCCAAAATATGGCTGGCAACATAAACAGGCTGGTTCTAAATACCCTAAGACTGAAAAGAGTTTTCGGTCTACCACCAGCTCCAGCAGTTTTACAAATCGCGGATTTATAGTAGCCGTTGATCGTACTGCTAAAAAGTTGAAGTTCGTATTTGATTCAAAGAAGGCCGACATTTCAGATCCTGAGATCAAGGCATGGCTATCTTCTGTTGAGAAAAGAGCTGGCTTGGGGGCAATTTCGCCTGAGCCTTACTGGGGATTTGAAGATCTTAAATATGCAATCGGTGAAAAGATAAAAAATTGCTTTTATGTTATTGCTGAAGCAAAGATTGACGATGGGCATGAGTATTTTTGTTATCAGCATCTTTCTGTTCTATCCGGCTTTTCATTTGAGAAATTCTTGTGCTGTGTAGAGGCAGGAAGTTTGTTGATTGATTTTGACGCCCGAACGGGGCATAACCACGGAACAAAATTCCGGCTCAAGCAAGGCGTGTGGTCGGATCTCTATGACGATGTTAAAGAGGTATTTTGATTAACCTGTTATCGAAAGAATGAAATGAGCGCTAAACTAAAATTCCCGAAGGATTATCTAAATAAGATCATTTGTGGTGATTGTTTAGAAATAATGAAAACAATGCCGGACGAATCGATTGATTTGGTTGTTACTTCTCCACCTTACAATCTTAAGAATTCTACAGGAAACGGCATGAAGGATGGGCGCGGTGGCAAATGGTCTAGAGCCGCTTTAATTAATGGGTACAGCCATCATGACGACTGTATGCCACATGAGGAATATGTATTGTGGCAAATTAAATGTCTCGATGAAATGTACAGGTTAATAAAAAATGATGGAGCAATTTTCTATAATCATAAATGGCGAGTACAAAATGGTTTGCTTCAAGACCGCCAAGATATTGTCAGTAAATTTCCTGTGCGCCAAATAATCATTTGGAAAAGAAAGGGCGGTATTAATTTTAACGCGGGTTATTTCTTGCCCACTTACGAAGTTATATATCTGATTGCGAAGCCAGATTTTAAATTGGCCTCAAAAGCTAATGCCTATGGCGATGTCTGGGAGTTTACACAGGAAATGAAAAATGGGCATCCTGCCCCATTTCCAGCGTCTTTAATTCAGCGGATTATTTCATCAACGGATGCTCGTATAGTACTCGACCCATTTATGGGATCGGGAACGACAGCCGTTGTTGCGAGAGACCTTAAGCGAAGTTATATTGGCATTGATATTTCTCCGGAATATTGTCGTATGGCACGAGAGCGAATACGCTCAGGATATGCTTCCGTTACTGAGGAAAAATGCTTAAAGTGCTAGTTTTAATGGGCGAAGGTTATTCGAGAATACTCGATTAGAAACGTTATCATTGCGATATGCCATAGCCCGATAGAATTCAAGGGCTATGGTTTTTTTATAAAGAT
>Ga0247841_10010663_pt1 | contig 12456 bp, 15 predicted proteins | sample LaCruzMarch2015__2_FD_192410 | JGI IMG/M metagenome (GOLD analysis project Ga0247841, IMG submission 192410) | Freshwater microbial communities from meromictic Lake La Cruz, Castile-La Mancha, Spain - LaCruzMarch2015_18m | ecosystem: Environmental > Aquatic > Freshwater > Lake | place: Spain... | reverse complement strand
GAGGAGTTTTTCTTCCAGCATTTTAATTATTCACACAAGATAATTATTTAAAAAAATTAAAGTAAAAAAAATAAAAAATTTACTTTCTTCTTGCCAAGAGTGCTATTGCCAAGATTATCAAAGCAAATGCAATCAATGCTCCAACTCCCAAAACAACAATATACATTTCCTGTGTTCCGAATATTGAGGTTTCCTGAACAGGCTGTCCTGTTACTATTCCTGTTGTCGGAGGTGTCTGAACTTCTATTCCTCCTGTTGTCGGAGTAGTTGTTTCTTCCTCTTCTTCGGGGGTTGTAGGTGTTGTTGTTTCACACTGCTTAACAGTCAATATAATTGTTTCGGCATTGTTAGAGTCTTCATTATTGTAATCAGTTGAATCAAAATAGGTTGCTAAATCAAACATGTAATCTCCTGGCTTTGTGTTGCTAGGCAAAGTAAACTGGAATGTTTTGGTGTATTTGTCTCCTTCATCTACATCAATTCCTGTTGCTCTTTGAGTCAAATCAAGCTCATCACTTACAATCTTCAATACAGCGGAATTTGCTCTTTTGCTTCCTTGATTTTCAACTACAACTTTCAATGAAACGCTTTTTTGAGTGCATTCCAATGAAGCTGGTGTGAATACAGCACTATCTATCTGTAGGTCTTCTTTTTCTTTTTCTATTTCAAATTGTATGTTGGCTTTTTCTCCATGCATAGCATTATTGTCATCTTCGCCAGTAACTTCTATGTCGAAGTCATAGGTTCCTTCATCTATGCTGGAATCAACGTCCATTTCAAATGTGAAATCTTCTTCGCTGTCCGGATTAATGTCAGAACTTTGTGAATCATCATCAATATCAATATCGTTGTCAGTATCAACATTTACGTCTGTATCAATGTTAACATCTTGCTCATCATTTCCATCGTAAAGATTTTCAACAGTAACTACGACTTTTATGTGGTCTCCTGGCTTGATTCCGGAAACAGAGTCTCCATCATCAACGCTGTCTTCTTCATTATCAGGACCATATGTTACAACTATGTCTTTTATTCTTAGCATGTCTTTTACCTGCATGTTTAAGTTTGAAGAAGCAGTAGCATTAACATTGCCAACTGCATTAATTGTTCCTATCTGGAATGCTTTTGCTGCACCATTAGAATCAACAGCATCAAAATCTTCAGGTACTTTTGCTCTAACAGTTACTATGCTTGAAGCGCCTGCTCCTAAGCTTGCAATTGCGTTTCCTGTTAATGTAACATTATACCTTGCTTCTGCTCCAGAAACTGAAACCGCTATGTCAGTTATAGTAGCATTGCCATTATTTGTTATTGTAAATGTTTTTTCAGTATATACTATATAATCTTCACCTTCGTTGCTTTTTCTTTGGTCATTTCCACCCAGTGTCACGTCCTGCAATACTAAACTTGCGGATGCAAAACTACATAGAACTAACAAAAATAAAACTCCGAATAATATTGTTTTTTTCATTTTCTCTCTTAACCCCCGGGTTTTTATCATAATTTTTATAGCTATAATTTTGTCTATATAACTATAGACTATTCAATAGTGGTAATAACTAATATATAAAGTTTACGATTATTTCAGGCAGAATTGAAGTCAAAATGGGAAAAAGTTTATATATTATATATACTCTTCTGTAGTAAACATTTTGGTGAGGTGGCTGAAGATGGCTTTTTGGAACAGAAATAAACCAGATGTATCAAGTACTGGAACTATTGATGATAAAGTTTTATCTAAAGAAGAGATAAGATTACAACAAATACAAGCTAAAGAAGATAAAATACTACAAAAACTTAAAGCACAGGTAGAACAAAAGGTAGCGTATTGCGGTGCAAGAATACACTATCCAACTAAAGAGGATGCACCTTATTGTTTGTCTGACGGTCCTGGTGCATATGATAATAGGCGAAACTGTCCTTGCTATTCGAATGAAAAACATCCGCATCCGAATGCATCAAGCTATATTCTTTGCAGTTACCCGAATTATGAAGTAAAACTAAACGGAAAATAAATTTAAAACTTTCTTTATTTTCTTTTTAAATTGCTGTTTTTCTTTTTTCTTATTGATTGTTTCTATTAAATCACATTCCCCATTTATTCAAAGCTTTATCCAGCTCAATGTGTTTTTTAGCGTATTCTTTCAGGGAAATTCCTTTCATTGTTGCGTCAACAGCCTGCCTTATTGCTCTTGCTCCTGCTTCTGTTCCGTCAGGATGCCCGTGACATCCTCCTCCAAACTGCATGATTAGACTGTTTCCCATGTATTTCATTAATTTTGGAATCTTGCCGGGATGCAATCCGCCTGAACAGACAGGCATCATTGGCTTAATGTTATACCATTTCTGCTCCATTATATTCAGCTTCTTGTCTGCTTTCACTAAACTGTCTTCAATCTCATCTCCAATCTTTATTACTTCTTTTGCTTCTCCTTCCATTTTTCCGACGATAGCTCCTATATGCAGCTGGTCAATGCCAATCAATCTGTATAATTTTGAAAGAGCAAGCATTGAAATTCCGTGCTTCTTGTTTCTTGTTATTGCAGCGTGCATTGCCCTATGCCCGTGAATAACTTCTTTCGAATATTTTCTTAGAGTTTGCAGAGCAGAAAATCCAACTGTAAAGACATCAACCATTATACATTCTCCATTATTCTCCCTTACATATTCCATTCTTCTAAGCATTTCAAGTGTTTCTGCTGTTATGTTTGGCACATACATCTTTTTTTCTCCTGTTTTGTATTCTGCCAAATCCCTGTATTTTAATGTTTCAGAAATCCTTTCCCTGAACCTGTTAAAATTCTGATTTGTTAAATTCTCGTCATCCTTTATTATATCAAGGCCATTCATCCAGGCCTGATAAGCAACTCTTGCATGCTCTTTTGCGCTTAATCCTACTTTTGGCTTTATTATTGTTCCAACCAGCGGCCTTTGTTTGACCTTCAGTATTTTTCTTATTCCTTCAATTCCATATCTCGGTCCCTGAAATTTTGTAACAATTGATTTCGGAAATTCAATATCAAGAAGCCTTAGATTATTTACAATGCCCATCCCGAAAATATTTCCTGCAATGCTGGACATTATCTGCGGGATATTATTCTCTTCAAACAATTCATCAGAATAGGCAATCTTTATTATGCTGTTTTTCCTGTCTATATCAAAAATATTTGGCTTTAGCCTGTTTGCTATATCCCTGTTTAATGTAGCAACATCTGTCCATGTTCCGATGCTTGATTCTGCTGCAATATTCTCAGCAGCTTCTTCAAGAGAAATATTGTTTGGCTCTAAATAATAAACAGCAATCAAATCGTTTCTAGAAGGCTTATAATTCCAATTAATGTATTCTAGCATTTTTATAAAAATAAAAAATCAAATAAATTTCTGCCTATTTCTTTTATTTTCTTTCGGATATTTTATTTTTTATTATCTTATTTGTTTCCGAAATAAAATATTTTCTCTATCTGTACATCTGCAGGAGCAACCCTGTTTCTGTCAATTGGTTTTGTTAATTTTGGCGTGTTGTCAACTGTTTCATATATTTCAGCGTTCGGATCTTCATTATCCTCCACTTCTTCAACAACCTGCCTTACAATAACTTTCTTCTGGACAGGCTTTTGCATCGGACTCTGCAATTCCCTTTGCGCTATCTCCTGTTTTTTTATTTTTTTCAGTTCATTGAAATCAAGATTAAGCATTTCAATCTGTTTCTTCAAGTCCTGAATCTGCTTTTCATTTTCCTGTATCCTGAAGGTTAATTTTCTTGCTGTTTTCTCAGCTTCGCTCATATCGCCGGAAAATTCAGGTGACATCCCAGAAGAATAATCAGCTTTCTCTATCTCACCCATATTTATATTGTGCTGTTTCAATGTTTTTTGCAAATCATTGGCTCTTTGTATTTCATCTATATTCATTCTATCACCTTTTTTGTTTTAAAAGTATCTTTAGTCTCTGATTGCCTGCAACTATTTATATTATTGCCTCTTTATATTATTATATATCTTACCAAGTTTTATTTTATTTGTTTACGTTGAACATTGTTGATAAATCAACATTAACTTCCATACTTGGCTTCTGAGGTTTTGTATGAGGATGTTCCTCTGCCCTGACTACTTTAACTCTCGGTTTTTCTTCAGCTTCTATCTTAATCTCCTGAATTTCTTCAACAGGTTCCAGCTCTATTTTACTTTCCTGAATCTCCTCAGTAGGCTCTATCTTAATCTCCTGGAATTCTTCTTTTAGCTCTTCTTTACGGGTCTGTTCTATTTCCTGAGTTAATGGTTCTGCGATATCTTCAACTTCTCTGATCTGAGTCTGAACTTCTTTTTCAGGTTTGTTTTTGTAAACCTCATCTGCATCTTCTTTCATTATTTCATGCAGCACTTTGGACTCATCAAATAAAGAAGCATTATCTACAGCTGGCTTTTCTTTTTTATTGTGTTCTATAATAACCGCTTTTCTCTCGGGCTTTTCAGTCTTAATTCCTCTTGCCCTGTTTTTTATACTTTCATGCAGTTTGTCCAGCATTGCTTCTGATTTTTTTTCAAAATCTCTGCTTACTTTTTCCTCTGTTTCAAGAACCTCTTTTGCCAGTCGTGTAGCGTCAGAACCACAGCCTACCATTCCGCAGCTTTTAAGAGTTTGCAACAGAAGGTCCATTCTTTTTGCATCATCTATCATTCTATATCACCTTCAGTATACAAAATAGGTATATTAATATACATTATAGCACAACTAGTATATAAAAGTTGTGTTTTCAAAAACAGAAAGATTTATAAATTAGTTTATTCAGAAATAGATATTCTAAGGTTATCGAGCCTTCAGCTGTATCGGGGGTTAAGTCGCTTCTCTCGGAAGCTATAAGACTAGACTATAAAATGGAAACAATAGAAGAGCAACGGAAAGAGAACATTGAACCAAAAGACGCAGAGTCTTTGGAGTCACTTCAGGCTAGAATTGACATTCTTAGAAGAACCATACTTACCCTTGAATGGGATGAGGCAAGAAATCAGATAAATGAAGCCAAGAGAACCAAGCTTAAGCAGTTCAGGGAACAATTTAATACTCTAAAGGTGCAAGAAAATGAAGCCAAAACAGTCAAAACAAATCAAAATAACAAACCAGCTAATTGAAGAAGTAGCTACAGAATTAGTTGGCGAGGAATCAGTGCCTGTAATCAGATACATAAAAGACAGGAAGAGCACTTCTGAATTCAAAATTGCTACAGGAATAAAAGAAGAAATCCACAGAACAAGGAATATATTATACAGGCTTTTTGACCATGGCCTTGTCAGTTTCATAAGAAAAAAGGACAAGAAAAAAGGATGGTATATCTGCTACTGGGATTTAGAGCCTAAGAAAGTCAAATATCTGGTAAGCAAGATAAAAAAACAAAAGCTGGAGAACCTTAAGGACAGGTTGAAGAGAGAGCAGTCAAGCACTTTCTTCATGTGCAAGAATGCCTGCACCCGAGTTGACTTTGAGAAAGCAACTGATCTGGAGTTCAAATGCCCTGAATGTGGCTCTTTGATGAACCAAATTGACAATAAAAGGACAATCGAGTTTTTGAATAACCAGATACTGCAGCTTGAAAAAGAAGTTGCGTAAAAATTTTTAATATTTTTATCTTTTATTTAATTGGTTTGTTCCTTTAATTTAAAATTAGAATTTATCATAAGTCTTTCTTTTACTTTATTGATTGGGTAAAATAAAAGAAAAAATACGAAAAAAAATAAAAATTTAATTTATTAGACCTGCTTATTTAACTTTTCTAGCTCTATTTTTGCCAAGTTTCTGTTTTCTTGAGGATAACCATATGTTGACTTCATATATTTAAGAAAGTCCTTATCTTTATTTACTATTGCACATCTAATTAGTTCATTTCCTACCAAAATTCTTATCTTCTCTGAGAAGGTATGTTCATTATACTCATCATACGCTAAATTATTTAAGTTACGCTTAAAATAATAATGTCTACGAGGAGATTTTATTACTACATTTAATAACTGCATTGCTGCGTAGTCCCTAACATCCTGATTATAATAATCTTTAGTAAGCTCATAATTCTCCCTATGTCCTATTGCTATATTATAAATAGATCCATAATCCTTTTTTGCTAGATAACTTACGACTTCTGAAATACCTTTTAATCTTTTTACTCCAGCAGGATCATTTTTGACCAAATCCAAACAATCATCTATTGTTAATGTTTTTTCTTTTTTAGAAATTTCAGTATTTGCTTGTCCTCTTGTTTTATAATGTTTTTCTTTTTCAATTACCATTTTATTTACCTCCATAAAATTAAGTCTACATTGTGAATATATATATTACTATATAAATCTTTCTTTTTTGTAGTATCTTAATCGTAGTAACACTTTTAAATTATTCATAAATTTTATCCCAAAGCGATTGAAACTAATGACTTTTTTGATAAAACCTTAAAATTAGAATAATTTAAATACTCCCTGTCTTTTATTTTCTTTATAATAAAAAAGAGGTAATATGGCATTATGGTAGTCAAATTAAAGGATTACTTAAAGGAAAATTTATTTTCATATCTTCTGATTTGTATCTTTGTAGGATTTATATTGGGGCTTAGATACAATATCTTTTCTTTTCTTCCTGCAAATATTATAAACAGGATATTTGTGCCTCTTACTCTGATTGTTGTTGTCATGCTTCTTGTCAGGATTATAAGCCTGACATTGCAGTCTTATTTTCATAGACTAAGCCAAAGATTCAGGGTTGATGAAACAAAATATACAATATTCACCAAAGTTGTAATTGCGGTTGTTTATTTCATAGGATTCTCCCTGATTATTTACTCGATACCCGAATTAAGAGCAATTTCATATTCTTTGTTTGCCGGAGCAGGCATATTGGCCATTATAATCGGTTTTGCTACACAGCAGGTATTTGCAAACATAGTCTCAGGAATTTTTCTGGCATTATTCCAACCTTTCAGGGTCGGAGATGTAATTAAAGTCGGCGAAGAAATAGGAACAGTCGAGGATTTGACTTTGAGGCACACTGTAATAAAAACATTTGACAGCAGAAGAGTGATAATACCAAATGCAAAATTAAGCGTTGATCCAATAATAAATTACAGCATCGGAGAATTAAGAATAGTAAAATCATTTGATGTTCCCCTGAGGTATGATGCCAATATTGAGGAAGTGAGAGCGATTATAGTTGATGAGATTGAAAAGCACCCTGATTATATAAGCACACTGCAGGATAACACTCTGAGCGAGCTGGATAAGATTCCAAAAGTTAAGCTTGCTGAGATACGGGACTGGTCAATAATTATGAGGGCTTCGTTCTGGGCAAAAGATCTTTCTGCTGCAGGAAAGATAACTTCTGATGTTCTCGAGGATTTAAGGGATAAACTGTATGAAAACAAAAAAAGAATTGCCAATAAAAGAAAGGAAAACATTTCCTGGAAATCAGCCAGCAGAAAAAATAAAAGCAGGAATACAAAGAAGAAATAAACTATGCTCTTAACATTCTAACATAAATAACAGGAACTAAAAAAATCCAAATAATAAATAATGTTTCCTTAAATATTAACCCTGATTACATCTTCCTTTATCAGGCCCATTTTGATTAATTCTTCTTCGACATATATCTCATAGCTCTTTGCCTTTCTGCTTTTTAAAATTATGGCCAGATTTTTCATATTGTATTCATTTCCTTTCTCAAGATTAATCTTTAAAACATCTTCTTCAATATGGGAAGTTGCATAAAGGCTTTCTCTTGCAGACCACCATTCTGCAAGTTCCCTCAATGTAGGGCTCCATACATTTTTTTTGCTCACATAGTCCAGAAATGTATCAAGTATTTTCATGCTCTTGTTAGTATTAACAGGCTCAATGTGCGTCATCATGACGAAAACGCCGTTTCTGCTATAGTATTTATTAAATCGGTATTTCATTCTTTCAAAGCTATTCCCTATATTGGGATAATGCCAGAAATAATCTCCATGATTTACAAATTCCATTATACTCAAATCTTTTATATGAAACGGATAATACAGTGATTCTGCATGCCTTTTATTCGACATCAATATATACGGAGTTACTCTTATGTCCGAACTGTAAATAAAATCATTATTATCCAGAATATTCAAGGTGTCAAAGCTTGCTGAAAAAGCAGGACTCCTGAAACCTTTTATGTCAAAGCCGGCTTCTTCAAGAATTTTTCTGCCTTTTAGTATTCTCCTTTTCTGCTCTGTATACGGCAGATTCGAGAATTCTGTTGTCCTGTTTAACTTAAATATTCTCATTCGGGGTATATTGTGTGTAAGCCCGTGCAGGCCGATTTCATGGCCTTTTTTCTGCAATTCCAGTAGTTTTCTTGTCAATTCAAGATTTTTCGTAATTTTGTGAATTCCTTTATAGAAAGGGACAACGAAAAAAACAGAGCCAATATCGTGTTTCTCCAGGATTCTTTTGATTTTTTCAACTTTCAGCGGGTTGGTTTTTGAATTTATGTCATCTATTGTAAATATGAATACAGAATCGTGATTATTGGGATAAAGCCCTATTTTTATATTTTCATCCTCTTCAAACAAAATGCTGGGCCCGAATAAAATATTCCCGTAATAGAAGAAAAACAAATATATCAATAGCAGGATAAAAATAATAATAAGATAAATCAAAAGTTTTATTTGCAAAGGTGTCATAATTTTATTTACCTTTCTGATTTATTTCTGCATTGCAGAACCAATCATGCTTCCGACTGCAATCATTCCTGCTGTCAATATTATGAAATGCGGATAAGTTTCAATGACACTTTTTCCTATAATCAATCCAGCGGAAAATTTCACAATCCACAGCGTGAATATGAAATAAACCAGTCCTATTGCCATCAATAAAATGCTTGCTGTCATGGTCAGTGCCAATGCAGTAAAACCGAATATAGCTTTCATTTTTCCACCACCTTTCATCTTTATCATTCCAATTAATGTATTATTCTATATAAAATTTTACAGATTTATAAAATTTTCTTAAATTTTATTTTGTTCCTATGCCAACAGCTTCTTTTATAGAGTTTATTCCATCTTTTTCAATCAAATCTACCAGTGCTTTCTTTATATTTTTTACAATTCCAGGTCCTTCATAAATCATTCCAGTATAGATTTGTATCAAAGAAGCTCCAGCTTTTATCTTTTCATAAGCATCATAAGCATTGAATATACCTCCAGAACCTATAATGAAAGGGGAATTCAAATGTTTGTAAACATATTTGATAATGTCGGTTGATTTTTCTTTCAGCGGTTTTCCACTTAAACCGCCCTTTCCGATTTTTTCCAGTTTTTCCCTAGAGGTTTTTAGGTTTTCTCTTAATTTGGTTGTGTTGGTTAAAATATATCCATTTATTCCACAATTTTCAGTTATTTCCAATAGATTGTCAAGGGTTTTATACTCGAGATCTGGTGAAATTTTAATTAACATAGGTCTTTTATCATATAATCTTAATTTCTTTATTTCTCGCAGTAGGGATTCCAATGAATTTGTTTCTTCAAAGGTTTTTCCGTCTTTTGTATTCGGACAGCTTATGTTTATAGCAATATAATCTCCGCCCCTTATTGTCTTGTAGCAATTACAAATATCCTCAATCGCTTTGTCATTTAATAAGTCTTCTCTGTTTGTCTTAGCTATATTTACTCCAATTATTATTTTTGAATTTATTTTTTGTAACTTCTGGTTTACTTTTATAGAACCTTCATTGTTCAAGCCAGTCCTGTTTATTGCTGCTTCATCCTCAACTAACCTGAAAATTCTCGGTTTTTCATTTCCTTCATTTGGTTCATATGTAACAGAACCTATTTCAACAAAACCAAATCCCAAACAAGACAAGCCTTCTGCAAAATTTGCATTTTTATCAAAACCTGCTGCTAGACCTATTGGATTTTCAAATTTTAAACCATTTATTTCACTGTTTAATTTTTCATTATTGTAGCTATAAAAGGATTTAACAGGATATTTTAAGAATGAATTCCCGACAAATGAAAGTCCCTTAGAAACGAAATTGTGCATCTGCTCAGGATCTTGCTTGAATAATGTGGGTCTTACTATTCTATACATTTTTTATTTTATATCTTTTAGTTTGCTTTTTTAATTTTAGTTTAAACAATTTTATTACCGAAAGTGTTGTAAAGGTTCCTATCAGGATTCCTGCAAGATGAAGAAGATTTAAGAAGTAACTATCTGTGCCATTGATAATCATACTTATTGAAAATTCTTTTCTCTTTAAAAAAGTTTGCGAATTATAGAAAATATTAATTTAGTTTTTTCTACACATTTATATTGGCTTTAAATCAAAAGCTTTATATAGTAATTATTATTACTAAATAGTAACAATTATTATGAGGTGTTAAAAAATGTCAAACATAATTAACAAACTTAACAGAATGTCAAAAGATGCGACTAGAATAGAAGAAAATTATACGCGTCTTAAATCAGAACTAACTTCAGAATTAAATAATTCCGAGAAAGACAATATACTGTTATTAAAAAATATAGCAGATGTAATGCAAAGTAAAGATGAACTTGTAGATGTAACATATACTTTATCTACTGGCAAAATAAAACAGCGGCCTGAGTATTTTATTAAGAAACATTTTGAGCGGGGGAAAAATATAGCTTTTACAGAGTTATACAAGGACATGTCTATTGAGGACTTTGTAACTAACTTAGCTCCTCAAGATGTGAAGAAAGTCATATCTAATTTAAGTCATGAATACAAAAGAGAGGAATTTAAATCCAGCATACTGGGTTATTTGACTCCTGCCGAGAAAAAACTATAGATTTAATATTTTTATAACCTTTTCTTTCTTTTTCTAAACATTTATATATCATTTTGATTTTTTCTTCTGCATGAAAGTACTAGCAGACCTGCATCTTCATTCCAAGTACAGCAGAGCAACAAGCAAGGATTTAAATTTTGAAAATCTCGAGAAATACGCGAGAATAAAAGGACTGACTCTGCTGGGAACAGGAGATTTTACGCATCCGAAATGGATAAAGGAAGCTAGAGAGGCATTAGCAGAAACAAGTTCTGATTCAGGAGTTTTCAAGACCAAAACAGGATTTCCTTTTGTTCTGCAGGGAGAAATATCGCTGATTTATACCCAGGACAATAAAGGGAGAAGAGTCCATCTTGTTTTGCTGGCTCCGAATTTTGAAGTTGTAAAGCAGATAAATGACTTCCTATTGACGAAGGGAAGAACAGATTATGACGGAAGGCCCATATTTAATATTCCCTGTCCTGATTTTGCAGAGCTAATGAAAAAAATATCAAATGATATAGAAATTATTCCTGCTCATATCTGGACGCCGTGGTTCAGCATGTTCGGCTCTGAATCAGGATTTAATACTGTCGAAGAATGTTTTAAAGACCAGACAAAACATATCTTTGCTTTGGAAACAGGGATGAGCAGTGATCCTGAAATGAACTGGAGAGTATCTTCTCTTGATAAATATTCTCTGGTCAGCAATTCTGATTCGCATAGTTTCTGGCCCTGGAGAATGGGACGAGAATGCAATATTTTTGAAATGAAAGATTTAAATTACAAGAATTTAATAAATTCAATCAGGACAAAAAAAGGTTTTCTTGAAACAATAGAAGTTGACCCCAATTACGGAAAATATCATTTTGACGGGCACAGGAACTGCAATATATCTTTCAGTCCTGAAGAAACAAAGAAACACAATAATATCTGTCCTGTGTGCAGAAAAAAACTGACAATAGGAGTTTTAAACCGGGTTGAGGAATTAGCAGACCGTCCTTTGGGGTTTGTTCCAAAAGGAGCTGTTCCCTTCAGAAGAATAATTCCGCTGTCAGAGATTTTATCGACATTATTGTCTTCTGGCATTGCAACGCAGAAAGTCTGGAAAGAATACAACAACCTGATAATGAATTTCGGCAGTGAATTCAATGTTTTGCTTGATGCAAAGAAAGAGGAACTGATGAAGTTCACGTCTGAAAAAATAGCTGATGCAATTATTCAAAACAGGTTCGGAAAAGTAAAGATTATTCCCGGTTATGACGGAGAATACGGCTATCCTGTTTTTTCAGATGAAGATATAAAAGAAAAAAAACATATTAAAAATTCAAAAATAATCATAACGAAAGAAAAAGAAAAGAAAGTCCAGAAAGGACTGAATGATTTTATGTGAATTTATTCGAATTAATCTGAAAACATTTATAAACTTGCATTCTAATTAATATGGTATGGCGGAAGAAATACCAAAAGAGGTTATTCTTGAAGTAAAAAACGAAATGAATTCTACAACAAGAAGAGTTGTTGTCCTGGAGTATAATTCTGTCGGAGTGCAGAATGAAGTAAGCGACAGGGATTTTACATGGAACAAAAACATGAGCGATTTTAGAAATGAAATTGATATGCTAAAAAAAGAGATTGATTCGTTGAAAATTAATTTTCAGGGCAATCTT
>Ga0247841_10010660_pt1 | contig 12458 bp, 10 predicted proteins | sample LaCruzMarch2015__2_FD_192410 | JGI IMG/M metagenome (GOLD analysis project Ga0247841, IMG submission 192410) | Freshwater microbial communities from meromictic Lake La Cruz, Castile-La Mancha, Spain - LaCruzMarch2015_18m | ecosystem: Environmental > Aquatic > Freshwater > Lake | place: Spain... | reverse complement strand
ATTTTTGATATAAGCTTAAGCGAGGAGCATAATTAGAATAAATTCCGCAGCATCCGATGAAGATAGAAATTTATTCGATGCGCAATAGGTATTGCGGGAGTAGCTCAGCTGGTAGAGCGCAACCTTGCCAAGGTTGATGTCACGGGTTCGAATCCCGCCTCCCGCTTTTATAAAATTACTAAAAACTATTAATTTCGAAAGGAGAGTTACATGCAGATTATGGAGTTTTTATCCAAAAAGGCAATACTCACCGATATAAAATCTACCAAGAAAGAAGATGTTTTAAAAGAGCTTGTAGACGCTTTAATTGACGCTGGTGATATCGAAAAGCGTTGTCGTAATAAGCTTATTGAGTCGCTTATGAATCGTGAGGCTTTAGGTTCAACTGCTATTGGTCAGGGTATAGCCATACCTCATGCTAAATCAGATTGCGTAGAGAAGCTAGTTGCAGCCTTTGGTCTCTCCAAAAAAGGAGTAGATTTTGATTCCCTTGATGGAGAGCTCGCTTACATCTTCTTTTTATTAGTAGCCCCGCAAGATTCTGCCGGTCCTCATCTAAAGGCTTTAGCGCGCATTTCACGTCTTTTGAAAGATAAGTATTTTCGAGATACCTTACGAAGTTCAGTCGATGAAAAGGCTGTTATAAAGATAATCACCCAAGAAGACGAAAAGAAAGTTTAAGAAAAGTGAGAATTAGGCTTAATAATATGTCTAAATGGCTTTATCCCGGCATCGGGATTAAACGCTGGATTGGTCTAAGCGCTTTCGGCGTGGCACTCTTGATTTTTGCTGCCGGGCACTTAAAAGGTGAAGACTTTTTAGGTATCCAGATTTTAGATGCGATAATTTTATTTTCCGGAATTATAATTTTAATTTTAGGTGTTAAGCGCATGATGCGTTCTTTAATTGTAGGATTCATGCCGACTTCAGGTACTGAGCTGTTTGACATAATGTATCAGAATCGACAATTAAGCCGCGGCCCAAGGATTGTTGTAATTGGCGGCGGGACGGGTCTATCGGTTCTATTGACGGGTTTAAAACAATTTACATCAAACATATCGGCAATAGTCACAGTTGCTGATGACGGTGGTTCTTCGGGGCGGCTGCGCCAGGAGTTCGATATGCTGCCTCCAGGAGATATCCGTAACTGTTTGGTAGCTTTGGCAGATGCCCCGACATTGATGCGGGATTTATTCCAGTTTCGCTTTGATACTAATTCGCAATTATCCGGACATAATTTTGGGAATCTTTTTATCACAGTTATGACCCAATTAACCGGAGATTTTGAGAAGGCAATTAAAGAAACAAGCAAGGTTTTGGCGTTAAGGGGTCAGGTTATACCCTCAACATTGAATAAGGTGGTTTTAGCCGCTGAACATAAAGACGGTTCGACTACGGTGGGAGAGAATAATATTCCTAAATCGCAGCGTTCTATAAATAGGGTCTACCTTAATCCTGCGCAATCAAAAGCAACGCCCGATGCAATAAAGGTAATTAAGGAAGCGCAGTTGGTAATCTTAGGCCCCGGATCTTTATACACAAGTATAATACCTAATTTATTGATAAATGAAATTACTCAAAGTTTAGTTGAATCTCAAGCAATTAAGGTCTGCGTTTGTAACGCTATGACCCAGCCAGGTGAAACCGATGGGTTTAGCGCTTCCGATCACGTAAAAGCCCTGGTCAATCATTCGCATCCTAGGGTTTTAGACTATTGTGTGGTTAACACCGGTGAAGTGCCGCAAAGTATTTTAAAACGTTATGCATTGCAAGGGTCTTTCCCCGTGGTTAATGATCGGAAGAAAATTGAAAACATGGGTTATCGAGTGGTGGAAGAAGATTTTGGGATTATTGACGCAGATGTTATCCGCCACGATCCATTAAAGTTAGCCAAGATTATCTTAGGCTTACTTGAGGAAGTATAATGAGTATTGTAAAGAAAAAATTAATTGTAAAAAATAAGCAGGGATTGCATGCCCGTCCAGCTGCTATTTTTGTCCAGGTAGCAAATAAATTTAATTCTCGTATTACCGTAAGGCGGGATAATGAAGAGGTTAACGGTAAATCTATTATGGGTATTCTTATGTTAGGTGCAGAAAAGGGAAGCGTAATCCTGATTGAAGCAGATGGACCAGATGCAGAAGCGGCAATGGTTGAGCTGGAGAAGATTATTGTGTCCGAGGAAGAAAAATGATTAAGCTAAAAGGTATAGCTGCGGCTTCAGGTATTAGTATTGGTGTAGCTCACAAGATAGGCCGGGAGGAATATATTGTTCCTGAGCACTCAATTACTGATGCCGAGATACCATTACAAATACAGATCTTCGAAGAGGCGCTGATTAAGACGCGTAGAGAAATTATCGAGCTGCAAAAAAGAATCAGCTCTGAGATGGGCCAGGATGAGGCTCAGATTTTTGATGCCCATCTATTAGTCCTTGAGGATAGGATGCTTATCGAAGAAGTTATTTCGCGTCTAAAAAAAGATAGGCTTAACGTTGCCTTTATATTCCAGGAGGTTTTAAAGAAATACGTCTCAGTTTTTTCTAAAATTGAGGATGAATATCTTAAAGAACGTATTGCCGATATAAATGATGTTGGCAAGAGAATATTGCGCAATTTGTTAGGTAAAGATGGCCCAGGTTTAGGCGAAATAAAAGAAAAAGTTATAATTGTAGCCCATGATCTTTCACCCTCGGATACAGCGGCAATGCATAAACGTAATGTATCCGGATTTGTTACAGATATCGGAGGCAAGACCTCACATACTGCAATTATGGCAAAATCTTTAGAAATTCCTGCTGTTGTCGGTCTTCAGGAAGCTACTTTAAAGATTAAGTCTGGGGATTTAGTAATAGTTGATGGTAGTGCCGGTTATATTATTATTAGTCCTGATGAGGAAACGCTACGCTTCTATCAGGAAGAGGGAGAAAAGCTTAAAGGTATAGCCGCAAAGTTCTTAGAGGTTAAAGATTTACCGGCTGTCACCTTAGATGGATTAACTATAGAAATAAATGCTAATATAGAATTTCCCGATGAAGTTCCTGCTGTAAAATTGCACGGAGGCGAAGGTATTGGGTTGTACAGAACAGAGTTCTTTTATATGAACAGAAAAGATTTGCCTAATGAGGAAGAACATTATCAGGCCTATAAATATGTGGCTGAAGAAATGAAACCTTATCCTGTAATTATTCGTACTTTAGATTTAGGAGGAGATAAGTTCCTTTCGCAGTTTCAGATTCCCCATGAGATGCAGCCATTCTTAGGCTGGCGTGCAATTCGTTTTTGTCTTGCCCGTCCGGATATATTTAAATTGCAATTAAGAGCCATATTAAGGGCTTCGGTTCATGGGAACCTAAAACTTATGTATCCTATGATTTCTGGGATTGAAGAACTAAGGCAGGCAAATGGGGTTCTTAATACTGCAAAAGAAGAATTAAAAGAACAGCATATTCCCTTTGATGAAGATATTCAGGTTGGGGCTATGATCGAAGTTCCTTCTGCGGCTATGACTGCGGATATATTAGCGCAAGAAGCGGATTTCTTTAGTATTGGTACAAATGATTTAATCCAGTATTCTTTGGCAGTTGATCGAGTTAACGAAAAGGTGGCATATCTGTATGAACCTGCGCATCCTGCAGTTTTAAGGCTGGTTAAAAATGTAATTGAATCAGCGCATCAGGCTAACATTAATGTTGGTATGTGCGGTGAAATGGCCAGTGAATCAAGCCTGGCTTTGATACTTTTAGGTCTAGGTCTGGATGAATTTAGCATGCCGCCGCAGGTAATTCCAGAATTAAAATATCTTATCCGTTCGATTACTATGTCCCAGGTGCAAGAAATTGCCCGGCATGCTTTAACCTTGAATACAGGAAAAGAAATAGAAGATTTTGCTCAGAGTAAATTAAAAGAAATACTGAAATGAAAGCCTTAATTCTAGCTGCAGGATATGCTACCCGTTTGTATCCTTTAACTAAAGAATATCCCAAGCCATTGCTTGAGGTTGGGAAACGGCCGATCATCGGTTATATAATTGATAAACTTGATAAGATTAATTCCGTTGATGAAATATTTGTAGTTACTAATAGTAAGTTTATTAATAAATTTAGGTTTTGGAAAAAGACAGTAAAATCGAATAAGAAGATTACATTGGTCGATGACCTTACGCATAATAATCAGGATAGATTAGGCGCAATAGGCGATATTGATTTTGTTCTTCAGAAAAGGAAAGTTAACGACGATCTTTTAGTTATCGGCGGGGATAACTTATTCAGCGGTAATCTAGTAAGTTTTATTTCTTTTGCTAATAAAAATAAACCCAATGTTTCAATAGGTTTATTCAGATTAAAAAACCGCAAAGATGCTGTTCGTTACGGTGTAGCCAAGATAAATAAAAATAAGCGGATTATTGATTTTAAAGAGAAGCCGTTAAATCCAGAGTCGAATCTTGTGGCGATGTGTTTATATTATATTCCGCAAGCCCAGCTAAGGTTGGTTAAAGATTACATTTCTCTTAGCAAGAAAAAAGTTGATGCAACCGGAAAATATATAGATTGGCTCAAAGAAAAGCATAAGACTTTTGGCTTTGTATTTTCGGGTTCCTGGTTTGATATTGGTGATCGTAAGTATTTAAATGCAGCGAAAGCAAATTTTCGCAAAAAAAAGGAGAAGATAGGATGAGTTTGAATAAGTACTTTTTCACTTCAGAGTCAGTAACGGAAGGGCACCCAGATAAATTATGTGATCAGATTTCAGATGGAGTTCTGGATGCCTGTTTAAAGAATGATATCTATTCGCGCGTAGCCTGCGAAACTTATGTAACTATGGGTTTATTAATAGTCGGTGGAGAAATCACAACCAGCAAATTTATAGATGTACATGAGGTATGCAGAAGAATTATTGAAGAAATCGGATACAATCATCCAAAATACGGTTTTGATTTTAATACCTGTGCAATACTTAATGCAATCCACTCTCAATCCCCGGATATATCTCAAGGGGTAGATGCCGGAGGCGCAGGAGATCAGGGTTTAATGTTTGGCTACGCCTGTAAGGAGACAAAAGAATTAATGCCCTTACCAATAATGCTTGCTCAGAAATTATCTATGAAATTAGCCCAGGTGCGTAAGGATAAGATTTTAAAATACCTCGGACCTGATGGTAAAAGTCAAGTGACTATTGAATATAATCATGGTAAACCCGTGCGCGTAGATTCTGTAGTTTTAGCTTCGCAGCACACCGAAGATATTTTGGATAAAAGTGGTAAGCATATAACTGAAAAAGCGCGTCAAGAGATAATCCGGGAAGTTGCTATCCCCGTTTTAAAGGGCTGGGTAGATAAGGATACTAAATATTTTGTAAATCAAACCGGTAAATTTGTTATTGGTGGCCCTCAATCTGATACGGGTATGACTGGTAGAAAAATAATTGTTGATACCTATGGCGGAGCAGTGGCCCACGGCGGCGGTGCATTTTCAGGCAAGGATCCTACTAAAGTAGACCGCTCGGCAGCTTATATGGCCCGCTATATTGCAAAAAATATTGTTGCTGCGGGATTAGCCCAGAAATGTCTTGTCCAACTTGCTTATGTAATCGGAAAGGCAGAACCTTTATCGGTTATGGCCAGCACCGGTGGTACATCAATTATCTCGGAAGATAATTTAGTAAAGTTAATAAGGGGTAATTTTGAATTGACACCTAAAGGTATTATTGATTCATTAAAGTTGCGCCGTCCTATATACAGGAAAACCGCAAGCTATGGACATTTTGGGCGTCAGGAATCAACTTTTAGCTGGGAAGCTACTGATAAAGTAGAAGCACTGAAGAAGCAAGCAGCTAAATTATAAAATAATTATAATGACAAATCACAAATTCCAAATCACAAATAAATCCCAATATTCCAAACCCAAATTGCCAAAACAGGTGCTTATTTGGTGATTAGATAATTGAAGTTTATTTGAGATTTGGTGTTTGGAATTTGGAAATTAAGAAAGGCGATTATGAAATATGATGTCAAGAATTTACAGTTAGCCAAGAAGGGTTTATTAAGGATTGAGTGGGCCAGCAATAATATGCCGGTTCTAAATTTAATTAAACAGAGATTTACTAGAGAAAGACCTTTAAAAGGGCTAAAAATTTCCTGCTGTTTGCATGTTACTACGGAAACAGGTGTTTTGGCGCAGGTTTTAAAAGACGGCGGTGCAGAGGTTTATCTATGCGCTTCAAATCCCCTTTCTACGCAGGATGATGTAGCTGCTTCTTTGGCTAAAGATTTGAAGATCTCGGTATTTGCTATCAAGGGTGAAGATACCAAGACTTATTATTCCCATATGAAATCCGCTTTAGCAGTCAGGCCGGATATTACTATGGATGACGGAGCAGACTTGGTGAGTACTATCCATCAGCGCTCTATCTTTGAGCACAGTAATATTATTGGCGGAACAGAAGAAACAACTACAGGGGTGATTCGCTTAAGGGCTTTAGCTAGCGAAGGAAAATTAAGATACCCAATAATTGCGGTTAATGACGCAATGACCAAGCATTTATTTGATAATCGCTATGGAACAGGCCAATCTACAATTGATGGTATTGTCCGGGCAACAAATAAACTGCTTGCTGGATCAAATTTTGTTGTAGCTGGCTATGGCTGGTGCGGTAAAGGTGTAGCTATGCGCGCTAAAGGTATGGGTGCAAAGGTAATTGTAGTTGAGGTTGACCCTCTTCGGGCGTTAGAGGCAAATATGGATGGTTTCGAGATTATGCCGATTAAGGATGCAGCTAAAATTGGCGATTTCTTTGTCACGGTTACCGGTGATATAAACGTAATTCGCAGCGAACATTTTAAAGCTATGAAGGATGGCGCAATAGTTTCTAACTCCGGGCACTTTAATGTAGAGCTAGACATTCCCGGTTTAGAAAAATTAAGTAAAAAGAAAAGATTTATTCGCGAATTTGTCCAGGAGTATATTTTAAAAGATGGTAGAAAAATTTATCTTCTTGGCGAAGGCCGCCTTATTAATCTAGCTGCTGCTGAAGGCCATCCGGCAAGCGTCATGGATATGTCTTTTGCAAATCAGGCGCTTTCTGCCGAATATATGGCTAAGAACTACAAAAAATTAAAAAAGCAGGTTTATACAGTTCCTGAGGATATTGATAAAAATATCGCGAGCTTAAAATTAAAATCTTTAGGTATCAGGATAGATACATTAACTCCCGAGCAGAAGAAATATTTAGCAAGCTGGGAGATGGGAACATAAAAGCGTAAAGCGAAAAGCGAAAAACGTAAAGCTTAGTGTATAACCTAGCGAAAAGGAGCTTAGCATGAAGAAATTTTTTGCGGTTTTAAGTGCGGTATTTTTCGTTTCTTTCGGAATTGCTTTAGCAGAAGAAATAAAAGCAGATTCAAGAATATCAGAAGTTACGGTATATAGCGGAGACGCCTTAGTTAAGAGATCAGCGCAGATAAAATTAAATCCCGGAGAAAATAAAGTTATTTTTGTAGATATTATCCCTGAGGTTGACGAAAGTTCGCTACGCGTTTCTGGAGAAGGTTCTGCCAGTATTAAGATTTTAAGTGCTTATGTCAAAAAGGAATTTCTTAAAGAACAGCCCGCAGATAAAGTAAAAGCAATTCAGGATGAGATCCAGAAATTAGAAGATCAGATCCGTAATCTTGATGACTCGAAAATGATCTTAGCGGATGAAAAATCTTTTCTTGATTCTATACGACTTTTTTCCAGAGATCAATTACCAAAAGACCTGGTAACCAAGATGCCTCAGGCAAAAGAGCTTGGCGATATGCTTAATTTTCTGGATACAAGGCTAAAGGATAATTATTCCAGAATAGTTGATGCGGAATTAAATATCCGTGAGGCCAGAAAACAGATTGATGTTTTACGTAGGCAGCTTTCTGATATTCGTGGCCCTGCTCAAAATATGAAACGCTCAATTATTGTTGATTTGGATGCAGTAAAGGCCGGGACTGTTAACCTTGAAATCTCTTATCGGGTAATGGGGGCTTATTGGTATCCGATCTATGATGCCCGGGTAAATTTTAATAAACAAGAGACAGAATTAGTTTCTTTTGCTATTGTTAAGCAAAGCACAGGAGAAGATTGGCAGGATGTTAAAATGTATTTATCTACGGCAAAAGTCAATGTTTCAGGTAATTTACCTGAACTTTACCCCTGGTTTTTAAAGCCGAAGGAGCCAGCCAGACATGAATATGAAGGTAAAGCAAAAAGAATGAGTGTTGCTGCCAGCTCAATTAAATTTGCTGCCGGTTCTGTTAGTGTTGAAAAAGAAGAAATGCCTTTATATGCCTTGGATGAAGCTAGAGTATTAGAAAAGGCTGAATATAGTTATGCTAAACAGGAAGAAAAAGGTATTTCTCTTGTTTACAAGATTGGCCGAGCTGCTAATGTAAAGTCAAATGGGGAAGAGTATAAGCTCCCTGTGTCAACTCAGGTTTTATCTTCAACGTTTATTTATTCTGCTTATCCGCGTTTGTCTACTTTTGCATATTTAGGTAGCAGGGTAATTAATGCTAAAGATCTGCAGCTTTTAGGCGGCAGGGTGAATGTTTTTCTGGATGGTGATTTTGTCGGTACATCGCAGATTAAGAATGTCGGTCCTGAAGAAGAATTTGATCTTTATCTTGGGGTTGATGAGAATGTTAAGGTAAAAAGAGAGCTTTTGGAAAAGAAGGTTGATGAAACCCTTATTGCCGGAATCCCCGCTTCTACCAAGAAGACAGTTTACAAGTATAAAATAACTATTGAAAATTATAAACTTAAGAAAATCAAGACTAAGATTTTTGAGGCTATACCGGTTTCCCAAGAAGACAGAATCAAAGTAAAAGTTGATAAGGTAAGTCTTGAACCTAATCAAAAGGACTATAAAGATAAGAAGGGTATCTGGATTTGGGAATTAGAACTTAATCCTAAAGAGAAGAAAGAAATTTATTATACCTATACAGTTGAATATCCTCGTGAGATGATAGTGGAAGGTTTATAATATGAAAAGAATTGGGGTAATAACAACTGGCGGCGATGCCCCGGGAATGAACCCGGCAATACGCTCTGTAGTGCGTTGCGGTATAGCAAGCGGTTTAGAGGTAATGGGGATAATGCGCGGTTGGTGGGGCTTAATTAATGAAGAATTAAAAGTTTTTCAGAGCCGTTCGGTTTCCGGTATTATTAACCAAGGCGGAACAATCTTAAAGACTGCGCGTTGTCCCGAATTTAACACTAAGGAATCGCAAGATAGAGCCTATAGTACAATTAAGAAATATGCGATTGATGGATTAGTGATTATCGGGGGAAATGGCTCTTTCAGTGCAGCACATTCATTTGGCAAAAAATATAACGTGCCCTGCGTAGGTATTTCGGCATCGATAGATAATGATATAAATGGCATAGACTATACTATCGGCGCGGATACTGCAATTAATACCGCTTTAAATGCAATTGATAATATCCGAGATACGGCAACGAGTATGGAGAGAATTTTTGTGGTTGAAGTTATGGGCAGAGATTGTGGTTTTATTGCTTTATCTGTTGCTTTAGCTGCCGGGTGTGAAGGCGTAATTATACCCGAAAGAAAACTTAACCTTGAAGAGATCTGTCATGATATTGTCGAAGGTAATTTACGCGGTAAAGCCAGCTGGATTATAGTTGTAGCAGAGGGAGCTGGAAAAGCCGAAGATATTGCCAAAAAGATAACTGAAATTACTTCTTTAGAGACTCGGGCTGTTGTTTTAGGTCATGTGCAAAGAGGTGGGAGGCCGACTGCAGTTAGCCGGGATCTGGCTTTACGTTTAGGACAGATTGCTGTGGATTGTTTATTGCGTGGGGAAAGCGATATAGCTTTAGGTTTTGCTTGTGGAAGAGTAGAAAAAATAAATTTTGAGACAGCGATAAAAAAGAAAGATCTGAAAATAGATCAGGCTTTAGGATTACTTAAAATATTAACATAAAGAAAGGGAGTTTGAACATGGGTAGGAAGCCGTTGGAAATTGATGATATCGTAATGGATTTAGTTTTAACCGAGGATGTTTCTTTAAAGAAGAAATTGGCTAAGAAAATAAAAGACCTGGCTTATAAATTAGGAATTTTTCCTTCAAGCATCCATGAGCTTTACATGGCTAGAGGAAAAGGCGAATTCGGCGGTTTTACTGTGCCGGCAATTAATTTACGCAGTATGACTTATGATTTAGCCCGGGCAATTTTTAGGACGGCAAAGAAGAATAATTCCGGAGCATTTATCTTTGAGATTGCAAAATCTGAAATGGGCTATACTGCCCAGGCCCCGATTGAATATACCAGCGTGGTTTTGGCAGCAGCAATCAAAGAAGGATATTCTGGCCCGGTATTTATTCAGGCCGACCATTGCCAGCTTAACGCTAAAAAATTTCAGGAGAATCCGGAAAAAGAATTGAAGGCTTTGGAAGATATGATCACGGATAGCGTTTCTGAAGGTTTTTATAACATCGATATTGATTCTTCAACCCTAGTTGATTTATCTAAAAAAGATATAAAGAAGCAGCAGAAAAATAATTATGAAGTCTGCGCGAAATTAACACAACTTATCCGTCGTATTGAACCAAAAGGGATTACGGTTTCCGTGGGTGGTGAGATCGGAGAAGTCGGGCATCAGAATTCTACGCCCGAAGATTTACGTGCGTTTATGGAAGGTTATAAAGAAAAATTACGCAAAGGCTTAACCGGGATAAGTAAGATTTCTGTTCAGACCGGAACATCGCACGGCGGCGTGGTTAAGGCCGACGGAAGCATTGCCGAAGTAAAACTCGATTTCGCAACTTTAAATACATTATCCGGAATTGCCCAGAAAGAGTTTGGTATCGGAGGAGCAGTGCAGCATGGGGCTTCAACTTTACCTGAAGAGATGTTTCATAAATTCCCGGAAAATAATACCCTGGAAGTGCATTTAGCTACGGGATTTCAAAATATGATGTTTGATAGCAAGCATTTTCCTGTAGATTTAAAAAATAGGATTTATGAATGGTTAAAGCAAAATGCTGCCAGCGAAAGAAAAGAAGGGGAAACCGATGAACAATTCTTCTATAAGGCGCGTAAAAAAGCTTTAGGGCCATTTAAGAAGGATATTATGGGTATGCCGCAAGAAGTGCGTGAAAAAATAGCCATTGAGATTGAAGCTAAATTTGATTTTCTTTTTAAGCAACTTAATGCTATAAATAATAAAACGCTTGTAGATAAGTACGTGACTTTAAAGCGGGTAATTTCGCGTAAACGTGACGAGGCGGCTAAGATTGTGCATGATGGCGAAGGCGCGGATTAATGAGGCTATAACTTACGGAACGAGCGAAGCAAGTGACGTAAGTTATCTGGCCGAATTAATACCGACGAATGTGTAAAAATTTTATTTCAAAATTTTTACACAGAATATGAGTCGGTATGAGATAAAGGAGACGACATGCGTTCAGATAAAATCAAGAAAGGCTTGGAAAGGGTTCCGCATCGGGCGCTTTTACACGCAACTGGTTTATCCAGAAAAGATTTAGGCAGACCTTTTATTGGTGTGGCTACTTCTTTTACCGATCTTATTCCTGGGCATATAGGGATGCGTGATTTAGAAAGATTTATTGAACGCGGGATTTGTTATGGCCAGGGTGTGCCGTTTTTATTTGGCGTTCCGGGTATTTGCGACGGGATTGCTATGGGCCATTTAGGCATGTGTTATCCTTTGGCGCTTCGTGAAATTGTAGCAGACACAATTGAGACTGTCTGCAATGCCCATCAATTAGACGGTATTGTCTGTCTTACTAACTGTGATAAGATTACCCCGGGTATGATTATGGGTGTAGCCAGATTAAATATCCCGGCGATTATTGTTACTGCCGGACCGATGATCTCTGGACGTTTTAACAAAAAAAAGTTAGCTTTCGTGCATGATACCTATGAGGGTATGGGCAGGGCAAGAAAAGGTGATATTTCTAGAGAAGAATTAACCTGCCTTGAGATGGAGGCCTGTCCAGGACAAGGATCGTGCCAGGGCTTATATACTGCTAATACAATGGCCTGTCTTACTGAGACTATCGGTATGTCTTTACCGGGTTGCGGTACTGCTTTAGCAATTTCCGCAAAGAAACGCAGAATTGCGCAAGCTAGCGGCGAAAGAATCGTAGAATTGGTAAGAAAAAATATTACACCCAGGAAAATTATTACTAAGCAATCACTTGAAAATGCTATTGTTGTGGATATGGCCTTAGGTGGTTCAAGTAATACCGTGTTACACTTAATGGCTATTGCGCATGAAGCAGGATTAGATTTAGATTTAAAAACATTTGATAAGATTGGTAAAAATACGCCGCATATTACAAGCTTAGAGCCGGCAGGAACGCACTTTATGGAAGATTTAGAATATGCCGGTGGAATTCCTGCGGTTTTAAAAAGATTAAAGCCAAAGCTAAATAATGTTTTA
>Ga0247841_10010659_pt1 | contig 12459 bp, 1 predicted proteins | sample LaCruzMarch2015__2_FD_192410 | JGI IMG/M metagenome (GOLD analysis project Ga0247841, IMG submission 192410) | Freshwater microbial communities from meromictic Lake La Cruz, Castile-La Mancha, Spain - LaCruzMarch2015_18m | ecosystem: Environmental > Aquatic > Freshwater > Lake | place: Spain... | reverse complement strand
CATCGTAGAAGAACTGGTGGGAGCGCACGGGGATCCAGTTCGAACCATCCAGTCGGTAGACGGTCTTGTTGGCGCGGCGTCCGTCGGGGTAGTAGGCGAAGGCGAGCCTCATATTGGGATCGACTTCGTTCACGGCACCCGTGAGGCGTCCGAAGGCGTCCCAGGTGTAGGTGAAGCGGCTGTCAGAGCGCATCGCGGCATCGTTGTAATATTCGGGAACCTCCGTGGCCCGGGCCACGAAGAGCACGCCCGTGACGCAGGCGACGACATCCTTGTCGAGGACAGGATCATGCTTGAAAGCCATGACGACGATGTTAGTGCGGAGGGCTGCGGCTTCGTTATTGACGGTCACGACGGAGAAGAAGCGTTCATTCAGACGCTGGGCGACCCTGCCGCCGACCGTGACCGTTGCGTCGGCGACCGCCGTGCCGGTGATCTCGAAGTTGCGTCCCCACGCCCTGCTGATGTGGACGTTCCGGTCGTCGCAGGTGAAGCTGTAGCGGGGGCGGCCGGCCTCATCGGACGGCCCGGCCTTGACGACATTGCCGATGCCGTCATAATCCCAGGAGAATCTCATGCCGGGGACCGGCGTCACGCCGTCCGCGAGGAAGCACTCCGAGACACGGAGCTGGCCCTTGGTGTCGTAGGCGTAGGTGCGCACCGTGTTGTCCGGAAGGGTGACTTTGGCGATGCGGTCCGCATTCGTGGCATACTGGTAGCCATAAGTGGCCAGCCCGCCGACGCCGCTCAGATTATAGGCGACGGAAAGGGGTCGGGAGCTAGCGTAATCCCACGCGACGGTCTTGGTGAGAAGACGTCCGGCGACTCTGACCGTCAGTGAGGTGACGAGCGGGATGTCCCCGCAGTACAGGTAGTCAGCCGAAACTGAAAACGGGGTTGACGTAATTGACGAGACCCAGGCTAATGAACCATAGAGCACGCTGTAGCCGTTTGCGGGCCCGCCGACGACCTGGCTGCTGAAGTCTAGGACACCGTTATGCGTGGTGCTTGCCAAAGCCCTCGCGGTAACAGAGTTGCTGATCACGCCGTTCCCGGTAACTGTTTCTGTGAGCGGAATATCCTCCGCCGTGAAATTGGAGTAGCCCAGGGATATCCCGCCCGAAGCGATATTTTCCGGACGACCGGTACGGCCCAGGACCGCACTGATGGCGCTGCCATCCGAAGCGTTTATCCCTGTCGCCTTACCGGCATTGTCGTAAAACACCGTGGAGGCGACGTTGTTGGCATCGGTTACGGTTTCCACCTGGCCGTTGTTCCTGTATTGATACGTCGCGGCAGTGATACCGTTGATGATCTTCTTATCGAGGAGTCCCGTCTGAGTATGGTAGCGCCACTCGGTGACCTGAGGCGCGGCCCGGCCGTAGGTCCTGAGCTGGGTCAACCGTCCCATGCCGTCATAGTCAAACTCCTTCATATAAATGCATATACCGGATTCGCGTTTCAGACGTCCTGCCGGGTCATAGTCGTAGGCGACACAGGTGTTGTCGGCCTTGATGATGCCCTTGACGCGTACGGTGTTTCCATAATAGGATATGGACTTGATTCCCTTGGCAGGGTCTGGATTAGTGACTGAAGATAGACGTCCCTTGGTGTCGCGATTATATTTTGTGATCTGCGCGACGCCGTTTCGGTAGGTCTTGACCTGATCAAGACGTCCGAGCCCGTCATATTCATACTCGGTCCTCCGTGTGGTCGTATTCACACCGGTGGTCTGTTCGGAAGCGATCCGCCATTTCTTATATTCCGACACCGTGGTTGTCTGGTCGCTGTTGTGGGTAGTGACCGTGTAGGCTCCCTGTTGGGCATAATTCGAGCGGACGAAGGTTCCGCCGCGGCCGAACTGTGAGAAGCTGCCGGACTTGCCGTCGAAGGCTGTTTCGGTCGAAAACATTGGTGTCTCTGCAGAACTGCCGGAAGTCTGATAGGTCTTCGCCTCATATTTGACGCCGAACGCGGAAACGGCCCGGGACTGTGTAGCGATGTCGTCAGAACCGGCCAGGTCAACCCCGCCATTGCGGTTGAAGTCCACGCCGCTGTGCTCCATCTCGTTTTTAGCGTTATACGTATTGACCAGTGATATTCCCTCCTCGTCAGAGGCCCCAACTGACCGTCCGTTATCGTCATAGCGGTAGACGGTCTCACCTGAGGCTCCAGACCGCTCCGTGCGGGCCGCGTCCCCTAAGAAATTGTAATAGGTGGTCGTGTATTCGCTAAGATGCTCTGCGTTCTTAACCTTGGAATAGAATGCCGAACCTTCGATACCGTATTCATACATGATTGCGGCCGGTGCGGCATTACCTGACACCTGCTTGACGTTGCCGTCGAAATAGATATCCTCGACGATGCTGCCGCCGGATGAGGGTGTCGTGGTGTGGGTGACGCCCCACGACGCCTTGGAATACGTATGCCCGGTTCTGCCCCCAAGGGAATCTATCGCGTATGTTATGCGTCCGAGAGCGTCATACCCTGCCTCGGTTTTAACCGTCTTCCCGCCGCCGGTTATTGTTGTCTTGACGGTATGACCAAGAGGGTCATATTTATAGGTGGTGGAGATGCCGGTGGAATTGTTGATAATCTGTTTGACCGGTCCGTGATCATAATACTGGACTGTGGAGGTGGACGTGTCCACGCCTGTGACTGTGGCGGGGCCATAGAGACCGTAGTCGCTGTTGACGACCGTGGTGCCGCCGATAAAAGTTGTCACCAACGGCCTTCCGAAGGAATCGACCGTGGAAGCGGCTAACGAGGCAATCTGTCCGGCTTCCATCGTTTCAGAGGATTCGGTCACTCCGAAGGCGTTCATGACAGTAGTCACAACCCGGCCATCGTTAAAGGTTGCCGTGGTTTTCATTTTTCCAACTACAGTCGTCGCGTCGTATTTATAGGATGAGCCATCTGCGAGGACCGGGTACGTAAACGAAACGGGGAGTCCGGCTGTCAGTTCACCCGTTGTCTTAAAGGTGTTGGTGGTCGTCAGATTCTTAGGGGCATCCCAGGCGGCTGAGGCGTTTTCACAGACCTTGATGATGACCTTTTCTGCGCCGGTATAGGCGTAGAGAGTCTGCCCGATGACCGTGGTTCCGATCTTCTCTTCGATCTTACGCGGGCGCTCGACAAGGTTTGTGGGATTGGCCGCGTCGCCGACATTGAAGTTGTCATACGAGTAGGCCGTGACGCGGTCGAAGCCGGCGCCAGAGGGGAGGGTCCGCGTGATTAGCCAACCTTCTTCGGGGGAATACGTGAAGGTCTCCTGTGCGCCAGTCGGATGGTCGATCTTCTGGAGTTTCGCCTGCTTCGGGAAGCCGTTATTGTATCGGTCTTCGGTTGCGTCGACATACTTATAGCATGTAATCGCGTGCTCACCGGTGCCGGACAACTCCGTGCGCACAACCTTGTCGCCGACATCGAATTCCGTCAGGCTGGTACTATTACCAATGTTCGGAATGGCCGTTTCAAGCTTGACCTTGCGCGCCTTGCCTGCGGTGGCATCGGCGTTGCGGGTGACCTTGACCCCGGAGCCATACGTAACAGAGGTTCCGATGAAGGAGGCATCCGACTTGCCGAACGCGCCGCCGCCGGTTTTCGTAAGCTTCTCGATGAACTTCCGGTCATCAAGCTGCATCTCGGTCGTCACAGTTGTTATTGGGGACAGCTTTGTTTTGTACTCCAGTTTTTTCAGAGCGCCTCTCTCCCACGTGACCGTAACCCCATAGCGTGAGTCGGATGCCGATTTCGACCCGTCTTCGGCGGTGCCTCTCGTGACCGTCGCAGACGGGAACGCTTCGCTTGTCACAGCGACCCTGCGCCCGTCGGCGTGACGCACGGCGGCGAGACGTCCATTGGCATCGAACTCATGCACGATGCCCGACGCGAAATAGAGATCATATCGCTTATCCGAGTGGTCTTCGGGCGTCATATCGCGCAGGACATACGTACGGTTCTTATTGGCACCTGTCGGGAATCCTTTTTCACTGAAATCATCTGATTCCCATTCAAAATCGAAAATTACCACATTTCCCCGCGGGCGCACGAGTTCGACAAGCTTTTGGCGAAGCTCGTTTGTGTTGATCGCGCCGCTTTCCTCGATGCGAGTGTTCAGGCTGTAGGCTGTATAGTAGCCGTCATCATCGGCATGGGGCTTGACATGGTACTGGTATGGCAGGTTCGTGAAGGCACCCTGGGAGAAATACGCATGGACAGGCAGGCTGCCGAACCACGGGGGTGTCATGGCGAGGGGGAGGATCGTGACAGGCAAATCGCATTCAGGCACCAGCGTGATCGTCCCGCTGTCGGCGCCGAGACTCCTCATGTCGGCGGCGACGGCGACAATGTCATCGCGGTCGACATCTGGATTTTCAGCGACTTTGTCACCCTCTCCAACGGACGGCGGCGGTGTCGTGCTGAAGCCCCCCGTCACATTCCACTTCAGGAGCCAGTCGGCCATGTCACAATAGATGTGATCGCACGTTTTCTCAGTGGCAGACGTCATATAAGAGGATCCTGTAGCAGGATTAACACTACTATTATCATAAAATGGATAATTCCCAACATACCTGTTTACGCGAGGAGGATCGAACTCCTGTGAAAAGACCAGATGGTTTGTTGGGTAGTCGATAGTCCCCCACGTATCTTGGTAATCATACGTATACCAATAGTTGCGGTATGTGTCATAATTATCATATCTGTAATGCCGCATAGATAGAAAGACAGACGCTTTTGCCACAAATGACGTGCAGACATTTTCGAGGACAGGCTTCGCGAATGTCCTTGCCCCATAAGAAGTATATGTTCTTTCATTAGTGTAATGATTGGGTTCAGAGAGGCAGAGCATGGCACCCACGGCGTATATGGGATCGCCCCATCCCATTGTCCCGTTAACAAGCTGGCCTCCATTCCAGCGATTTTGCTCGAAGGTCTTTGCCCACGATGCTGAATTGGTATATCCTGATGGATATGGATCAGCATAACAATGGCAAGGTTCGCTCTTCACCCTCAGAAATTGAGAGCACCGATAATATCTGTTGCTCTCGCTTTGGGAGCTTTGGACGGCCGTCCAGACCAAGGTGGTAATCGCGTTCTGGACTTCGACCTGGATCGCATGATTCGTCATGGCTATCCAGCTATGCAACGGTGAATTTGTAGACCAGTTTTCCTTTGAAAACGCAGCGACATGCAGATTTGTCACGACCCAGCGCGGTAGCTCGGTCGGATAACTATATTGTCCGTTTTCATACATTGGCATTTTCAGATAGGATTTGAAATGATCATCCTTGTCCTTTGTCTGATCAGCAAAAAGCGGCGCGATCGAATCAATTTTTTCTGCAAACCGTATGTAATCGGATACGGGCCATGTATAGGACGGCAGGATGTCATTTGTTTCAGCGGATCGGTTGACAGCCGCTAGGCGCTCTGAAAGTGCGTTGTAACACCAGGCGATGTGGTTGGTCAGGTCTTTCCACGGTGTAACGGAAGGCCAGTTCGTATAGGACATCTCCGAACCGGCCGAGGCCGTCGCCACGGAAAATATGACAAGTACGAGCAGTAGGCCTCCTGGCCTGCTGCTTCCTGAACTGGTACAGCATCTACAACTCTTTTTGACAATCATCATCAGCAACGTTGAAAGCGTCATTCTGCTTGCGGTCATTTTTTCCAATCTCCTTTAAAATCTGAACTAAACTATGAGCATCTGTCATTTCGCTCCATAACTATGGCGCAATTTCCAGCGGGGTGAGCACCCTGAATCGCAGGGTGTCTTCCGTGTCTGGTACCCAGCCCGGCGCTGGTTCGGCACCAGTGCCGTCCGTATCATCCTTGATCGTCAGCACATGCCGGCTCTTTGCTCCGACCACGGCCGTGCCGGACAAGCGGCTGACTCTGAAAACAACCGTCTTGTCAGGCTCGGCCATCACTTGCCTGTTGATTGTGACAGAAAAGGACTGAACGGTTTGCCCTGGGGAAAATGTGACATCCGTCTCGGCAAATTGATAATCGGAACCTGCAGTTGCCGTCGAACTTTCAACCGTAATCCGAACAACGACCGGCTCGCTGGAAGACCGATTCAGTTTTAACGGGACTGAGACAGTCGTATCCGCTTCGACAACCGTTGCGGCATCGTTTTCAAACCCAATCACGGGGGGCGACGAAGCGTCGTCGGTGGGGGCCGTCCCGTTGGCAAACTCATTGCCGTTACTGACGCCATCACCGTCATAATCATCTTCCGGGTTCAGATCGTAAACTGACTTGATATTGTCAGCGTCATTATCATTGACGATCTGCATCTCCCACCAGTCCGGGAGCCCGTCACTGTCGTCATCTGGGTCTGAAAGCGTGATTACACTATTCGTACGATCCGCCGTCAAATTAACTGCGTCCTCAAGAGAGCCCACCGCCTCCCACGCATCTTTGAGCCCGTTCCCGTTCGAATCACGATAGGCCTTGACCCAATATTCCGTTCGTGTTCGTGCCGGCACTTGGCTGATGGAGAAGCCTCCCGGTTCTGCAACGATTGTTTTTTTCTCGGAATCCCACTCGTCCTGCTGGATATTCGCGAAGACGACAATGTCCCCCGTCTGTAGTCCAGTATAAAAGACCGTACCCGAAATCGTATACGTCGTAGTCGATGTAACATCCGCCGGCGACGTACCTGAGGCGTATTCATCCTCATTGCTGACGCCATCGTTGTCAAAGTCGTCTTCCTCCGTCTGCGAAAGGCTGTTGAAGTATTCCATTTCCCACCAGTCGGGAAGGGTGTCCGTGTCGGCATCCGGACCCGAAAGCGTTATGTTGATGTTGGTTGCGTTACCAGTCAACAAAAGTGGATTCCCAGTATAGACACCCTGTGGCTCCCATAAATCCTTTATTCCATTTCCGTTGAGATCACAGAATGCCGACAGGCTATAACTTGTCAGGGTATAGGTATTGAGCAGTGTATACTCCCCCAGTGACGAGACAATTACCGTACGCTTCCGTGCTTCCGGTGAACAAGTTGCGCTTATGTATATCGAACCTGTCTGCCGGCCTGAATAAGAAATCGCCCCGGACACAGAGCACAGGAATGAATTGCGGTTTATTGGATCTGTCCCATTGATTAACTCTTCACTGTCCGAATAATCATCGCCATCTGTGTCCCAAAAACTGGGGTCAGTACCGATATTGAATTCCTGGACATCCGTAAGGCCATCATGGTCCGTATCTTTGCCAAGGTCGTTCCTTGTCAACGGATCAAGTCTATTCAAGATTTCCCATGCATCAGGCAAGCCATCGCCATCCGTATCTGGATTTAATGGATCTGTGTGATAGGTATTGACTTCCGCTCCATCTTCCAAGGTATCATCATCTGAGTCTTTAACCAGTGGCAATGTTCCGTGTGAAACCTCATAACCGTCTAAAAGACCGTCATCATCACTATCGTCATTATGCGGATTTGTATTGTTAAGGTATTCAAAAAGGTTTACAAGCCCGTCTTCATCCGGATCGTCATACATGCCACTGGCCACACCGTCCGGGAAGTACTGTGTTCTCCATTCCATAAAACGTGTTTCTCCGAAGTCGGCGAGGACTTCCACATTATCCAGATATACTCCATGGGCCGAACTTCCCCAGCCCTGAAATTCAATATGAGTCCTAGTCCCCTGCCGTGGGAGGAAAAGAACTGCCTGTATCCATGTGTTTGAGCCAAACAGGGGTAGCACTGAATTTACTGGATAACTATGAGTTAACCCAGACGAGATCGCTAGACATGTCTCACCATTCTCATCCACTACAGAAACCTTAAGTTGGTCTGTTAGTCCATACCGAATACGATACCAAAACGTTAAAACAATGTTAGAGGTACACCTACTCAGATCCATAACAGGGGTTGTCAGGAAAGGTAAGCTAGACATGCAGTTAAAGAAAACATTTGACCCTGCTACACCGTCCGGCGAACGTCCAGGTACCGCCGAAGCGCCCGATCCGGCATTCCAACCCAGAGGAAGCCATTTTGAGTCAAAATTTTCCGACAGGAAAACAGCAGGTTCCTGGACAATTAGTTCGAATTGATTTGTCGCCACCTTGCCACATTCGCTCCGAGCTTCAACAGAGAATTGCCATGTACCGAGTGTTGTTGGCGTCCCCGAGATGACACCTGTATTGCGATCAAGCTCCAGACCCTGCGGAAGGGTGTTGGAGACCACACTCCACTGGTAGTTCCATATAAAAGGACGTAAGCCCCCTTGAACAGACAACTGGTTCGAATAGGGTATGCCTTTGTTGGCGGCGGGCAGTGCAGTATCCGTCTCAATAACCAAAGGTGTCTGATCCGGAGAAACGACGCCGTAATCCCCTGTAATAGAGACCTCATCCACATAAACGCCTAAACCTAAATATGCATATCCATACACAAAAACGATCTGACACTCTGCGGATGGATTCGGAATACGGATATGCATGGGCGTCCAATATTGAGACGCAAAATCAGGATTTTTAGAGTTAAATATTTCTCGATTATCAATAACTTCCTGCCCCTCCGCAGAGCGGGTCCTGGATCGGCAATAGACTATAAGCTGATCTCCTTTATATGCGTCATGGGATGAATTGAGATAGTGTTCATAATTATAATAACCCGGATTACTGAAATAAAAATGTAAAACAACATTTGTCATTCCCTGTCCGAGGTTTATCCAAGGCGACATCAGACTTGATTGTCCGTATCGATTATTACCCGTTCCTCCTACATCACAGATCCCTACATTCAGGCCTCGGTTCCCTTTCGGGTATGGAAGAACATTATCCAAGTGGAACCCTGTACTCCCCCAAGTAGTAATCCATTTCGATGCATCATATGGAGTTGGCATCCAACTCCAGTTATAGAACCAAGAACTACCGGTAGATTCGATTGAAGCGAAATGTGTACCTTGTACCCAGTTTGAGGGAATCCCATTGTCGAACGTTTCCTTCATAAAGTACCCCGCTATAGGATCACTGCCCATCTCATATTCCCTACGGTTCACAATGGCATCATGATCCAAATCTTCTAGCGCATCCTCAGGATTCAAGGGATTCAGCCCGTATGATATTTCCCATCCATCAGGCATAGAGTCTCCGTCCGTATCCGGATTTCGCGGTTCTGTCATTTCAATAAATTCGGCAAGGTTGGTAAGCCCGTCACCGTCAGCATCCAGCCCACCATCTGAATTAATCGGATCGAGCCCATAGAGGACCTCCCAAGCATCAGGCATACTATCTCCGTCTGTGTCTGGAATCCTGGGATTTGTATGATACCGGCACTCATCTCCATCGGAAAGACCGTCACTATCCGTATCCAAGTTTGGATCATCCGCACTTAGCGGATTGAACCCATAGGTCAGTTCCCAGCCATCCGTCATCGTATCGCCGTCGCTGTCGGATGAATTAGGATCCGTCTTGTTGATAAACTCATCAAGGTTTGAAAGACCATCAGCATCTGCATCCAGTGCTCCGTCATTTCCGTTAAGCGGATCTAGCCCATGAGAGACTTCCCATCCATCGGACATGCCGTCCCCGTCTGTATCGCTCTTCAATGGGTTCAAACAAATCAAGGCGTAAGAATTAAGGTCGTTCGCGGCAATGGCGGCAGCGCACGAGACATTTGACGAACCGGAACACTGTCCGAGATCGTCTCGCCCCCACGCGTTGACCTTTCCAGTATTGCGTAACGCAAGACTATATTGGTTGCCAGCAACCACGGCAAGGATACCCGTAGTAGCTGGTGGAACGGTACAACATCCATAGCTGTTTGGCTGTATTCTGCCCCACCCGAAATCATACGGGAATCCCCAGCCCCAGGCGACAACCGAACCATCAGCCTGTATCGCCAAAGTATGTGTTTTTCCAGCATCAATTGACGTGACATTCGTTGCAGTCGGCGGCGGATTAATATTTAAGTAGGATCCAATATTTTTTCCTCCCCATGTGACAATCGTTCCGTCTAAACGCAAGGCGAAACAGTAATAGGGCCCAGCAGCAATGGCGACAACATTAATCGCAACCGTCGGCACATTGCACTGGCCATAACTATTATTTCCCCAAGCAACAACTGTTCCATCTGCCCTGAGTGCCAGGCTATAATTTCCACCTGCGGCGATGCTGACCACATTTGTGGCAGCCGAAGGCACTGTGCACTGACCACAACTATTATCTCCTAATGCAACAATCGTCCCATCCTTCCTGAGCACCAGACTATGAGAACCGCCTGCGGCGATATCAATCGCGTTCGTAACAAGCCCAACCCAACTCGCATAGCTCGGAACACCACCACCATTTACTCTCCATTGAACCACTGTTCCACTCGATGATAGAGTCCAACAATTATAACCTCCTGCGTCAATGCTAACTATGTTTGTAGCTCCTTGAATCGGATGATAAAACTTGTGTACCGACAAGACACCCCAGTAATTGTACAGATCGTACGGATCCCACACCAAACCATATTCTGCATATCCGCCCCATTCAACTACATGACCTGAATGTAATTCTATGGAATCCGACAACCCGTCCTTGTCTGTATCCTCTTCCCGTGGATCCGTCCCGGCTCGAAACTCTTCCCGGTTGCTAAGACCGTCACTGTCAGCATCTTCTGCGCCATCCGAAAAAGCAAGTGAATCTAAATTGTTTTCAACCTCCCATCCATCCGGCATACCGTCTCTGTCGGTATCTCTAACCCGCGGATCGGCCCCATGCAAAAACTCATTCCGATTAGACAACCCATCATGGTCACAGTCAGAAGTGGCATCTGAATTATCAAATGGGTTAAAGCCGTACGTAAACTCCCATCCGTTTGGCATGCCATCAGAATCTAGGTCTGACGACGCGTCAGCTGCGTCAAATGGATTTAAACCATGGATAACTTCCCAACCATTCGGTAAACCGTCATTATCCTCATCTTGAATCGCATCATTCGGGTTGTAGGGATCAAAGCCATTTGACACCTCCCATGCATCCGACATTCCGTCGCCATCAGTATCAACACCGGCCCCGGTGACAGTAACCTTAACTCTATCTTTCGCCTGACTACTTTCATGCACAGCCTCAAACATACCGCCACCTGCTACCGAATGCCCATGCACATAGAAGAAAGGAGGAAGTTCACTGATGGCATAATTTGTATTTGCCGGCACATACTGTTCACCAAGAAGAACGAAAACGGCATCGGAGAAGGAATCCTCGCCATTGTACGAAAGAATGACTCGATCAGATCCAGCAGGAAGGTCTCCGGGCGTAATGGTAATTTTGACTGGAAGAAACTGAAATCCGTTGCCGACGCTCATCAACGAGTACCCATTCGTGCTTCCAGGAAAATCATAATGATAAGGAACTGATCCACCCTGCACTTCTTCGTTTGCTTCGTCAATTCCAACTAGGGAAACATCCAGTTTAACAACCGTAAAATTAGCGAACGCTGGGAATATTCCCGTCGACGGATTGGTCATGCTGAGAGAACATACCAGCCTCTGGTCATGGAAAACTTCACTGCAAGTATCCTTGTTCAAAGTTAAAAACTCGGCCGTATTACCAACAATGTTCGTCAAAATACATATTGGTGTGCCCCTTTCTGAGTTTAGACTCCAAGAATAGAGGCCTGTGCCCCAAGGAGTTTTGGCCATCTCGCCTTTTCCAACCTTAACTGCTGGTCCGATATCCGTCTTGTCTAACCCTATCCACTCAGAGCTTGGGAACAGCACTTCCGCATCAACCACCTTAACCAGAACATCATCCCTCTTGCCATGTTCACACATCAAGGACAGTCGCTCTTCTCCTGCTTTAATTCCCTCGACGTACAGTTCTAGCCTTTCAGGAACCGTTAAGACGCAGCGATACCCGACTTCCGGTCCGATCAACAGGACTCCTTCCCTGTTGAAGACACGAATGTTCTTATTGGTCGACGCTTCCAAAACTACATTTGTACAGTTTACGCGACTACCATGTTTCAAAACAAGGATCGCCATATCAAAATCACGGTCTATGTTTCCATTAATGATTCTATCTTTATGGTCTGGCAGAAGATTTAAATCATCATCATCCCTGTTAATCATAATGATTTTTCCAGGGGGGACAATCTCAATATTCTCCTCGTAATCATCCTCTTCTGGCTTATAACAAGCATTGTCATTATCGGAATCAATGTCCAAATCCAGGATACAGTCATACCCCGGAGGCGGGTTGATAGCGCTTAAGCCAGTGAAACTTTTTAGCGAACATGTAAGCACAATTAAGATGGCGTAGAAGCTGAGATTGACTTTAATTTTCATGTCTGTTTTCTCTAAGTGTTAAAAAAACCGTAATAATGAAGAGTTATCACTACCATCCCATAGAAATTGAAAAAGTGTTGCTTTTTGAGCGTTCCCTTGTAACTCTACAAGGTACTAATGAACAAACAAAAAGCAACGTCAGAAGTATATACGACTCTTCATCAGATTGTCC
>Ga0247841_10010656_pt1 | contig 12461 bp, 10 predicted proteins | sample LaCruzMarch2015__2_FD_192410 | JGI IMG/M metagenome (GOLD analysis project Ga0247841, IMG submission 192410) | Freshwater microbial communities from meromictic Lake La Cruz, Castile-La Mancha, Spain - LaCruzMarch2015_18m | ecosystem: Environmental > Aquatic > Freshwater > Lake | place: Spain... | reverse complement strand
CGCAGGCGGCGTGAACGTACATCAGGGTCCCGGGGCGCACCTCATGCTCGCTCGTCCCGACCCGCAGTCGGGCACGTCCGCTGAGCACCAGATAGAGTTCGTCCTCCTCGTGAGCACTCGCCATGTCGCGGGAGCCGACCGGCAGATGGTAGATGGAGCAACTCAACGAGGGCGTGCGCAGGAACTCCCGCAGGGACAGTGCACCCGGTGCGACCTGCGCCACCAGGTCGTCGAGTTGAAAGACCTCCCAGTCGTCCGTTGGGGTTGTTGCCGGCTGCGTGTCACGCGTCATATCAGGGCTCCAGAGCGAAGGAATGCGATGGCAGGCCGCGTTCGACGGGGTGTCGGAGCGACGCCGTTCTACTGTACCGTAGATGAGAAGGATTTGCGTTAACTGGTCGGCAGGTAGTAAGATGCGAATCGTTCGCATTAATTTCCGAGTCCCAACGTCGAAAATCCAGAGTCAATCATGGACACCGAGCCCAAGGGCTTTCCGCTGATGATGGCCGATGAGGGAGCGCCGATGCGTATCCTCGCCCTGCGCGGCGGCAAGACGCTGTCGCTGCGTCTGACCGAACTGGGGCTCAATGTCGGCGCCGAGATTCAAGTGGTGCAGCGTCAGGGCGGCGGCCTGCTGGTCGCCCGCGGTGAGGCGCGTATCGCTCTTGGCGGCGGGATGGCCGCCAAGATTTTAGTTGCACCATTATGATGCGCTTTTGGGCCGGCGGTGCTTGCCGCGCCCATGACACCCGGCACAGCCGTTAAACCGCGTCAGCTCCAGCAATCGTCGTGTCTACCGGGGCCGATCTCATCCAATAACATCGCACACCGCGCTGGGCGCGGTTTAAGTAGGTTCAAGATGTCGATCATGCTGAAAGAGATGAAGGCCGGCGACCAAGGCCGGGTGCAGGGTTTCGCGCCCGGCGGCCAGGCGTATCGACGCAAGCTCCTGGCCATGGGGCTGACGCCGGGGGTCGAGTTCCAGGTGGTGCGGGTGGCGCCCATGGGCGATCCGGTGGAAGTGCGGGTGCGCGGGACCTCGGTGAGTCTGCGCAAAGACGAGGCGGCGACGCTGAACGTGGAGCGGTTGATATGAGCAGTACCGACAACACCCATTCCAGTCCGGGTCAAACCTTCACGATCGGCGTCGTCGGCAATCCGAACTGCGGCAAGACCACGCTGTTCAACGCCCTGACCGGCTCCCGTCAGCGGGTGGGCAACTGGCCCGGCGTGACGGTCGAGCGCAAGACCGGGCGCTATCGCTTCCAGGGGGCGGAGTTTACGCTGGTCGACCTGCCCGGGACCTACTCACTGGATGTGACGGATCAGGAGGTCTCACTGGATGAGCGCATCGCCCGTGATTTCGTGCATGCCCGCGAGGCGGATCTGATCCTCAACATCCTGGACGCTTCCAACCTGGAGCGGAACCTTTATCTCACCACCCAGCTGATCGAAACGGGCCGGCCGCTGGTGGTGGCCCTGAACATGATGGACGTGGCCCGCGAGAAGGGGCTGCGCATCGATACGGTCGCACTGGCACGGCAACTCGGCTGTCCGGTGGTCCCGGTGTCGGCGGCCAGCGGGGAGGGGGTGGATGACCTCAAGGCGGTGCTGTTGCAGGCCGCGGCGGCGCGGCCGGTGCCCAGTCTGGCGATCACCTTCGATCCGCTCATCGAGTCCGCCATTGCCGCCCTGCTGCCGCGGCTCACGCCGATTGCCGCGGCCAGCGGCGATGCGCCGCGCTGGCTGGCCGCCCGGCTGTTGGAGGGTGACGATCTGGCGCGCCGGCTGGTGGGCGATGCCATCGGCGTCGAGGCGGTCCGCGCCCTGCTGGGTGATCAGGCGGACGACGTGGACATCCTGCTGGCCGACGCCCGCTATGGGATCAGTCATGCGCTAACACAATCGACCGTGGTCCGCACCGGCCAGGCGTCGCGCAACCGTTCGGATGCCATCGACCGGGTGATGCTCAACCGCGCCCTGGGCATCCCGATCTTTCTGGTCGTGATGTATCTGATGTTCATGTTCACCATCAACATCGGCGGCGCCTTCATCGACTTCTTCGATCAGGCGGCCGGGACCATCTTCGTGGACGGGACCGCCGAGGTGTTGACCCGGCTGGCGGCACCCGAGTGGCTGATCGTGCTGTTGGCCAACGGCATCGGCGCCGGCATTCAGGTGGTTGCGACCTTCATCCCGATCATCGCCTTCCTGTATATCTTCATGTCGGCGCTGGAGGACTCGGGCTATATGGCGCGGGCGGCCTTCGTCATGGATCGCTTCATGCGCACCATCGGCCTGCCCGGCAAGGCGTTCGTGCCGCTGCTGGTCGGGTTTGGCTGCAATGTGCCGGCGATCATGGCCGCGCGCACGCTGGAGAACGCGCGCGATCGGATTTTGACGGTTCTCATGGCCCCTTTCATGTCCTGCGGGGCGCGGCTGCCGGTCTATGTCCTGTTCGCTGCCGCCTTCTTTCCGGTGGGTGGGCAGAACATCGTGTTCGGGCTCTATCTGATCGGTATCGCGGCCGCGGTCCTCACCGGTTTTGCGATGAAGCACACGCTGCTCAAGGGTGAGAGTACGCCCTTCGTCATGGAACTGCCGCCCTATCACCTGCCGACGCTCAAGGGCGTGCTGATCCGCACCTGGGAACGCACCCAGGGGTTCGTGGTACGGGCGGGCCGGGTGATCGTGCCGATGGTGCTGGTGCTCAATGTGCTCAACAGCATCGGGACCGATGGGACCTACGGCAACGAGGACAGCGAGAAGTCGGTGCTGGCGGAGATCGGCCGCACCATCGCGCCGGCCTTCGCGCCCATGGGACTCGATGCGGACAACTGGCCGGCTACGGTCGGTATCTTCACCGGGATCCTGGCCAAGGAGGCGGTGGTGGGGACGCTCAACGCGACCTATTCGGCGCTGGCCGCGACGGACGCGGGCGAACCGGAAGCGGCCGCACCCTTCAGTCTGACCGGCGGTCTGCAGGCGGCGCTGGCCACCATCCCGGCGAATCTGGGCGCTGCGCTCGGCACCTGGGGTGATCCCTTGGGGTTGGCGGTCGGTGACCTGACCGACACGCAGGCGACAGCCGCGGCACAGGAAGTCAGTACCGGCACCTTCGGCGCCATGGCGGCGCGCTTTGACGGGGCGGCCGGAGCCTTTGCCTACCTGCTGTTCATCCTGCTCTATGCGCCTTGCGTGGCGGCCATCGCGGCGATCTATCGGGAGACCACGCCGGGCTGGGCCATCTTCACCGCGGCCTGGACCACGGGGCTCGGTTACATCGCGGCGACTGTCTTTTATCAGGCCGCGATCTTCACGCGGGACCCGACCGCCTCGGCGCTCTGGATCGGGGGGATGCTCGGGGTGTTCGCCGCGGTGTTGTTGACGCTGCGCTGGTGGGCGGACCGCGATCCGCGTCCGGCACGGTTGGCTCGGGCCGCGGCCTGAGGCGTCCGCGTTTCAAGCCGGCTGGAAGCCGGCTCCCCGCACAACCGGAGACTCACGATGATCCTCGCCGATCTCACCGCTTATCTGACCGAGCGCAAGCGCGCGCCCCTGGTGGACATGGCGCTGCGCTTCGAGACCAGTGAGGACGCGCTGCGCGGGATGCTGGCGGCCCTGGAGCGCAAGGGCCGGGTGCGCCGTATTGCCAATGGCGCCGCCTGCTCCAGCGGGTGCTGCAAGTGCGACCAGGCCAGCGTCGAGACCTATGAGTGGGTGGGTGCGACCTCCCCACCCTCGGTTGTCGGCAGCCCCGCGGCCTGAGTTCGCCGGGCAGCCACCGATGCGGGCGATCCTGGTCATCGGTATCCACCGGGAGGAACTGGCCTTTGGCGAGGCCGTGGCCGCCGGGCTTGACCTGTCGCAACTGACCTTGCTGCGGATTCCCGCGGGTGTCTCGGGGGTGCGTCCCAGCCCGGACCAGGCGTTCTACTACCGTACCAACCACCAGGAGTTGTACCTGCAACTCCTGGCGCAGGTGCGTGGGCACTACGATCTGCTGCTGGATCTGCACGCCGGGGTGAACGAGCCCGGGCGGTGCGCCGACCTGATCAGCGCCGATCGGCAACTGCTGGCATGTTTGCTGGACCACAGCGGCCCGGCTCAGCCGCCGCCGTCGGGGGAGTTGGTGCGGGGGGTGCTGCTCGCCGGTCCGGATGACCCGCCGCGCGTCAGCGACGCCCTGCTGTCCGCCCACACCGTGATCCCCAGATCCGTCTGGGACAACGAGGGTTTTCGTTACCTCGGGATCGAGGTGTTCTTACCGACCGCCGGTGCTGGCCGGTCCGCCGACTGGATCTTCGCCCGCCGGTTGATCGAACAGGCGCTCGCCTGCGCCGCCCTTCACTGCGCGCGGGCAGGATGACCGCCGGGGAGCCGAGGACACTGGTATGCTTGGCGGTTTTCAGTCTGCGCAACGCGGAGACCGGACGGTCGCTGTAGCGGGCCGCATCAGCACGAGCACGCACGGGCGCACGAACCAGGGCATGAACATGAGCGCGGTGCACGGTAAGGCCTTCACCATCGGTGTCGTCGGGAATCCCAATTGCGGCAAGACCACCCTGTTCAACGCCCTGACCGGTGCGCATCAGCGGGTGGGCAACTGGCCGGGTGTCACGGTGGAGCGCAAGACCGGACATTATCGGTTCGCCGATGTCGGGTTCGATCTGGTCGATTTGCCGGGGACCTACTCGCTGGACGTGCTCGGCGCCGGGACGGATCAGGACGTGTCACTCGACGAACGCATCGCCCGCGACTTCGTGCATGCGCGCGAGGCGGACCTGATCCTCAATATCCTGGATGCCGGCAGTCTGGAGCGCAATCTCTATCTCAGCACCCAGTTGATCGAGATGGGGCGGCCGCTGGTGCTGGCACTCAATATGATCGACGCGGCCCGTGATCGCGGGCTGCGGATCGACGTGGCGGGGCTGGCGCTCCGGCTCGGCTGCCCGGTGGTGGCGGTGTCCGCGGCGAGCGGCGAGGGTATCGACGACCTGAAACGCGTCTTACTCCAGGCCGCGGAGGCGCCGCCGACCGCCACCATCGAGGTCATCTATGGCAACCTCCTGGAGTCCGCGATCAGGGTCCTGCTGCCGCGGGTTGAACCGATCGCCCGTGCCGCCGGTGATCCGCCGCGCTGGATCGCCTCCCGGTTGCTGGAGGGGGACGATCTGGCTCAGGCGCTGGTGGGGGATCGGGTGAGCCGCGAGGAAGTCAGGGCCTTGCTCGCCGACCAGGCGGATGACGTGGACATCCTGCTGGCGGATGCCCGCTATGGACTGGCCCACGCGCTGACCCAGGCGAGCCTGGTGCACACCGGGCAGGCGTCGCGCGACCGTTCCGAGGCCATCGATCGGGTGATGCTCAACCGGGTGTTGGGCATCCCGATCTTCCTCGCCGTGATGTATTTGATGTTCATGTTCACGATCAACATCGGCGGCGCCTTCATCGATTTCTTCGACCAGGCGGCCGGCACCCTGTTCGTCGATGGCACCGCCTGGGTCCTGGCCGGTCTGGGTGCGTCCGACTGGGTGCGGCTGCTGCTTGCCGACGGGATCGGCGGCGGCGTCCAGGTGGTCGCCACCTTCATCCCGATCATCGCCTTCCTCTATATTTTTCTTTCGGTGCTGGAAGACTCGGGATACATGGCGCGTGCCGCTTTTGTCATGGACCGCTTCATGCGTGCCATCGGCCTGCCCGGCAAGTCGTTCGTGCCCTTGCTGGTCGGTTTCGGCTGCAACGTGCCGGCGATCATGGCCACCCGTACCCTGGAGAATCCGCGCGACCGCATTCTCACCATGCTCATGGCACCCTTCATGTCCTGCGGTGCGCGGCTGCCGATCTATGTGCTGTTCGCCGCCGCCTTCTTCCCGACCGGCGGCCAGAACGTCGTCTTCGCCCTCTATCTGATCGGGATCAGCGTCGCGGTGCTCACCGGCTACATCCTGAAATATACCCTGCTGCAGGGGGAAAGCAGTCCCTTCGTGATGGAACTGCCGCCCTACCACCTGCCGACCGTCAAGGGGGTGCTGATCCGCACCTGGGAACGCACGCATGGATTCGTGGTGGGCGCCGGCCAGGTCATCGTTCCGATGGTGCTGGCGCTGACCGTGCTTGGCAGCATCGGCACCGACGGGAGTCTGCGTCATCAGAGCGTTGACGGCTCCGTGCTGGCCGCGCTCGGACGCACCCTGACCCCGGCCTTCGCCCCGCTGGGGCTCACCGCGGACAACTGGCCGGCAACCGTGGGCATCTTTACCGGTGTGCTGGCCAAGGAGGCGGTGGTGGGGACCCTGGATGCCGCCTACTCGGCCCTGGCGGTCGCCGACGCCGGCGCCGCTGCGCCTCCACCGCCGCCCTTCAGTCTGATCGGCGGCTGGACGGCCGCACTGGCGACCATCCCGACCAACCTGGGTGTCGCGCTGGGGTCCTGGGCCGATCCCTTGGGTCTCAAGGTCGGCGACCTGAGCGACCGCGAGGCCGTCGCCGCCGCGCAGGCGGTCGCCGCCGGCACCTTCGGAGCCATGGCCGCGCGCTTCGACGGCGCGGCCGGCGCCTTCGCCTATCTGCTGTTCATCCTGCTCTATTTCCCTTGCGTGGCGACGACCGCCGCCATCTGGCGGGAGAGCGGCACGGGCTGGACCCTCTTTGCCGTCGCCTGGACGACCGGGCTCGGTTACTTCATCGCCACGGTGTTCTACCAGACCGCCATCTTTGCGCGTGATCCGGCGACCTCGGCCGCCTGGATCGCGGGCTTGGCGATCGGCTTCGTCGTCCTGATCTTCGGGATGCGTCGCTGGGCGCAGCGGGGATTGAAACCCGGTGTATTGGTTGTCGAAGGTCCCGGTATCCAATGATCTTGCGAGTGGAGACCTCTCGTCATGGCCTTGTCCAATCCGACCGAAGATCCCGTTGTGTTCCCCCACGATCCGCGTGCCTGGGGCCATACGCACGACTTCAGCAACGCGGCGCAGCGGCGCGCCGAGCAGCGCACCCGTTGGGTGGTGGGCCTGACCCTGGCGGCGATGATCGGCGAGTTGATCGCCGGCTGGCTCACCGGCTCCATGGCACTGCTCGCCGACGGCTGGCACATGGGCAGTCACGCCGCCGCGCTGGGCATCGCCGCCTATGCCTATGCCTTCGCACGGCAGCACGGGGCTGATCCCCGTTTCACCTTCGGCACCGGTAAGGTGTCGTCACTGGCTGGTTATACCAGCGCCTTGCTGCTGGCCGGAGGCGCCCTGTGGATGCTGGGGGCCTCGCTGGGGCGACTCATCGACCCGCTGCCGATCCGCTACGGGGAAGCGCTATGGGTGGCCGCACTGGGTCTGGCGGTCAACCTGCTGTCGGCCTGGCTCCTGGGCCACGCCGGACCGGATCACGATCACGCGCACGGCCACGGCCATGCGCATGAGCATGATCACGCTCATGCGGACCACGCGGAGGGCCAGCAGGACCATAACCTGCGGGCCGCCTATCTCCATGTCATCGCCGATGCCCTGACCTCGGTGCTGGCGCTCGTCGCGCTGAGCCTGGGAATGGCTTACGGTTGGGCGTTCCTGGACCCGCTGATGGGGATCATCGGCGCCGCGCTGATCAGTCGCTGGGCCTGGGATCTGGCCCGCGAGAGCGCGCGCGATTTGCTGGATGCCGGAGACCACAGCGCCGTCGCCCACCAGGTGCGCGCCGCCATCGAATCCGACGCGGACAACCAGGTGGTCGATCTGCACATCTGGCGCGTCGGACCGGCCGGCCGCGCCTGTATCGTCTCCCTGGTCACCCATCAGCCGCGCCCGGTGGAGCACTATCGGGCGTTGCTGGACGCGATACCCGGTTTGCTGCATGTCACGGTGGAGGTGAATCACTGCCGGTTGGCCGGGTGCGGCGCCGCGGTGCGCCTCTACTGAATCGATGCCCCGGGCTCCGGCGCAATCGGGTTTCGGTACAGCGCCAGCAGCCGATCGGCGATCCGGGTGAGTCCGAAGCCGGCCGCGACCCGCGCCTGAATATCCCTGGCGAGCGGTTCGGACCAGGGCTCACAGGCAAGTGCGGCGGCGAGGGCCGCGGCACCGCGCGCGGGGTCGCCGGCGGGGATGCGGATCAGGGCGTCGGTGATGGCCAGGGTGTCGAACAGGGCGTCGTGGCGATCGGTGTAGGTGATCGGCAAGAGCCCTTGGTTGAGGCATTCCAAATAGGCGTTGCTGAGACCTTCGACCGCGGAGATGGCGAAAAAATAATGGGCTTGCCGCAGTTCGTCCGTGAGTTCCTGTTTTGACAGGTGCCCAAGCAGGGCGGCTTCCGGGAGGGTCGCCGCGAGTGACCGGCATTGCGCCACATAGTCGGCGTCGAACTCCCAGAAGTCGTCGGTGTATGAACCCGCCAGGCGCAGCCGCAGCCCGGCGCGGACCGCCGCGGGCAGGGCGGCGAAGAGCCGCAGCACCTCCAGTTGTCCCTTGCGCGGGCAGACCACGCCGGACAGGATGAGGGTGCGTTTGCCTGGCGTCTCCAGGCGGGGTCGCGGCGGCGCGACGGCGTTGGGGATGTTGACCACGGGCGGGTGGGTATGCGCGATGACATCGTCCGGATTCTGGACGATCCAGGCGGACAGTCGGCTCAGGGCGTATCGCTGGAGGCGGCTGCCGCGCCCGTCGAGCAGGGTGGCGGGGTCATCGAAGCCTTTCTGGGTCATGTGCTGGAAACAGCGGATGCCGAGCAGGCGGAGCACCGGGGTCAGATGCGTGGCGTAGTTGTGACCATGGAAGTGCACGACCTGGATGCGCTCGCGGATACAAAAGGCGAGGATGACACGCCACACCCGCTTCGCCTGCCAGACGTCCAGGCGGCGGCGCAGCGGCGGCGGATAGGGTGGGGCGATCACCTGGCCCTGGTCGAGCGAGATGGCCTGGACCTGAACCCCGGGGCGGCGGTTGAGTTCCTCGGCGAGCATCAAGGCCTGGCGCGCGCGGCCCGAGTGCAGGGGTGGAGCGTTGAACAGCACGTAAAGGATGCGCATGGGGCGGCTCATCCGGGGTGGGTTAATCGATCAAGACACGCGTCATCAAGGATATCTGATTCAGGTGGATAAGCGCAGCGCATCCACCTCGATCACCACATCAGTTCTGATCGCACTCCGCTGGCATGCTCAGGTTGCGAATCAGCAGACGATCACTGACAATGCTTCGGGTAATTCCCTGAAGTGGTGACGCACACTGATGGCTGTCGGCTCGTTCAGACATTGGGTCAAGCGCAGGGACCATGCGGTCTCGCGCCTGCTGTACGCGGGTGCGAAGTCCGTGCGGACCATCGAGGTCCCGGTCATCCCAGGGGTGCACCGCGCCCTCTATCAACTGCATCGCGGGGTCGCCGCGACCATCGCCACCCTGTTGCGGGTCTGTTACTACACCCCGTTATTCAAGAGTCAACTCGAGGGGCCGGCGCCGCGTCTGTATCTCTACAGCGGTCTGCCGCTGCTGAGCGGTGCCCTGCGGATCAGGCTGGGCGCGGACTGCCGGGTCTCCGGAATCACCACACTGTCCGGACGGACCAGCGGGCGGGTGACGCCCAGCCTGGAGGTGGGATCGAACGTGGATATCGGCTGGCAAAATACCATTGCCGTCGGCACCCGGGTGGTCCTGGGCGACAATGTGCGCTTGGCCGGGCGTTGCCTCCTGGTCGGCTATCCCGGCCATCCACTGGACCCGGCCGCGCGCGCGCAAGGCTTGGCGGAGACCGAAGATCAGGTCGGAGACATCATTTTGGAGGATGATGTCTGGCTGGCGACCGGGGTGACGGTGACCGCGGGGGTGCGCATCGGCCGCGGTACGGTGGTGGCGGCGGGCAGCGTGGTCACGAAAGACCTGCCGCCGATGGTGTTGGCTGGCGGGGTGCCGGCGCGGGTGATCCGGCCGCTCGCCGCGGCGTCCGGCTAGGCCGTCTAACGGAGCCGTGTCGTTGTCGTTGTCGTTGTCGTAATCGGAGAAGCGATTCATTTTAAGCATGAACAACCCGCTGTCAATCGGGGGCCATGATCACGGTTCCGGCACGCGGCCTCGTAGGGTGGACAAGCGCAGCGCAGTCCACCGGCGGCGGCGCGGGATTCGGTGGACTGCGCTATCGCTTGTCCACCCTACGGCCGGAACGATGATCAAGGCTCCTGGGCGTAACCTGGCCGCCAAGCGTTCGAACGGTTTCGACCGCAACGCGCGGATATCGTAAGCTCGATTACGATTACGACCACGACAACGACAACGACAACGGCGGGGACGGCACGGGTGTGGTTCCGAAGTGGCCGCGGTATCAGGTGTTAAACAGCATGGCGCGTGATCTCATCGTTTTCGGCGAGGACTGGGGCGGGCTGCCGAGCAGTACCCAGCACCTGGTGCGGCACCTGGCCCGTGATCGCCGGGTGCTCTGGGTCAACTCGATCGGGATGCGTCGACCGCGTTTGACCGCCGGTGACCTCGGTCGTCTGGGGCATAAGGTCCGCGCGATGCTGACCGGTGCCGGGCGGCCGGGACCGAGCGCTGAGCCGCCGCCCTTCCCGGTATTGGCGCCGCGCGCCCTCCCGTGGCCCGGCAATCCGCTGGCGCGGGCGGTCAATCGCCGGGTGCTCGGGCGCCAGGTGGCGCGTGCCGCCGCGGCCCATGGGATGCGCGCGCCGGTGCTGTGGACCTCCCTGCCGACGGCGGTGGACGTGGTCGGCACGCTCGGCGAGCATGCGGTGGTCTATTTTTGCGGGGATGATTTCGGCGCCCTGGCCGGGGTCGATCATGCCCCGGTGCTGCGCATGGAGCAAGAACTGGTCGGGCTTGCCGACCTGGTGTTCGTGGTCAGTCAGCCGCTGCTTGCGCGGTTCCCGGCGGCGAAGACACGGCTGTTGCTTCAAGGAGTCGACTTCGATCTGTTCAGTTCCCCAGCGGCACGGGCGCCCGATCTGCCGGATTCAGGTCCCGTCGCCGGTTTCTTCGGTATGATCGAAGATTGGGTGGACACGGACCTGCTCGCCGACTTGGCGCGGCGCTTGCCCGATTGGCATTTTTTTCTGATCGGGTCGGTGAAAACCCATGTCGCTGCCCTGGCGGCCCTCGGCAATGTGACCCTGGCCGGGCCGCGGCCCTATGCGCGTCTGCCGTCCTATGCTCAGCATTGGGATGTGTCGCTCCTGCCGTTTCGTGACGGCGACACCATGCGTGCTGCCAATCCGCTGAAGTTGAGGGAGTATCTGGCGGCTGGCCAGCCGGTGGTGAGCACGGACTTTCCCTGGCTGGACGGCTACCGCGATCTGGTCAGTGTCGCCACCGGGCCCGCCGACTTCGCCGCGGCTCTGGCGGCGGCGCGGCTGGAGCCCGCGGCGCGCGCCGCGCCGCGCCGCGCCCGGGTGGCGGGGGAGTCCTGGCAGGCGCGGGCGGCCGAGGCCGCGGCGCTGATCGACGCCCTCGGCTAGGGCATCAATCTCCGATTTCCTGATGAGGGGAACGGAAATGCTATTCAAGTCGTCCGATACTATGATGGGCGTCATGATGACCGGCGCGCTCGGGCGCGCGACACGGTGGTCTCGGAATTCCGAGAACCTGGTGGGCCGCGGCGTCACCGGGGAGACCGGACGCGGCATCAAGCAACGAGTAACCGTCGGCGAAGGCACCAAGTGGCAGCCGATCTATCGCACAAGCTCTACGACATTCTGGCGGCCGGCTGGCGGCAGCGCTATGTCATCGCCGTGCCCGTGTTTTTGATGCCGATTCTGGGCGGATTCGTTGGCGCCATGACCCCTCCGAAGTTTCAGAGTCATACCTCGCTGCTCATCGTCGAGACGGCCTTGCAGAATCCGATCATGGAGGATCTGGCCGTGAAAGTCTCCCTGCCGGACCGCAAGGCCGGCCTCACCGAACAGCTCAAGAGCCGCTCGGTGATCGGGAAGGTCGTCGATGACCTCGAGCTGGTTCAGCCTGGGCCTGAATATGACCGGCGGCGCGAGGGGATGATCGGTCAGTTGCGCGGTGGTCTGGGCGTGGCATTCATCGGCAAGGACATGCTGCGGATCACCTATGACGCCCGCTCCGCGGCGAACATGAAGGCCATTCTGCAAGGGATCAGCGACCAGTTCGTCGAACAGATCCTGGCCCCGGAGCGCTCCGCCCTGGAGTCCTCGGTGCAGTTTTTGAGCGATCAATTGGAGTCGCAGAAGGTCGGCCTGGACCTGAAGGAACGGGAGCTTGCGGCCTTCAAGGACGCTAATACGGACGGGCTGCCGGAGTTTTTCAGCCAGAACATGGCCCGGATGGCGCAGATGCGGACTGAAATCGCCAAGAAGGAATTGCAGTTGGCCGGGGCCCAGGAGACCCTGGCGAGTATCGGCCGCCAGTTGGCCCGCAATAATCCGGTGGTGGGTCACCTGGAGCAGCAGATCGTCGAATTGCGCGGTGAACTGGCGTTACTCAGCGCCCGCTACACGTCCAAAC
>Ga0247841_10010652_pt1 | contig 12465 bp, 16 predicted proteins | sample LaCruzMarch2015__2_FD_192410 | JGI IMG/M metagenome (GOLD analysis project Ga0247841, IMG submission 192410) | Freshwater microbial communities from meromictic Lake La Cruz, Castile-La Mancha, Spain - LaCruzMarch2015_18m | ecosystem: Environmental > Aquatic > Freshwater > Lake | place: Spain... | reverse complement strand
GCGCGGAATGTTCGCGGGCCTTTCCCCTCCGGGGGGAGGCCCGCATCTTATTTGACAAAGAAAAAAGGAAATGTTACATTACATGTTATAGCACTTTGCCTATTGCTTATAGCTAATAGCAGATTGCTTCGGGACAATTAAATCATAAATGCAATTAGCCATGAGCTATTTGCTATATGCGATGAAAGAAATTGCTACAAACGAATTACAGGATCAGCTTTCCAAAATCATCCGCGAAGTGGAGAAGGGGGAAGTTTATCAGGTCAACCGCTACTCCAAGTCGGTCGCTTATTTGGTCTCAAAAGATCAATTTGAAACACTGATCGCCGGGACAGAGTGCAAAGCCTGTATGAAGGATCTCCGCAGAATTGCGGAGAAAATTACAGGAACAAATGAATCATGAATTAAGAATCATGAATCATGGTTAGAAGGGGATTTATTTAACTGTATGATTCATTATTCCAGATTCATAATTCTATGAGGAGCAAATGCGACGAATTTATTTAGACAATGCCGCTACGACGCAACCCTCGCCCGAAGTTATAAAGGCGATGGAGGAAGTGAACGCGAAATACTGGGGCAATCCGTCCTCGATCCATACGGTCGGGCAGGAGGCCAATACGAAATTACATGAGGCCAGAGAAAAGGTGGCCGATTTTCTGAACTGCGATTTTCAGGAAGTGATCTTTACGGGAGGCGGGAGCGAGAGCGATAACTTGGCAATCAGGGGGATTATCAATGCTGTCATTGCGAGGAATGAAATGACGAAGCAATCTGTCCCAAATAGATCGCCACGCTTCGCTCGCGATGACAAAGGGGAGATCCCGCATGTGATTACGAGTGCTGCCGAACATCATGCGGTGCTTCATACGATTCAAGAATTGGAGAAAGAAGGGCGTATCGAGGCAACTTATTTGAAACCGGATAAAAGAGGTGTTATTTCGCCTGATTCGGTCAAGAACGCGATTAAAGATAATACCGTTCTCGTCAGCATTATGTACGTTAATAATGAAACAGGGGTGATCAATCCGATTGAGGAAATTAGTGGAGTGATCAGACAGATAAACAAAAATAAATATGTCATTCCAGCGAAAGCTGGAATCCAGAAGATAAAACTGGATCCTCGGGTCAAGCCCGAGGATGACAAGGTGTCAAGCAAGATTTTTTTCCACGCCGATGCGGTACAGGCGGCTTCATACTTGCCGATGGATGTCGAAAAATTGGGCGTTGATTTGCTGACCTTTACAGGCCACAAAATCCACGGGCCGAAGGGAGTTGGCGTTCTTTACGTCAAAAAAGGCACCCCGACCAAGCCGGAAATTTGCGGCGGGGCTCAGGAATTCGGCCAACGGGCGGGGACGGAGAATGTAGCGTCGATTGCCGGCCTGGCTGAAGCCATTCGGCAAATATCTCCTGCTGTCATTTCGACCGAAGCGGAGAAATCTCATGTGCGAAAGGATCTCTCGCCTCTCTCTCCAGCCGCCAAGGGTGGGTTCGAGATGGCTCGAGATGACACAGCACGGCTGCGCGACAAATTAGTCGATGGCATATTAAAAACGATTCCGGATTCAATATTGAACGGCGTCAGGGCGCCGAGGGCGCCGCACATCGCCAATATTTCATTTTTGAACGCCGAAGGCGAAGCGATCATCTTAAATTTGGATTTTCTGGGCATCGCTGTTTCGTCCGGCTCGGCCTGTACTTCGAAGTCGCTTGAGCCGAGTCATGTTCTTTCGGCGATGGGGATTCCAGCCGAAAAAACCCACGGCGCGGTCCGTTTTTCGCTCTCCCGCTATACAAAAGAGGAAGAAATTGATAAAGTAATCGAAGTTTTACCGGGAATCATCGAAAAATTAAGAAAGATGAGTCCATTCAAATAACCAGAAATGGATAGCGAATGTCCTAATGGCGAATGAGCGAATATTAGTTTATTAGCTATTAGAAAAATTAGCCATCCATTTGTGAATTTACGGAGTAAATTATGCAATATACAAAAGAAGTGATGGAACATTTCACCAATCCCCGCAATATGGGGGAAATTGAAAATCCCGACGGCACCGGCCAAGTCGGCAATCTTCGCTGCGGCGATGTGATGGAAGTGTATGTCAAAATCGGCCATAGGCCAATTTTGACAGGTTCACAGTTTACGGTTGACGGTCAACGGTCGGCGGGAAAATCCCACTTCGCCAAGGCTACGCGGGACTCGGCGGAAGCCGAGGAATTCATAGAGGATATTAAATTCCGGACTCTTGGCTGCGCCGCCGCGATTGCATCTTCCAGTATGATGACCGAGTTGGCCAAAGGAAAAAGTTTGGAGGAAGCAAAAAAGATTTCCCGCGATGATATCAACGAAGCACTCGGAATTTTGCCGAAGCAGAAATATCATTGTTCGATTTTGTCTGCCGAAGCGATACATAAGGCGATAGACAACTATGAGGAGAAAAATCCGAAGCACGAAATCAGAAATCCTAAACAAATCTAAAGTTTCAAATTTTTGAATTTTTAAAATTAAATATTGTTTCGAATTTCGATATTCGAATTTAGAAATTATGCGTAGCGCATTTGATGGTAAGAAAATTAGAGATGAGATATTGAAAGATCTTGCAGACAGGATTGTTTTGATATCGCACCACCCGATTTTGGCCGAAATATTGATCGGCGACGATTCTGTGTCAAAACAATATGCAGAACTGAAGAAGAAAATGGCCGAGAAAACGGGCATCATTTTCAATATTTACACTTTCTCTGATAAGGATAGCGAAGAAGAGATTGTTCAGTGCATCGAGTTTCTCAACTTTGACGACGAAGTCAATGGCATCATGGTTCAGATCCCGGTTCCGAAAAAGTTTAACCGCGACAGATTAATTTCAGCGATCAGTTCGAAAAAAGATGTTGACGGACTCCGGTTTTGTCTGGGGCTGGAATCTGAGTTCAAACCGCCGGTGGTTTTGGCCATTGTCGAAGCGTTGAACCATTCGGATGTCATTTCGACCGAGCCAAAGGCGAGCGGAGAAATCTCTTCAAAAGATCTCTCCGCCCTCGGTAAACCGAGGAGTCGAGATGACAAGAAAGTTGTAATTGTCGGAAAAGGTTTTTTAGTCGGAAATCCACTCACCCGAGAGTTAAAAAAACAAGGCGTCAAGTTTGAATCTATTGATTCGTCCAATATGCATAATTCTGAATTAATAATTCATAATTCAGATATTATTATCTCTGCCACCGGCAAAGCCGGCATTATCAAGCCGGAGATGATCAAAGAGGGTGTCATCCTGATCGATGCCGGTACGGCCGAAGAGAACGGTGAACAAAAAGGCGATATCGACCCGAAGTGTTACAAAAAGGCCTCATATTATACGCCCGTGCCGGGTGGTATCGGCCCGGTCACGGTGGCGATGTTATTTAAAAATTTGATTGATGGAGGGCAACGATGAATGAGAAATTTTTTCCCGGTGACATGGAGGAAGCATACGATCCGACCGGTGACGCGCTGGCCGAGGCGCAAAAGGAGGTACAAACTCGCAGGGATTATCTCATTAGATTGCGCAGAAGCCAAGTCATGGCTCAGACAAGTCTGGACGGGACGACCGATGGCAGTAAAAGGGCGCAACTAGAGACTGAATTGCGAGAAATTGGCGAGCAGATTTTGAAGGCAAGGAGAGAGTACGACAGTGCCCGCCAGAACCGCCAAAAAATCGAAGCTAAGCTGGATCGTGAAGACGACATAATTACTCTTCACGAGGAGAAAAGATCGGGTCACGACGATTGAACAGCTATAGGTTTGAACTAATTGGGCAAAAGGGGAGCTCGCTCCCGGCCCAGAGGCCGAGAGCGAGCATGGATTCAGTTTCCACCTAACATGGAGAAGCCGAATATCACTCCGGCCAGGAAAACAACAATCCCGGTGGCTAGCAGCCGGATCCCCCTTGCGTGATGCTTCGGGGTGCTTTTGGAGTCGTAACGCAACTCAAGACCGACGACTATTACAATAATGCCGGCTATAGTTGCTGCGCCTGAAATGGCGAAGACGATCGATGTTGGCATCCGTGTCCCTCCCGTCAGTATTTGTGCTTGACCCAATATATAATTTATTGTATAAGAAATCAATAGTAACCAAATCATACGAATAACGAATTGACCAAATAACGAATGACGAATTGACTAAATTATGGCTAACAAGAAAAATGTTGAAGATCCTTCGACTTTGCTCAGGACGAATTCCAATTCTGGAATTCGAATCGCGGTGGGGATGTCGGGCGGAGTTGATTCGTCTGTTTCGGCGTACCTATTAAAAAAACAAGGATATGACGTCGTTGGCCTCTTTATGAAGCTCTGGCATCAGCCTCGGCTTAACGAGAAAGGCCGAGTCGAGACGGGCGACCCGTGCGGGACAGGCCAGAATGCTTGTTGCGACGAGAAAGCGCTGATCGACGCGCGCAAAGTGGCCAAAAAAATCGGCATTCCACTCTACGTCGTCGATGCCCGCAGAGAATTTAAATCAGCCGTTACCGACTATTTTGTTGATGAATATAAAAACGTTAGAACGCCGAATCCCTGCGTTGTTTGTAACAAGAAAATCAAGTTTGGCTGGATGCTGGAATTTGCAAAAAAGATCGGGTGCGAGAAACTCGCCACGGGGCACTACGCGAGAATTATTTCAGGAATGGATGGCAGATTATCCAGATGGCAGGTGGCAGATTCAAACCCTAGTGTCATTTCGACCGAGCCGAAGGCGAGTGGAGAAATCTTTTCGAGAGATCTCTCCGCCCTCGGTAAACCGAGGAGTCGAGATGACAAGGGGAAGAGCATTTTTCGCCTGCTCAAGGGGGTAGACGAGTCAAAAGATCAAAGTTATTTCTTATATCAATTAAATCAAGAGCAGTTAAGTAAAATAGTTTTCCCGGTCGGAGAGATGACGAAGGCGGAGGTCAGGAAAATTGCCAAAGAAGCGGGGTTGCCGGTACACGAAAAGAAAGAAAGTCAGGAGATTTGTTTCGTCGAGGATGATTACCGGGACTTTTTGCGGAGGAATTTGGGCCAAGACGCTTTCAAACCGGGGGAAATTGTTGACGCGAAATGCAATGTCATCGGCCGTCATGACGGCCTGATTAATTATACGATTGGACAGAGGAAAGGCATAGAACAAATTTCTAATTTCGAATTTCTAATTTCTAATCAAATCCCAAAACCCAATATCCAAAAACAGAACAGGCAGCCGCTTTATGTTACGGGATTCAATATTGAGAACAATCAGTTGATAGTCGGAGGCGATAAGGAATTGTATAAGAGTGAATTTGAAGTCGAAAATATCTACTGGACAAGTAGAAAGTGGAAGGTAGAAGGTAGAAAGGTCGAGCGCTTAAAAGTGAAGATCCGATATAAAGCAGAGGGAATTCCTTGTAAAATAACCATGATACGTGATTCAAGATACAAGATTCAGCTGGCAAAGCCAGCTCGAGCGCTTACTCCCGGCCAGTCGGCCGTATTTTACTCAGGCGACGAAGTGATCGGAGGGGGAATCATTAAATAGTTTTCGGTTGACGGTTTACAGTTTACAGTTAGAATTTTATTGATACCGTAAACAGTCAACTGTGCACGGTAAACAGCTAGTGGTATATTTGATCTATGCAAATGACATTGAATTCGAAAATCCAATACATTTCTGGCGTTGGGCCAAAGATGGCGGCGAAATTGAACAAGCTCGGAGTCGAAACGATCCGGGACCTGCTTCTTTATTTCCCGCGCCGATATAACGATTATACGACGATCACGCCGATCGCCAGTATCGGAAACTCGAATATCGAATCTCAAATATCGAAACAAACCCTAAATTCAAAATTCAAAATTCAAAACTCTGATTGTTACACCATAAGTGGAACTATCATCGGCATTGCCAATAGAAAAACGCGCAGGCGCGGTTTTACAGTCACGGAAGCGGTGGTGGCGGACGACTCAGGCAGTCTCAAAGTCGTCTGGTTCAATCAACCGTATCTGGCCAAGATGCTTCGAGCCGGAAGCAATGTAATACTGAATGGGAAAGTAGGATTTGACGCGTATTCAAATGGTCTTGTGATGGAGTCACCGGTGCGGGCGAACCGCCCCAAAATCGTGCCGGTCTACGGCGAAACGGCCGGCATTTCTAGCTTCTATATCGCCAAGCTGGTCGCCAAAGTCATTTATTTGATTGATGAGATATTGGAGCATCTTCCGCATCAATATGTCATCTCGAGCGGACGCAGTCCAGTCGAGAGATCTTCCGAAAAGAATGAGATCCTTCGGCAAGCTCAGGATGACGCCGGGCGTCAGATTTCTCCGACCCCGCCAGTGGCGGGGGGTCGAAATGACAGTTTGTCTAGACTTTTGCCCATCCAGGACGCCATTTTAAGCATCCATCAGCCGAGGAATGCGGAGGAATTGGAAAAAGCACAACGCCGCCTCGCTTTTGACGAATTATTTTTCATCTCTTTGCGGGCCAATCTGACCAACCTCGAGCTGAAAAAAGAGAAGGCTTTGCTGGTCAAGGCCGATATTACAAAACTGAAAAAAATGATCGTAAAGCTACCGTTCGAGTTAACCAGTGATCAAAAGAAGGCTTTGTGGGCGATAATGAAGGATATGGAAAAAGATGTCCCAATGAGCCGGCTTTTGAACGGCGATGTCGGATCGGGCAAAACGATCGTGGCGGCGCTGGCCGCCTGGACAGCTCTGGAGGCCGGCAAAAAGACATTGGTGATGTGTCCGACTACTATTCTGGCCAACCAGCACTATGAGACATTTTGTAAAATCTTTTCCGGTGCCGGTGTGCGAGTTGGAATTAAAACATCGTCGAGAGAAGAAGTGAGTTTGAATTATGAATCCGGAATCATGAATCATGGTAGTGATAAAAACCATAATACAAAATACAAGATACATGATTCCAATATCATTATTGGGACACAGGCGTTGATTCAAAAGGGAGTTAGATTCAACAATGTCGCTTTGGTCGTTGCTGACGAACAGCACCGCTTCGGCGTGGCGCAGAGAGCAGCGCTGCACAATCTCCATGACGGCGAGTCAAAGCCGCATTTCCTATCGATGACGGCGACGCCGATTCCGCGGACGCTTCATCTGGCCCTATTTGGTGATCTGGATATTTCCGTTATCAGAGAGAAACCGGCGGACCGGAAGGAGATAAAAACGAGATTCGTCCAGCAGGCGGATAGAGAGAAGGCATACGAATTTATCCGCGATCAGATCAAATCGGGGAGACAATGTTTCGTCATCTGTCCGTTAATAGAAGACACTAATGACTCTGTTGTCATCTCGAGCGAAGTCGAGAGATCTCATGAGATTTCTCCAACCGTTTCACGGGGTCGAAATGACAATTTAAGTCTTTTTGAATCAGAGAGAAAGTCGGTCAAAGCTGAGTTTGAGAAGCTGAAGAAAATATTTCCTGAATTTAAGATCGAAATGTTGCATGGCAAGATGTCCTCCAAAAGGGGATCCGCCTCTGGCGGGAAAGGCAAGGACGAAATTATGGCTGGATTTAGCAAGGGTGAGACTCAAATTTTAGTTTCTACATCGGTAGTCGAGGTAGGGGTGGATGTGCCAAATGCGGCGGTGATGATTATCGAGGATGCTGAGCGTTTCGGCCTAGCTCAGATTCATCAATTCCGCGGCCGGGTCGGGCGGGCCGAGCACCAGTCATATTGTTTCCTATTTTCCAATACGCAAAGCGAGAAGGCGCTGCAACGATTAAAAAGTCTGGAAGCCGTCTCGGACGGATTCAAACTAGCAGAAATCGATTTGGAAACCCGTGGCCCCGGTGTCATTTTCGGTACAGAACAGTCCGGCCTTCTCGATCTGAAGATGGCTTCGTTTTCTGATAGAATATTGATAGAAGAAGCGAGCGCCGCTGCCAAAGTGATCGCGCCGGAAATAAAGAGTTATCCAAAGCTCTTGGAAAAATTAAGCGAGTTTACGGCTAGCAAGCATATGGAATAGGCTTTCGTTTGTCGGTAACGGTGACGAAGCCCGTTTCGTCTAGAGTCAGCCGTCATACGTAACCGAACAACGATACGGGCATCGTAACCGATGGGCTTTAGACGATTTAATTATGAAAGCAGATTCAAAATTTAACTTTGGAGAGTGGATCGAAAAGAACCGAATTATTATCGGCTCTTCTTTGTTGGTTTTGATCGCGGCAGGCGGTGTGTTTTTGCTTTGGCGGGAGAATTATTGGAAACCGGGGCTAGAGTCACGAATTGAGAATTATGAATCGAGGTTGACGGCTCAAGAGGGCAAAATCAAAGAATTGGAAGATAAACTTGGTCAAAGTGCCGTTTCGAGCAGCGCCGGCCTTGACGAGCTGATCGCGGCTAGTTCGGCCGGTTCAAGCGATCAAGGTCAGGTAGCGGGAACGTCTGCTAATACCCCTAAAGCGGAAGTCTCGGGCAAAGTTAATATCAATACAGGGACCGTGGCCGAACTCGATTCCCTGTCCGGGATCGGGCCGGTCTATGCCGGGCGGATTATCGAGTACCGCCAAGCTCACGGCGGTTTCAAATCGCTCGAAGAAATTATGAATGTCAAAGGGATTGGGCAAGTCACTTTCAATAAATTCAAAGACAAAATTTCATTATAAATAGGACTTAGGCGTTTCGTTCTTTGTCCATCCCGTAGATCACACTTTAGTGTGTTGGGGTTAATCAAGCTAAAGCTTGAACTACGGGAATACCGTAGCCCACGCTTCAGCGTGCCATTTCAAGCTAAAGCTTGGTCTACGGTTCGCATGATTATAAAAAAAAGAGACCGCAACGGTCTTCTTTTTTTATTTTCTAACTATTATTTCAATACGTCTTGGGCTTGGGAGGTGAGTTCGTCCTCTTCCTTCTTGAAAGCTGAGATTTTATCCAGAATATCGCTGAGCTTCACTTTTTTGTCCTGAAGTTTCTTGATCTCGTCGTCTATCGAACTTTTTTGATCAGACAATTTCTTTTCCAAATCGGCCAGACTGCCCGAGCCAGAAGCCGGAGATGTGTCGGATTGCATTTTCGGGCTCTCTTCCGAATAAGGCTTTTTTTCTTCAGCTTCCAGGTTCTTCACCATCTTATCGGCCAAGCTTTTCTGATCGTCCCCGATGATCAAACTATCGGAAGCGGAATCATCACTGAAAGCATCGTCTTTTGTCGAGTAGCTGAAATCCGGATTTGTCGCCGCCGGAGCGTCGGTCTTGCCAGCTGGCAAGCCGTTTGGTGCAATATTATCGGCTGGCAGATCCCAAGACGGCGCCGGTGTGCTTACTGTAGGTGCCGGTGTCGGCCCTGGTGTTGGCGTCGCCGAAACTATCGGTTGAGTCTTATCATCGTCCATATATCCCTCCTATTTGTTTTCTCTATTGTATAACAGAACAAAAACTTCTGCAAATCTTGGTGTCTCTATTGTACCAAACTCGCACCTATTTCCAAAACAAAGTGAGGTAATGACTTCGTACGCTCCGCGTGCGTGGTGAAGCGAAACTGCCTCGTACGCTCGAAGAAAGCCCCACGCACTGGCGAGTACGCCAGCAACCCCGAAAGAAAAAACACTCCTTGCATTTCTGATTTGGCGGGGGTGAAATTTTTTTTGAAAAAGGAAAGGGTGTTTTTCTTTCGGGGTTCTGCCCTCCAAGTATTCGGGCAGTGCGTGGGGCTTCAATACGGACGAAGTTTTGGCAAAACTATTTTTTGGGGAAAGGATTTGCCAAAACTTCGGCTGATTTGTTTTTGAATTCGGATGTCGCAAATGGAAAAGGAGGGGTTTGGGGAGGAATTTTCCATTTGCTCCGCTGATTTCTTTTGGCGAAATTCGGGCGGGCATCCTAACATAAAAAATACAATCCAATCAAAGCGTAGATTATTCCGAACACCCACGGAATAATCAACTCAATATGTGAAAATGGATAGTATTTTTTGTTGTCCTCGCCTTTGCCTAAAACTTCCCATTCGTATTTATACAAAGCAAGTGGTAAATGTTTTTCAATCTCGTGAATCACGGCAAATTTTCCAGTATTTAATTGCTTATACGATCTAATTAAAAACCAGAAAACAATACAGATAACTATTCCAAGAAAGGCGAGGACTGATTTTACTCCTGCTATATTTTCAAAAAACTTAATTTGAAAAGATAATCCTATGAGCGAAATAAGAGCAGTATTGATAGTAATAAAATAGTTGTTTGCGTGTTGTCGTCTGTCGCTCGTTTTCTCTATGCTTTCAACATAAAGTTTATACTGCTCAAACAGATGTTCTTTGTATTCGCTCCCGTAATCTTTTTCATTTTTTGAAAATAAATCACTCATAAATTAAAGACCATCAATAAATCTTTTGATACCGTCCCATGTCCATTCAATTACTTTTTCACCATCAAGCTCTGATGGAATTTGCCCTTTATTATCTTTGTGAATATGCACGCCCATAATTGGGATTCCTTCCTCTATGGCACATTGCATTTCCCATTTCGCACCATCGGCTAGTCTAGTTCTTGGACTCAATAATGCAACAACTCCGTCGCATTGCTTAATTCTTTCTCTACAACGAGTTTTCCACGAATTATCCCAAGCTTCCCTTGCGGACATATCCGCAAAAGAAAAAGGTACTCTAGCCTGTTCTGCTTGATGAACCAAATGGTCACGAGCAAACTTATCTTCTATCGCAAAACTGATAAAAATGTTTTTCATATTTTTTATAATGCGCCAAAAAGATGGAAAAGAGCAATAAGGTAGATGATGAAAATAAAACCAGCGTTAATATACATTTTCACCATTGCCTTACCAACTTTCTTTTTGGCTTCTTGGATTTCCTCTGTTTCGTATTCGTCTGGCTCGTCTTTTAATAATCGTCTAATCCGCTTAAATTCTGCGTCTAAAGCAAAAGCGGTTTCGGCGGTTGTTTTTCCGTAAATCATAGAAAAACTTTGGAAGCTTAAATAAATCAGAATGAGAAGCGAAATAACAATTATTTCAAAACTTGCATAAACACTTCCATAAATCGCAAAAACAACGCCGATAGTGATGAGATTAACAATAACCGTCCAAGCATAGCCGAGATACTTCCAATAGTTTTTCTTTTCATTTACACCAACAACCGCCCCGCAACTATTGCAGAATTTATCGCCCTCCTTTATTTCTTTTCCGCATTTATCGCAAAACATAAATTATTGTGAACAATCAGTTTTAGTAAAAGATACAAAATATCGTTCTCCTGAATCAACGACATACGAATACTCCATATTTATGTTTTGATTTAGAAGATTTTTAGTGTCTGCATTTTCACAAATACTTGAACCTAAATAATTTTTTAGATAAGTATTTGAGAGCTTGCTTGTATCAACACCTGAAAGCACATAATGATAACGAATAGCTGATGGCTCTGCTGTAACATCAACCAATGTCGTTACTTCATCAAGCTTGCTCGGCAATGTCATACTGGCTTTTACTTCTTTAACTGTTTCCGTAACAAGTTCCGCTGTTGTATAGGTGTTTGAAGACGAGTTATAACTATTATCAGGAATTAGAGAGGAAAACGTTCCCAAGACAACTAGCCCAAACCAAATGACACCAATAACTGTCAAAATTATTTCTCCTCTCGAAAACTTTCTGTTTCTATCAAAATTCGGAACAATTTTTGAGTTGTTAAAATTGATAGCTTTTTGTATAGACAACAAAGGAATAAAAGAAGAGATTGCAATCAACAACCAGAGAACATCTAATCCGAGAGTTGTATTTTCGATCCGACTAAGACCATTACCGACTAAAAGTAGAATTATATAAACTGTTGCCAACATTCCGGGCGAATACGAATCGCTATAGCCATGTTTTTTTGCTGATTGTAATACTTTCTTAAAAAGTTCGTGACAATAAAAAACAGTAAAAATTGCTCTTCCAACAGGAGAAATTTTTCTTTGTTCAGCTTTTCTTATTGCCTCCCAGTTTTTAGCAAACCAAAAGATATCATAAATTCCTAGTGTCAAAATAGAAAGAAGAACCAATCGTCCAAGGGGAATAGAAAAATATTCTATATCTACAATATCCTTTTCTAATTTTTCTGCTTCAACTGACTTTCCGCACTTATTACAAAATTTTGCGTCATTTGCTAATTTATTATCACAATGTTTGCAGTTCATATTTTTTATTTAATTAAATCATCCACACTCACACCAAGGGCTTTCGCAACCTTTTTGAGCGTGTCTAATGTTGGATTCTGGTTTTCGCCAGATTCCATTTTAATAAGCGTATTGTTGGCGACATCGGCCAATCTCGCCAGTTTCTCTTGCGAAAGCCCTTTGGCCTCTCGCAATTTCTTTATATTGTTTGCTAAATTTTGGTTGTTTGACATATCATCAGTAAAAGATTAACATTATAGTGGAGTGTCCATTAACCTATTACAATTATGATGTTACACCAAAATTTCAAACAAATCAAATCGAGCACTGGTTTTTTTGTGTTGCCCA
>Ga0247841_10010650_pt1 | contig 12465 bp, 8 predicted proteins | sample LaCruzMarch2015__2_FD_192410 | JGI IMG/M metagenome (GOLD analysis project Ga0247841, IMG submission 192410) | Freshwater microbial communities from meromictic Lake La Cruz, Castile-La Mancha, Spain - LaCruzMarch2015_18m | ecosystem: Environmental > Aquatic > Freshwater > Lake | place: Spain... | reverse complement strand
GTTCTTGAAATCAGCCGGCGATGAGCCAGCAAATGAAACAGTATTTCCGTAGAGATCGCGTAGGGGATGTTTCCGACAACCTTGAGCTGCTGGTGCGGCTGCGACTTCTGATCCTGCTCTGGAAGCTCCCCGCATAGTCTGGCAAAATCCATCTTCTCGCTTAATTCGCCAATATCCATTTTGAGGATATCGGCAAGGACGATCCGAACGTTTCCTTCCTGTGACTTTACCGTCTCCGGTACCTGCCCCTTCGTCTGAGTCTGCGCCTGCTCTTGCGCATGTGGTGTCTCCTGCCCCAGTTCCTTCTCCAGGATCGCAATCATAGCCGGATCGATATCTACGGCAATCACCTGCCGAACCTCCGTGGCTATCAACCGGGTAAGAATGCCGTGCCCGGCGCCGATTTCGAGGACAATGTCCGTTTTTTGGAGGTCTGCCGCCAAGACGATCTTTCTCGCGATATTGTCGTCCCTCAAGAAAGACTGGCTGAGACGTTTGAGGGGCTGGACCTGGTATTTCTTCAGGATTTTCCCGGAGGAAATCAAGGTCGATTCCTCTCTCTAATCACCACGATAAAACGACGGGCAAGAAAATAGGCGGGAACGGCAAAGAAGGGGGCGGTGATGATACCACCGATCAGAAGGGGAAACAGGATGTGCCAGCCAAGGCTCATTACGCTTTCAAGGGAATAATCATTCATCGCCCAGGCGCTTTTCTGCAAACCAAGGATAAGACGCCCCAATTCATACTGGGAAAAGTAGAGCAGGGGAATGGTCACCGGATTGGAAATAAGCCATGACCCCAGATAGCCGGCAGTGATATTCTGTTTGAACAAGACGCCGGTGGCAATAATCATGGCCGTGTGAAAAGGAATGGTCGGCGTTACGCCGATAAAAACACCAATGGCCATACCCATGGCAATGTTTGCCGGTTCTCCCTTCAGACTGATAAAGCGGTCGTAGAAATCCTTGCAGCGTCTCCTGATGATATTCATGACCTGAGTTCCAAAGGCCAGCGCGAAACAGCGTTTAGGTCCAGGCCGTCCCGTTTACCCCTCGTCAGGAGGTGCTCGCCGACGACGGCGATCATCGCGGCGTTGTCCGTACAGAGAACGGGCGGCGGGATGAAGATCTCCACCCCCTTTTCCTTCCCATCCTGATAAAAACGTTCCCGCAGACGACTGTTGGCCGCCACGCCGCCGCAGACTACGACCCTTGTCATGGCAGCATTTTCCGCCGCCTTCAGGGTTTTTTGCACCAGCACATCGACAATGGCCTCTTGAAAACCGGCGACGACATCGGGCAATTCTGCTTCCGTAAAGAGACGCTCCTGCTTTTTGACCATGTTGAGGAGGGATGTCTTCACGCCGCTGAAACTGAAATCGAGACTGTTCCGCATGGCCCGGGGAAAGGCAACGGCCCCGGGATTGCCCTGCTTGGCCATACGGTCGATGACCACCCCGCCCGGATAACCGATCTCCAGCAATTTTGCCGCCTTGTCAAAGGCCTCGCCGGCGGCGTCATCCCGGGTCTGCCCCAGGCAGGTGAAGTTCTGGAAATCCTTGACCAGATAAATATTGGTATGCCCCCCCGAAACGACCAAAGCCACGAAAGGGAAAGGGGGGGGGACTTCGAGAAGCAGCGCGGCGGCAATATGTCCCTCCAGATGATTGACCCCCACCATGGGCAGACCGCGGGCAAAGGCCATGGCCTTGGCCGTCGAAAGACCGACCAGGAGCGAACCGATTAGCCCGGGTCCTCTGGTCACGGCAATTCCTTCAATATCATCAAGACCAACCGCGGCGTCTTCCAGAGACTGGAGGATCACCGGGATGATCGCTTCGGTGTGTTTGCGCGAGGCTATTTCCGGTACAACCCCTCCATATTTCCCATGGACTTTAACCTGTGAGGCAATTACATTGGACAGGACTCGTTTTCCATCCTGGACGACCGCTGCCGCCGTCTCATCACAGGATGACTCAATCCCCAAAATCAGCATGAAACCTCCCCATACATTTCCTTTTTACAAATCCTTTTACAAAATAACTTGTGAGGTATATAGAAATTTCGCAATGTTGTAAATACCTTTTGAGGCGACGTGCATTATGGAGACTCAGACTGACTTTCTTATCCTGGGCAGTGGCATTGCCGGCCTCAGTTTCGCCATCAAGGCGGCAGAGCTGGGGACGGTGGCCATTGTAACAAAAAAGGGGAAATTCGAATCAAACACCAATTACGCCCAGGGCGGGATTGCCGCGGTTCAGGACGTGGAAGACAGCTTTGCCTCCCACATTCATGACACCCTCAGTTGCGGGGCCGATCTTTGTAAGGAAGACGTGGTCCGTTTTGTCGTGGAGGAAGGTCCGGAGCGGATCAAGGAGCTTGTTCAATGGGGAGTGGAATTCACCAGAGACGAAAGCGGCGGTCCCTGTCGCTACGATCTGGGTCGTGAAGGCGGTCACTCCCGGCGCCGGGTCCTCCATGCCAAGGATCTGACCGGCCGGGAGATAGAAAGGGCCCTAAATGAATACGCCAGCCGCCAAAAAACCGTCCACATCTATGAAAACTTCATTGCCATCGATCTTATCATGGAATCCTTCGTCACCGGCCGGACCGATATATCAGCAAACCGGTGCATCGGCGCCTATGTCTTCGATTTCCATAATAATCGGGTTCACACCTTCAAGGCGAAACATGTGATTCTGGCAACCGGTGGCTGCGGCAAGGTATACCTGGTAACCACGAATCCCGACATCGCCACCGGCGACGGCATCGCCATGGCCTATCGGGCCGGCGCGCAAATCGCCAACATGGAATTCATCCAGTTTCATCCCACCTGCCTCTTTCATCCCGACGCCAAATCCTTCCTGATCAGCGAGGCAGTCCGCGGCGAAGGGGCGATTCTGAGGCTTAAAAATGGCGAGTCCTTCATGGAAAGGTATCACCCCATGAAGAGTCTGGCCCCCCGGGATGTAGTGGCCAAGGCCATCGATACGGAACTGAAGAAGTCGGGGGACGATTATGTCCTCCTGGATATCTCCCATAAGGATCGTGACTTTGTGATGACCCGCTTCCCGAATATATACGAAAAATGCCTCCTCTATGGGATCGATATGGCTACCGATCCCATACCCGTCGTCCCCGCCGCCCATTATCTCTGCGGCGGCGTCCTGATCAATCATCATGGCGAGACAAGCATTGACCGTCTTTTTGCCTTTGGCGAGGTCGCCTGTTCAGGACTGCACGGGGCCAACCGTTTAGCCAGCAATTCCCTCCTGGAGGCGATTGTCTTCGCCCATCGGGCTTTCTTGAGAATTAAGGAAGATTTTGAAAACATCCGGGATGAAGACATCACGATTCCCCCCTGGGACCCCCGGGGGGCTACGGAAAGCGACGAATCCATTGTCGTCTCTCACAACTGGGATGAAATCCGGCTTTGCATGTGGCATTATGTGGGCATCGTCCGCTCCGACAAGCGGCTGGAAAGGGCGGACCGGCGGATCGATCTTATTTCCCGGGAAATTGATGATTATTACCGGAATTTCGTCATTACCCGGGATCTGCTGGAACTCCGCAACATCGCCACCGTGGCGGCGATTATCGTCCGCTCAGCCCGGATGAGAAAAGAAAGCAGGGGGCTCCACTACAACATCGATTTCCCCGAACGGGACGATGTTCACTGGCGGCATGACACCATCATCGCGAAACCGTAACAGGATTTTTGAGCTAACTCTCATGTCCGAAAGCGGCACAACGAAGCATGAAAATCCCCCCTTACCCCCCTTTGACAAAGGGGGGCTGGGGGGATTTTCATATAAACTCTCAGATATTCCGGTTCCTAATCAAAGATGATAACGAGGCGGCAAAGAGGAGGCGACGCAGGCGTATCGTCATACGTCGAGGAGCCGACGATGAAGCCAACAAAGTTAGCGCTTTGATTTGGAACTGGAATCATACTTCCATTCCAGGTCAATCTTCCCAAGTATACTGGAAAAGACCAGTTTCATGTCCTGGGGTGATTCGATAAGCGGGAATTTTATGATATAGCCTTTACCATAGTATTTATTGATAAAGGGAAAGAAGGCCTCCATCTCCGTCGTGATCCGGTCAACCTTTCTAATTTCAGTGGGCTCGTAGCGTTTACCTTTGCCGTCGATCAAAAAAACACTCCAGATTGAATTCCTGGCGTCAAAATCGTTAGCTTCCATATTGTCCGTAAAGGCGTAGACAAGAAACTCTTCATAATCAGAAGACAACTGCTTCCACATCTCTTCCCGCTTCCTGGTTTCCTGGTCAGGCCATTGGCGGACCCGGGCCTGTTCTTTCAGATAGGCATCATTGAAGGTCTTGGAGCGGTAGGTGGCGCTGATGTAGAATTTCGTTTCGAACTGGGAGTGGCCGGTCATATCCCGGGTCCATTGGCCAAGACTCTGGAAGTATTCATCGGAAAGTCCCCGATCCCTTCCCATGTCCACGTAGCCTTTGACGTAAGTGCAACCTGACATCATGAGAATAATCAGGCAGATTACTAGATAGAATCCTTTTTTCATGATTCCTCGCCAAAGACGCGCTTGAAAATGAAATCCACCTTTCCGAGGAAGTTATCCGTGTGGAAGACGGCGTCAAGCTCATCGGGACCTAAATAATTTTTGACTTGGTCATCCTCGGACAGAAGGGACTTGAACTCCCTTTCCTCCTCCCAGGAACGCATAGCCAGCCTCTGGACGACGGCATAGGCGTCTTCCCGGGACATCCCTTTGTCAATCATTTTGAGGAGGACCATCTGGGAAAAAATGACGCCATGGGTCATATGGAGGTTTTTCAGCATTCTTTCGGGATAGACGACCAGTTTTTCGATCATGCCGGTAAACCGGCTGAGCATGAAATCCAGAAGGATCGTCGCATCGGGGCAGATGACCCGCTCTACCGAGGAATGACTGATGTCCCGCTCATGCCAGAGGGGAATATCCTCAAGAGCCGCCAGGGCATAGGAGCGCATCAATCTTGCCAGGCCGGACAGATTCTCCGATAGGACGGGGTTGCGCTTATGAGGCATGGCGGAAGATCCCTTCTGGCCGGGGGAAAAGTACTCCTCCGCCTCCCGGACCTCCGTCCGCTGGAGGAGCCGGATTTCCTGGGCAAATTTGTCAAGGGACGAGGCAATGATAGCGAGAGTGCAGAAAAACTCGGCGTGACGGTCCCGCTGGACGATCTGGGAAGAAACGGGGGCCGGCTTCAGGCCCAGTTGCGCGCAGACGTATTCCTCAACAAAAGGATCGATAAAGGAGAAGGTCCCCACGGCCCCGGCAATCTTGCCGGTGCTTACACTCTCCCTGGCCCGGAAGAGCCGTTCCCGGTTCCGCTGCATCTCTCCATACCAGAGGGCCATCTTCAGGCCAAAGGTAATCGGCTCGGCATGAATGCCATGGGAACGGCCGATCATCAACGTGAATTTATGTTCAGAGGCCCGACGCTTCAGGACCTTAAGAAGGGCATCCAGATCCTTCAGGAGCAGGTCGGCGGCCTCCTGCATCAAGACGGCCAGGGAGGTATCGAGGACATCCGACGAGGTGAGTCCCATGTGGATAAACCGGCCGTCCTCGCCCACCTTTTCCGTCACCGAAGTGAGAAAGGCAATGACGTCGTGCTTGGTGGTTTTTTCGATCTCTTCGATCCGGTCCACATCAAAGCCGGCCTTCTCCTTGATCGTCTTTAGAGAGGCTTCGGGAATGAATCCCAGCTGGGCCATGGCCTCGCAGGCAAGGATCTCGATATCTAACCATTTCTGATAGCGATTCTCGGGGCTCCAGATACGTTCCATTTTTTCTCGGGAATAACGGGGAATCATGATACACGCTCCTCTAAGAGTAATAATGAGAAATTTCACGTAGTATAATTTTTGTGATTACGTCAAGCCCTTTACCATAATGGTAATTGAGACTTTTTATGAAGGTGTAAGCATTGGTTGTAAATATACCTTGACAAGCAAAAACAGCCCCCCTATACTTCGACTCTTTGGAAATATTGCATTATAATTGAATTATTTCAGGTAGTTACGTTGTCCGCGGTCTCTTTGTTCACAGTAAATGTGCATGATACAGTCTTGGAGATTGTTGACATTTTTCATCTGGACCCCGACATTGCCTGACAATCATATCTTGGAGAGGTGAGGAAGGTGTGAATCATGGAAAAGATCCTGCTAGTAGATGATGAACAGCTTGTCTTGGACGGACTCCAACGCCAGCTTCGCAAGAAGTACGATGTCCACACTGCTGCCAGCGGTGAGGAGGCTCTGCAACGGATCATGTCGGGGGGGCCATTTGCCGTGGTTGTATCGGATATGCGGATGCCTATTATGGACGGCATTGCCTTTTTGACGAAGGTGCGCCGCATCGCACCGGAGAGCGTCCGGATGATGCTCACCGGCAATGCCGACCAGCAGACGGCCGTAGTTGCCATCAACCAGGGTGCGATCTTCCGCTTTCTCACTAAACCCTGCTCCCACGAAGATTTGACAACTGCCCTCGATGCGGCGCTTGATCAATATCACCTCATCACCGCAGAAAAGGAACTCCTTGATAAGACCCTTAAAGGCAGCATCCAGGTCCTCGTGGACATCTTGTCCCTGTCGGCTCCGGTTGCATTCAACCAGGCCATACGCCTGAGGAAATATGCAGCTCAGATAGCCGACAAATTGAAGCTTTCCGAGCCATGGCAGTTTGAAATCGCCGTCCTTCTGTCATCCATCGGATTTGTTCACATTCCCCCGGAGACGATCAGTAGGCATTTCAGCGGGGAGAAACTCACAGATCAGGAAATGGAAATGATCAACGCAATGCCTCAGACAACAGGGATGCTTTTAGCGAACATTCCCCGACTGTCTGTGGTGGCATCGATGATCACCCAGCAAAACTCCCCCTGCTCCTCGCCCCTGGTATTCGAAAGCAACAATTCCTGGGAGACCGTCCGGGTCGGGGCGAACCTTCTCAAGGTGCTAAAGGATTTCGATACCCTCCTGATCCAAAACCATGATCCGGAAGAAACCATCAATATCATGACGAAACGGAGCGGACATTACGACCGAACGCTCCTGGATATGCTCACGATTTTGGATTTACCCCGTAGAGAGCGGGTGGTCCGCAACATCAAGATTGACGACCTGCACAAGGGCATGATCATAGATGTGGACATCTGCAACTCCCAAGGGATTCTTGTCGTTCCCAAGGGACATGAAGTCAATGAATCAACTTGCCAACGTCTCAAGAATTTTCTTATTCGGCAGACAGGAGCGGAAACCGTCCGGATCCTGATGTCCACTTATGCAGAGGAAGGGGACCAATAGATGCCTAATATTCCGGAAAATATTCCCATGTACCGAACACGGGGGCGGCCATGAAAGAAGCCGATCTGGTGCATAATGTACTCTTTCGGAACACCCGCATCGGCGTATTCCGCATGAATATTGAACACATGCCACGTTTGAGTTGGGTCAACCCCATGATCGCCGACATATTTGGTTATGACGATTTAAAAGAAATGCGCCAGATGGCCGTTTTCGACCTATTCGCCGATCCGTCGGATCTGGAGTATCTTTTCACAACGATTCAGGCGAATGGAGAAATCAGGGACTTTGTGTGCCGTATGAAAAAGAAGGACAGTTCTCTTTTCTTGGCAGCGATCAGCGCCGTCCGTATCGACGATGAGGCAGGCAAGTCTTTTTGTGACGGTATCATCCTGGATGTCAGGGAGAGGAAACGTCTGGCGAACATTATCGAATGGGGGAAAAAGCAATGGGAAACGATTTTTGATACCCTCTCGGAGTTGGCCCTTGTTACGGATTTGGAAGGGCGAGTTATTCGATGCAATCGCGCCGCCATGCTTCGACTGGGCAAGCCGTTCCAGCAGATTATCGGACAGCCCATCCACCCCCTGTTCTTTGGCGACGAGTTCCCGGAGGACGACCCTTTCAAGGGGGGTGTCCGGGAAACGCACATCCCCAATCTCTCCGGAGATTTTCTGGTAACCAACAATCCCCTCCGCAATGTTGCGGCCATCCAGGGAATGGTCCATGTTATGACGGATATCACGGAGCGGAAAAGAGCCGAGGAGATGATCGTGGAGCGGGAGTCGATCTATCGCATCCTTGCAGAGCGTTCCTACGCCGGCGTCTACGTGGTGCAGGACGGTATATTTAAATTCATCAATACCAATGCCGCATCTTATGCAGGTTACACCCGGGAGGAGCTGTTGGGTCAGCATACGGGTATCCTGGTCCATCCTGAGGACAGGGAAGAGGAGATTGTAAATGCCGGGAACATGCTGAGAGGCAAAAGAATGACCCCTTATGAATTCAGGATTATTACGAAGAATGGTGAAACACGGTGGATCATGGAGACCGTCACCTCCATCAAGTATGAAGGAAAACCGGCAATCCTGGGGAATTCTATGGATATCACGGAAAGACGCCAGCGGGAGATGCATGATCTTCATTCACAAAAGTTGGAATCAGTAGGTCAGCTTGCCGCGGGCATCGCCCACGAGATCAACACGCCCATTCAGTTTGTCGGCGACAATATTCATTTTATGAACGACGTCTTCCGGGACGTCTTTTCTTTGGCCTCACTGTATGATGATCTTAAAAACACGAATATTGCTAATCCTGAGGAGTGTGGCGCCGTTCGGGATCGGATCCTGGAAAAAATGGATGCAATCGATATGGGTTATCTCCAGGAAGAGATTCCGCGTGCCATTGAGCAGTCTCTCGATGGGATTCAACGGGTAAGCCGCATCGTCCAGGCCATGCGGGAGTTTTCCCATCCCGGGGGGGCGGAAAAGACGAATTTTGATCTCAACAAGATCATCGAATCCACAATCATCCTGACCCGAAATGAGTGGAAATATACTACGGAGCTAAGCACGTCACTCGCTCCGGATTTGCCGCCGGTGAAAGGATATCCCGCAGATTTAAGCCAGGTTATATTAAATCTGCTCGTGAATGCGGCCCAAGCGGTGCAGGCCAAACTGGAGGCCGCACCAGGAGAAAGAGGTCGCATTGAGGTAACGACCCGCAGGGACGGCGATGAGGTGGAGGTCTGTATCCGCGACACGGGAATGGGCATCCCCCCCGAGATCCAGTCGAGAATCTTCGATCCGTTTTTCACGACCAAGGAGGTCGGAAAGGGTACGGGACAGGGTTTGGCAATCGCTCAGAATATTATCGTTCGCAAACACGGAGGCAGGATCTATTTTGAATCGAAGGCCGGCGAGGGAACCGTTTTCTATATCCGCCTCCCCTTGGAAAAATTATAAAGACACACGAACTGTGCTAATCTTGCGGAAACGAGCTTGGAAATGAAAAAGCGCATCCTTTTTGTCGATGATGAAATTATGGTCCTGCAGGGTTTGCAACGGATGCTGCGTGTCTTCCGAAACGAATGGGACATGGTGTTTGTGGACAGCGGCGCCAAGGCCCTGGAGCTTATGGCCCAAGCCCCTTTTGACATCGTGGTGGCGGATATGCGTATGCCGGGAATGGATGGCGCTGAATTGCTGAAGGAAGTCAGGCAGCGCTATCCCCAAACCATGCGGCTGATTCTCTCAGGCTATTCCGACGAAAGTCTCATCCTCAAGAGCATGGACGTCATTCATCAATACCTTGCCAAACCCTGCAACCCCGATGTCCTGAAATCAGTTGTCCAGCGGGCTTACACGCTGGGCACATCCTTGCGCGACCCGAAATTAAGGTCCTTCATCGGACGTATGGAACGGTTGCCCAGCCTGCCCGCCCTGTACACCGAAATCATGGCAAAGCTCCGTAACCCCGAAGTTGCCATCCAAGACCTTACTTCCGTCATCGCCCGCGATCTGGGTATGACTGCAAAAATCCTGCAACTGATCAACTCGGCTTTTTTCGGCCCGCCACAACGCGTGACCAACTTGAACGTCGCGGTTTCATATCTGGGCCTGAACATGATCAGATCTTTGTTTTTGTCAGCTCACGCCTTTTCTCAATTCGAGGGAATCGAATTGCCGGGTTATTCTTTGGAACGGCTCTGGCAGCACAGCTTGGAAACAGCGGTGCTGGCGAAAAAGATCTGTATGATGGAGAGCAAGAGTGCATTCCTCGGGGATGACGCCTTTGTCGCAGGAATACTGCACGATACGGGCCGTTTTATCCTTGCCGCTAATTTCCCGGAAAAGTACCGGCAGGTTATCGCGATTGCTAAAAAAGAACAATGTAACCTGAATCATGCAGAGAAAATGGTGTTTGAACAAACGCACGGAGCGGTGGGCGGCTATTTGCTCGACCTGTGGGGCTTGCCCAATTCCATTGTCGAAGCCATATATTTCCACCATGAGCCTGGCTTGACCACGATGAACAATTTTAACGTCTTGACGGCAGTCCATGTGGCCAACAGCCTGGTGCAAAAGAAAGCCGAATATGATGAAAACCCGGTTAAAACCGATATTGATCTGGACTATATGAAGATGCTGAAGCTGGAAGATCGGATATCAAGCTGGCATCAGGAATTTTGTGAACCAGAAGATAATCAATAATCATTATAACTTCCTGTCTCTACTTTGGATGCATCTTATTCAATTATGGTTTACGCGAATTCGTTGCCTCGGGGTGACTCCGACACTTCTTCAGACAAAAGCCGGTTCATGTCGACAGGAAACTCGTCCATCATCCTGCGGATGCCTGTCGGGCATTGGCATAATCTTCCTGGTGACCTTCCGACTATTCCCGCCAGGCTGACGGCAGGATAATAAAGTAAAAACTTCCGGTCGCCGGAATAGTTCAACTATATGACATTATTAAGCGAATAGCGAAGTGCCTGCAACACTAAGCTCTCCGGTTTTTCCCTTTAATATTGAATAGATACATGGGGCGAAGCGGATTGGCGGATGAAAAATATGCCTTGCCGAAATTATGGTTCCTGATCAAGAAAAGAGCATTTGACATGATCTGCCGGAAAGGGTAGATCAGCAGCCACAGGTCATGAATATCAATAACACAATGAATTTCGATATCACCGAAAAACTCGTCTCCCCCGCTGAGGTCATGGAGCGCCTCACGCCGGGAATGAGCATCTTTCTGGGGACGGGCGTTGCCGAGCCGCGGACTCTCATCAAGGCCCTGCTCTCTACTCAAGCAAATAATCTCGCCGATCTGGAACTTATTCAACTGGTCAGCCTGGGCGAGGCCATTGCCTTTCAAACCAGGGCCACCCCCGGCAAGTTGCGTCTGAAAACATTTTATTCCGGATGGTTGGCAGGTGACGCCATTACCTCCGGCTTTGTGGACCTGATTCCCAGCCGCATCTCCCGCATCCCGGGCCTCATTGAATCCGGGGCCATCCGGATTGATGCTGTTTTCATTCAGATTTCTCCCTTTGACGAAGCAGGATTCGCGAGCCTGGGGGTCTCCGTGGACGCCGCTAAATACGCCATGGAGAAATCAACGTTAGTGGTGGGAGAAATCAACGACCAGGTTCCCAGAACCATGGGAAATACCTTCGTCCATTGCAACGATTTCGATTGCCTCGTCCGCGCTACCGAACCGCTCATTTACGTGCCCCGCTGGCCCATCGATGACGTCATGGACAAGGTGGCCGCCCATGTGGCCGCCGTGATTACCGACGGCAGTTGCCTGTCCTTCTATCCCGGCGCCCTCTTCGAGGCCCTGGGGAGGCATCTTACCCGCAAGCGGGACTTGGGGGTTCATACCTTTTTCTTCACCGACGCCCTCATGGATCTAGTTAAGAGTGGGGCCGTAACCAACCGGAAAAAAGGATATTTCCGCAACAAGTCTTTGACTTCCTATGCCCAGGGGACCCCGGAACTGATGAAATGGCTCCATAACAATCCCCTGGTGGAGTTCCAGGGCATCGACATCGTCTCCGATAACTTCCGCATCAGCCTCAACGACCGGGTGATGGCCATCCTGCCGGCGCGTAAAATCGACCTCACCGGCAACATTGCCATGCATACCGGGCGAGGCAATGTGGGCGGGGGACCGGGGCAGGCGGAGGAATTCTTCTCCGGAGCGATGCATTCCAAGGGAGGCCGCGCCGTCTTTGCCCTGCCCAGCCGCAATCTGAAAGGGGAGGCGAACATCCTCCTTTCCGTGCAGGATTTCCCTAACCAGTTCAGCAACCGCGAGGCCCTGGATCTTATCATCACCGAATACGGAATCGCCTCCATGTCCGGACGCACGGTCCGGGAACGGGCCCAGGCCCTCATCGATATCGCCCATCCCGCCGACCGGCCGGAACTCGTCAGACAGGCCAAAGAGGCGCATATTCTTTTCCCCGACCAGATTTACCTTTCCGAAGCGGGGGCCATGTATCCCTTTGATCTCTCCTTTTCCCAGACCTGGAAAGACGGCCTGACCGTGAACTTTCGCGCCATCAAGCCTTCCGACGAAGAAGAGATGCGGCGCCTCTTTTACCGGTTTTCCGAT
>Ga0247841_10010649_pt1 | contig 12467 bp, 13 predicted proteins | sample LaCruzMarch2015__2_FD_192410 | JGI IMG/M metagenome (GOLD analysis project Ga0247841, IMG submission 192410) | Freshwater microbial communities from meromictic Lake La Cruz, Castile-La Mancha, Spain - LaCruzMarch2015_18m | ecosystem: Environmental > Aquatic > Freshwater > Lake | place: Spain... | reverse complement strand
TGAAGCACGCCAAGGGGGAGATAGTCGCGTGCATAGACTCCGACACCTACCCTGCAAAGGACTGCCTGAGGAAGGCGGTGAAGCATTTCTACGAGCACCCCAAGGTGGCGTCGGTGGTGGTGTTCGTCTGCGTGAACAACCCCAAGACGCTACTGCAGAGGATACAGGAGATAGAGTACTGGATATCGTTCGGGTTTTTCTTCAGGACCATTGCGTCCATCGACGGGCTTTACGTGACGCCCGGCCCCACTGCACTTTACAGGAAGGACATACTGCTCGGCATGGGCGGGTTTGACGAGAAAAACCTCACCGAGGACATGGAGATTGCGCTGCGCATGCAGAAGATGGGCTACAAGATACGCGCCTGCCACGAGACAAAGGTGCTCACCGAGGTGCCAGGCACCTTGGGGAAGCTCTTCCGCCAGAGGCTGCGCTGGTACCGGGGCGGCGTGATGAACGTGCTCAAGTACATAGACATATTCTTCAACCCCAAGTACGGCGAGTTCGGGCTTTTCATACTGCCTACCACGCTTGGCAGCGGTTTTTTCGCCGCGCTTTTCATGGCATGGACGCTCATGAGCTGGAGCAGGACTTTCTTCGACTGGCTCGCGCCTTTCACGTACAATTTCTCGGCGGGCGTGAGCGCCACCATGGCGGGCTTCGGGAACGGCATGATACTGTTCCAGTCCGCGTGGATACTCGGGCTGTTCTCGCTTTCCATCTGGTTTTTCTTCCTGGTGAAAAGCTTTGAGATCTCGCGCACGCGCCCCGAGGCAAAGCACATTTTGCCCCTGATTTGCATGCTCTGGGTCTACCCGTTTTTCGTGGGCATTGTCTTCATGGTTGCATACATATACGAGCTTTTCGGAGTGAAGTACAGCTGGTAGCGGTGGCAGCATGGCTGGGAAAACGCATTGCATAATAGGGGGCACTTTCACATACGTGCACGCAGGGCATGCCAGGCTGCTGGTGGAGTGCAACGAGTTCTCGCGCATCACCATAGGCCTTACATCGGACAAATATGTGCGCGCGCACAAAATTTACCCATCCTTTTCATATGAAAAGCGCCTTGATAACCTGAAGAGGAATTTGGCGCACAACGGGCTGCTCTCGCGCGCAAGCATTGTGAAAATCGAGAATGAGAGCGACGTGGCAGACAGGCTGGAAGCGGATGCGATAATCGTGAGCGAGGAAACCGAGCCTGCCGCGGAAAAAATCAACGCCGCCCGAAAAAAGCGCGGGCTTGCTCCCCTGAAGATAATTTCCGTGCCGCTGGCTTATGCGGACAATCTCAAGAAAATATCGTGCGCGGATATTTTCCACGGGAAATATGATGAGAGGGGGAAGCTGCTGCAGCCTGTGCGCGTGCAGGCCGGCACGGACAACCCCACCAAGCTGTCAGGCGCTGCAAGCGCGCTCTTGCGCGTGCTTGGCAGGAAATTCGCACTTCGAGGGCACAAGGAGGACTCGCGCGTGAGCCACCATCCCTTTGATGCCGAGACGTTTGCAGGGGCCGAGAACAGGGCGCGCGCAGCATGGAAAAGAGCGTGGAAAGCTATCAGCGCAGGAAAGGGCGCAGGCTTCAGGAAAGCAGATGCAAGCAGCCGCGCGAAGTGCGGCTGCGATTATTCGCTTGGCATTGAATCTGGCTTATTCGAAATCAGGAAAGGCGAGTTCTTCGACATCACCATCTGCTGCGTTTTTGACGGAAAGTCCTCCACGTTCGGCACAGGCGCGGGCTTTTGCGTCCCTGCCTGGATGGCAAGGAAAATAAAGGGCAAGAGCGACCTGTCGCGCGTGATGGCGGAGTTTGCAGGAGTGGAGGGCATTGGCAGGAAACAGGGCGCGCTTGGCTGGTTCTCAAACGGCAGGATGCACCGCGCTGACCAGGCGGAGCAGGCTGTTGCAAACGCGCTCGTGCCCAGGATTGCGCAGGCGAAGAAAGGGATAAAGTACTGATTTTCCGAAGAGCAACGGCGTGCCTTGGGGCATATGTTTTCAAATGTGTTAAAACCAGTACTGAACATTATATATAAAAAGTGTTCGGTCAAGAAAATTCCCGGATAAGGGAAAGAGGTGGAATATATGAGGTTCAACGCAATGCTGCTCGGGATAATGATGGCGTTTTCGCTCGCTTTCGCAAGCGGCTATCTAGCAATTCCAATGGCATATGACGCGCTTCAGGCCGGCACTTACCGCTTGGCAACCCAGCCAGGAGATGCTGCATGCGCAGCAAGCTCGTCCGGAGATTTTTCGTACCAGGGCGCAAAGCTGATCCAAATAAACTCGACCACGCCCATTTTCGGAGGGCCTGGCGATGCGCTTTCGGGAGATTACTATTTTGCCAAGGTGCTGTTCGACCCGATTGGGCTTACCAACAATGGCTCCACCGTGCTCAACGGCACTTATTTCCAATCCACCAACACTTATCAGTGGGCGCCGCGCGTGTTCTGGAAAGTTCCAGGCAGGGACTGCTACAACTGGAATAATGTTATGCTCACAGAGCCGATGATTGGCATGAAGGTTGCCGGCGACCCAGGAACAACCTGGGGATACTTGAAATTTGAGGATGCGTACATTTCCGGAACCATCAAGCACACCATTGTCTTTAATGAATGCGTTGTTGGAGGTGCAAATTCTGCAATAACATATGTTGCAGAAAATTCAAGCTACCCGAGCCTGATATTCAAGGAACCGGGTGCAACTGGACAGGTATATTATCTTGGAAGCACCGGAGGGGTCTTTGTTCCATACGAGCCGGTTTTCATAACTGAGCGCGGCACGCGCTGGAGTTCGGTGGAGATGACAGGAGTTAAAGCGCACATTGCCACTAAGTTTGCAAAGCCTTCGTTCGTTTTCATGGCACTGCCGCAAGACGGCGCAGCCACTGGCCCATATTACACATTTGAGACACTGATAACAGACACGCTGGACAGGACTCTGCAGAACAGGCAGAACACGCTGCCAGAAGACAAGTATGCTTCGCTGCTTTCAGACACTGACACAGGCGGGGCGATCACCTCGCCCCTGCGCGCAGTGGCGCCAAATACCACGCTTGCCAAGAACCTTTACAGGATTGGAAGCGAGTACGCGCCTTTTGCGGACTACGCTGTTATGGACCCAGTAATATGGCCAGACACCTACACTGAAAAGCAGGCATACTGGGCAGGCAGCACGCCATCAGCAGTTGCCTATGATGCAGGCTTGAAAGACGTGGTGGTGAACAAGTATTCCGCCATGGCGCAAAGCGCAAAGTTCGAAGGCAATGACTTTGGCATTCCCGTGTGCACGAGCGACCTTGCAGTGCTTGACGACTGGACGTCTTGCATCAACAGCAGCAACAATATTGGATATGGCCCGCTTACTGAAGGCCACCGCCTCAATGTCCGCTTCCTGAACAGCCAATGGATAATTTCCGAGATGGTCGCTCCGACCGCGCAGCTTGGAAGCGGAACTGCCGCGATAAACGGCGGGGAAATAAAGCTTGCAAAGGAGAGCAAGTATGGGATCCTTTCAGTGGGTGTAACGCTCTTGAACACCCCGTTGTCAGTGCGCCTATCAGATGTCCTCCCGCAAGGATCATGCACGTACAACGGATCAGCTGCAATTTATGACATACTGGCTAATGAAACGGTTGTCATAGGGCAAATACAGGTTTGCCCGAGAACGACATACACATTCACGCAGAGCGGAGGCGCGAGCGTGAAGATACACGCTTACAGGACGCACTTTGCAGGCAACCTTTCTGACAAGTGGGCTGAGACCGCGATATACTCTGAGGAAATCACCCTCAAGGACGGCTACCGCTACAACATGGTCTCCACGCAGCACCCCGACAAGGACTTCAAGGTGTCATTGCTCTGGAAGAACCGCGGCTACACTGGCGCGGGCTCGTCAACGCAGCCCGACTCGCTTCGCGAGATAGTGGTCTATCAGACGGACAATTTCGAAAAGACGCCGAGAATGGGAGTGTACAACTTCCTCAACAGCCAGCCTGCCTTCAAGATGACTTATGCTGGCATAAGCCCGATAAGCGTCAAGATAGGGCAGCAGACCCAAGATGCATCTGAAAGCCAGGAGAAAGCGGGGGCACAGGAGCAGAAAGCCAAGCAGTAGGAGAATATTTGAGGTGAACATATGAAGATGACAATTGACGGAAAGATGGTTGCGATTGCGGCAGTGCTCTTGATTGCCCTTGCAGGGGTTTTCACTGCGCAGCTTGTGGCTGGGAGCACGGATGCTGAAAAGTCGGGCTCAACCGCTTCTACCGATGCAGGCGCAATTTCCTGCAATGGCTTTAGCAAGGTGAATGTAGGGGGCAGCATGCAGGCAGGGGCATACACTGTCAAGCTGTCGGACATTGCCCAGGAGACCGGCTCCAACAAGGCGCACAACGCCATCTTGGAGGTTCTCAATGCAAACGGAGTTGTGCTTGAGAAGATGCAGGTCATGCCAGGCACGGCATACGTTTATTCCGGGCCAAGCGGCAGGATAGCGGTTTCAGTTTGCCAGACAGCGCCAGGCTACACCCTGAATGCGAAATGGGCAAAGATGAAGGCTGTGCCGACCAATTCATCGGCAACAACCCCCTGCCCTGGCTTTAGCACCATAGAGATCGGAGGCATGCTGAGTGTGGGCGGGATAAGCGTCTCGCTTGATGACATTGCAGTCAGCACAGGCGCCCAGAACGCGCACCCTGCGATCCTCAAAGTGACCCAGACAAACAATGGGTTCGTTCAAAAACTGTCCATGCTGCCAGGGGCAAGCCTCACCGTGCTCACCGCCAACAACAGCAAATACTTGATTTCGGTTTGCCAGACAGCGCCGGGCTACACCATGAATGCAAAGTGGGCGAAGATAAAGGCAATACCCACAGGAAACCCAGTAAGCCCTGATTCCTGCCCTGCAAACATCAACATAACTGGCGCCACATACGGAGGCTCGCCTGAAATCGGGCAGAGCGTGGACAACCCTGTGTTCAAGGCAAGGCTTTCGGACATTTCAGTGGGTGCAGGCGCGCAGAACTCTCACCCTGCAGTGCTGGACATACTGGACAGCAACGACAACCTGCTTGACAGCGCAGTAGTTGAGCCAGGCACGCTCTACGCATACAATGGGATGAATGGGAGCATCTACAAGGTATTTGTCTGCCAGACCGCGCCAGGCATGACCTTGAATGCAAAATGGGCAAGGATAGTCACAGGCGTGAACTAAGCCCTTCTTTTTTTCTTTTTTCCTTTCAAAATCAGCGCAAGCGCGCGGGGCCGGAATGAAATTCCACCGGCAGGGAAGTCTGTGAAGGTTTAAAAGAGAGGATTTGGCAATTGGTAGGCGAAGCGCCGTGGAAAAGAGAATTATAATAAACTCTGGCAGCAGAATATTGGCTGGTGCAAAAATGGCAAGACAGATTAAGAGCCTCATAAAATTGACCAAGTCGCAGACGCGCGAGTTTTTGGCCAATTTGAGGAAGAACAGGAACCATGCCAACCGTGACAGGACAATCGCCAGAGCCAGGCGGGCGAAATTCAACATTGTCTTGTAAGGTGGGCTGGTGCCGGAAAAACTTGATAAGAGCTGTTTGTCCATCAAACTCCTTAAGCCAGAGCACCAAGAGATCGTGAAGCGATTTGAATGCGGAAGAAAGGATGAAGATGATTTCCTGCATAACGATGCGTTTCCAAGCCAGAACGCAAGACTCAGCGAAACTTATCTCCTTATAGAAAACCAGAGGAACCGGATCATCAGCTACATCACAATAGCCGTGGGCTCGTTCCAGCTGGCAGAGGACAGGAAAATGGGCAATGTCAGGCTGAGCGACAAGCCATATCGGGTGTACTCAAACCATATGCCTTGCATGCTGATAGGCAAGCTTGCGACAGATAAGAATGAAACCGGCAGAGGGGGCGCAACCTACCTGATTGACTTTGCGGTAATCAAAGCTCTTGAGGCAAACCTGCCCATCCCGTTCATCGCGCTTCACGCGTATCACGAGTTGGTGGATTTCTACAAAAAGCTCGGATTCTTTGTGGCTTTCACTTCCAGCAAAAAGGGAAGGACAGCTGCAATGTACATGGAAATTCCGCACAAAGCTACGGAATAGACGCGGTGCAGGCTAATTATTCGGCTTTTTCTCGCCGTTTTCAGCCTTCCTTTTCCGTCTTCTCAAGAAGCTTCCCGCGGCAGCATCAGCCTTCTGCGTGCGCCTTTTCCAGTATCTTCCTCGCGCGAGGCAGCATTTCCTTCTTCTTTTTCTGGTGCGCAAAAAGCCATTCAAGCATGTAGGGGATGTACTTCTGCTTGTACTCTCCGGTGAGAAGCCTGCCGGTCACCATGTCCTGCTTCATTTCTTCCAAAAGCGCGTCATCATCAATGAAGTGGAAGCGCGCGAGCTCGTAGAGCACGTCCTTTTCTATTTCGCCGCCAAGCCGCTTCTGCTCCTCCGCGGTTGCGCGCCCGCCGGTGAATGCAGACATGAGCTTCTTTTTCGCAACTTCAGGCGAATCCGAAAGCGAAAGCGTGGAGGAAGGGTCGCGCTTGCTCATCTTTGTCTCCCCCCTCAGGCCGCGCATTGTGACATGGTTGGTGGAGCAGGGAAGCATCAGCTTTTCCTTGAAGGCAATGTCGCGCGCAAAGCGGATGTGAGGGTCTTGGTCGATTCCCACAGGCACCAAGACGCGCTTGGGGCCCCCAAAGTCCTTGTGCTGCGGAAGCAGGATGTCGCCCACCTGAAGGAGCGCGGAAAAGTAAAGCGAGTAGTTCCTTTCGCCATATATTGCATTGAGCATGGCAGGCGTGGCGCGCTTGCTGTAGATGAAAGCCGCATTCATCACGCGCCGCTCGTCAGACTGCTTGTAGATGTGCGCGTTCTTCTCGTCAAGCCCGAGCGCGAGAAGGTCGGCCACGTTTGACACTGCGGTTTCGTGCGATTGTTCCAGCGTGAGGCCGTTGTCTGCAAATGCTTCGAGGTCTGCAATCGCGTAGAACACCTTTGCGTTGAACTGCTTTTGGTAGTAGATAAGCTCCTGCGCGGTGAGCTTGCTTCCCAGGTGGAACTCGGATGATGGCTTGATGCCGGACATCACTGCAACCGGCTTTCCCTTCTCGGCGTCGGACAGCCAGTGGTCAAGCTCGCGATGCGCGATTATGCCGCCTCGGCGCGCAAGCATGAAGCCGGAAAGCCTTGCGGCAAGCGCGGGAGTGAAGGCAGACATGCCAAACTCCTCAATGAGCTTTGAGAGATCGAACTTCTGCTCCGATGCCCAGGGGTCTATGGAAGTGCTATTCATCAAAATTCTCCTTTCCTTGCGCGGGAGATGCCGCGCATTATTCGTCAATATTCTCCTTTTTCATTTTTTTGGATGGAAGCGCGCCCACCACAAACCCGTGAGGGGTTATCTGCGCAGGCACGATGTCGTGCACGTGGCTGCAGCCGCGCATCTTGACAATCTCGACCGCGCGTTCGCGCTTTCCCGCTCTTCTGAGGAAGGAGAGGTGGATGAAGCCGTCTGCGAACGATTCCACGCCGGATATTGTGTGCGGCACCTCCTGCTCCGATGAGGGGACGGTTTCCGCGGAGATAAGGGCAGTCACCTTCCAGCCGCGCACCGCGTTCACGAAGCGCAAGGTGTTCATCCTGCGCTCCTCAAGCGTGGAAAAGAGAAGCGCATATGGGGAAATTGAATCTATCACCACGCGCTTGATGCCAAGCGTGCCGATAAGGTCGCGGAGCGCGCCTTCCTGCTCAGCGATTGCGGAAAGCTCGTTCTGGGGATATTCTATGAACACTATTTTCTGCTCGCGCTCAAGCTCCATCATGTCCCAGCCGAACGAGGCGACGCTTGAGTAGACGGATTCCTTCTGCGCGTCAAGCGAGAGGAAAAGCCCGGGCTCGTCAAAATCAACCGCGCCTGCGGCAAGGAACTGCGAGCAGAATATTGTCCTGCCGCTCCCTGTGCCGCCCGCCACCGCCACCACGCTATTTTTCGAAAAGCCGCCGCCCAGCATGGCATCGAGCCCTGGAATCCCGGACCTTGCCTTGTGAGCATCCATTTTCCCGCCCCTATTCTCTTTTTTTCTCGAACAGCTTTTTCCCAAGCTCCATGCGCTGGGACAGCTTGGTGGCATAATCCTTCCTCTCGCCCTCGGAAAGCATTTTCTCCATTATGAGCCTTGTGAAGTTCTGGCTGGTCTGGGAGACGTCCAAAAGCGCGCCCTGCGCCTCGCCCAAGGTCATCTTCACCTCGTCGGGGCGGAGTATCTCCACGCCGATTGGCGAGTATTGGGAGGAAATCCTCACAAGAGTGGGAAAGTCGGATGCCAATAGCTTCACTTCCGCCCAGGTGGAAAACACGCCTTCCTTCTCGATGGGCTGGTCGATTTCGCCGACTGCGTAGATGACGCCAGTCTCGCGGGTGAGCTTGCCGATGAAGCCCACCATGAGGTTTTTCACAGCCTCCGCAGTGCTGGCATGTAAGTCGAAGTACACCATGGCAAGGTAGCCGCCCTCGCGCACGGCATCGTCGGTCATTTCGTCCACTGATTTTTCCTTTGGCATATGGATTACCAAGGCGATATAAAGGAGAATAGCTTTTTAACCTCACTATCCACGCCGCAGGAACATTCCCGCAGCTGCACCGCCAGCTAGCGGCGGCTGCACGGGCGGCCGCCTGGCGCAGGGGCGACACTAATAAAAGATGTGCTTCCGTATTTTGCGCATGGGCGACAGCAAGGAAGATTCGGAGCTTGAGGCAGGGGAAGAATTCGGAAGCGGCGAACCTGAGGAAGAGGAAAAGAAAGTGCCTGTTGCGAAAAATAAGGGCGCGGGCGAGCAGGCGCGCACGGGCGCGAAAGGAAAGGGGCACCGCCGGAGCGCAGCAGACGACGAGAATGCTGAGATAGACGACTCGGAAGAGAGGCGCGCGGCGACGGCAGAGCTTCCGGACGACATGAAGCTTGAGAAGATAGTGGCGCTTCCCACCTGGCGCGAGATGCTTCTTGACCTTGTGGCGACAAAGAAGCTCGACCCGTGGAACATCGACATAGTGGAGATTGCCACCGGCTACCTGGAGAAGATAAAGAAGATGGAGATGCTGGACCTTCGCGTGCCCGCAAACCTCATACTTGCCGCTGCCATACTGCTGCGCTTCAAGTCCCAGGCGCTTCGCTTCGAGGAGGAAGTGCAGGTGGTGGAGGAGCAGACATATGTGGAGGAGGATGCAGAGGCATCCGTGATACCCGTGCTTGAGCTCCAGGCGCGCATCCCGCCCACGAGGATGGTGACGCTTGACGAGCTTTTGTCCGCAATGGAAAAGGTGTTTGACGACCAGAAAAAGCGCGAGGAAAAGTCGCACAAGATTGAGATTCCCACCGTGATAAACATCCAGATGCCCGAGTTCAACATCGAGGAGAGGATGGAAAAGGTATATGGGAGGATACTGGGCGAAAAGGATGCGGAAGGGCTTGCCACGTTCTCCTCGCTCCTGGACGAGAGGACGCCGGTGGAGATGATAGCCACCCTCCTGCCGCTGTTGCACCTTGTGCAGGACAGGCGCGTGTCCATTTTCCAGGAAAAGACGTTCGGCGAAATATTCATAAGGGTGAAGGAAATAACGGAAACTAAGACATCGTGAAGATTGTGAGTTGATATTTATGGAAGACATCGAGGCACAGCACATCATCGAGGCGGCGCTTTTCATGAGCAGCCGCCCCCTTTCCTTGCAGGAGCTGGGGAAGCTCATAGGCGTTGCCGCGCCAGGCTTTGTGAGCCAGAGGGTGCATGCCGTCCAGGACCTGTATAATGGCAAGGGAGGCGCAGTGGAGATTGCCGAGGAGGACGGGAAATTCTACATGCGCGTGCGCCAGCAGTATGTGCCGTTCGTGAAATCGTTCGCATCCGCATCGGAAATCTCCCCGCACGCGCTGAAGACGCTTGCTTATGTCGCGAAAAGCGAGGGCATAACAAAGCACGCGCTCTTCCTCAAGCTCGGCGGCGGCATCTACGAGGACGTCAATGAGCTTGTGGAGCGCGGGTTTGTCACCACCAAGCGCGCAGGCAGGACGCGCGCAGTCAACACCACGGCGAAGTTCAAGGCGTACTTTGGGCAGAGCTAAGTGCAAGTAGGGTGATTTATAACTTATTTACCCAATTGAATGGGAAGGTGATGCTATGGCAGGAAGCGTTTTGACATTGACGGATGCGAACTTCGGCGCCGAGGTGAAAAAGGGCGTGGTGCTTGTGGACTTCTGGGCGCCGTGGTGCGGCCCGTGCAGGATGCTGGGCCCAGTGGTGGAGCAGCTTTCAGACGAAATGAAAAGCACGCTCAAGGTAGGCAAGGTGAACGTGGACGAGCAGCCTGAGCTTTCCGAGAAGTTCGAGGTGGCATCCATCCCGACGCTCCTGCTCTTCAAGGACGGCAAGGTGATTGCCAACCGCGTGGGCGCGGCGAACAAGGACGCGCTCAAGGAATGGATTGGCGCAAGCCTCAAGGGATAAGTGACACACTCCCACGCCTAAAGGCGTGGGCTTCTGTAATGTATATGGGGATTGATGGCGAAAGATCAGCTGCCTTTACCCATGCCTGAAATGCACCTGCTTTTTGCCCTCGGGCAAAAAGGGGTCCCTTTGCGCATAGCGCAAAGAGGATGGGCTTCGGGCGTGAGAGTGTGAAGGAATAAAAAGCCCCTTAGGGATAAGTCAAGCATGACGCCAACGATTGCCGAGCTAAAGGAAAAGATTTTGCCCATACTCCTGAAACACAGCGTGAGGAAGGCAGGGATTTTCGGCTCTGCCGCGCGCGGGGAGATGAAGAAGAAAAGCGACGTGGATCTTTTGGTCGAGCTTGGCGACGAGGTAAGCCTGCTTGGAATGGCTGAAATCAAGGTTGAGCTTGAGGAAAAGCTTGGCAGGAAGGTGGATTTGGTCGAATACGCCATGATAAAGCCGCGTGTAAGGGACAGGATACTTGCAGAAGAGGTAAGCGTGATATGAAACGTGACTTTTTGCTTTACATGGATGACATAATCGAATCCATACAGAGAATAGACGAATATATTTCTGGATTGGACTATGAGCAATTTGCAAAAGACCCGAAGCTCGTTGATGCAGTCAGCAGGAGACTGGAGATAATAGGGGAGGCAGTAAAGAACATTCCTTCCGAAATAAAGGAGAGGCAGCCCGATCTGCGCTGGAAGGGAATTGTTGGAATGCGGGATGTCCTTGCCCACGGCTATTTTGGGATTGACCCGAAAAGGGTCTGGAACATTGTTAAAAATGACCTGCAAACGCTTAAGCAGGGCATAACCGCGCTTAAGACGAGAATAGAAGAAGAGAAAAACGGTGGAAAAAATGGCTGACTACTCCGCACCAAAGGGAATGAGGGACTTCCTCCCGGACGAGGCAGCGAAGCGAGAGTGGGCAATCGATGCGATAAAGTGCGCCTACCGCAGGTTCGGCTTTGTTCCCATGGACACGCCTGCGCTTGAGACCGTGGAAGTGCTGGAAAGGAAGTGCGGGGAGGAGATAAAGGGCCAGCTTTTCAGGATGGATGACGGCAGGACTGCGCTCCGGTTTGACCTTACCGTGCCCCTTTCGCGCGTGGCATCCTCCAACACTTTCAAGAAGCCTTTCAAGCGCTACTGCATTGCGCCTGTGTGGCGCCGCGAGGAGCCGCAGAAGGGAAGGTTCCGCGAGTTCTATCAGGCAGACGCAGACATCATCGGCTGCCCCACCATACGCGCAGAGGCGGAGCTTATTGCCTGCGCATGCACGGCGATTTCCGAGCTTGGCTTTTCAGGCGCAGTGGTGCGCCTTAACGACAGGCGGATCATATCCGCAATTGCAAGCGGGCTTCTTTCCGGAAAAGAGGGGGAAGTGCTGCGCATACTTGACAAGCGCGATAAAATCGGCGATGCCGCCACGGTGGAAATGCTTGTTGGGGCCGGGGCAAAGCAAAAGGATGCGCAAAAGCTGGTTTCCGATTTGACTGCCGCGGGCAAGAACGATGCAAGGCTTGCACTTGCCGCAAAATATTCGCCCGAGGCAGCAGAGAGCCTGAAGGAAATCCTCAGGCTCGTTTCGGAATATGGGAAAATCGACGTTGCAATCGACCTGTCGCTTGTGCGCGGGCTTGGCTATTACACTGGCGCGATATTCGAGATTTCGCTTGGCAAGGAGATGGGAAGCGTGGCAGGCGGCGGGAGATATGACGGGCTGCTTTCCATGTACGGGCAGGGAGACTCTGCTGTTGGCATCTCGCTTGGCTTTGAGCGGCTCATGGTCCTTATGAAGGAGCGCGCAATAGAAAAGCGCGGCGTGTTTGTCGCTGCTGTGAAGGACGAGTTTTACCCATATGCGCTTTCCGTTGCGGCAAAGCTTCGCGCGGCAGGAGTTGAGGCGCAGACAGACCTCAACGCGCGCAACCTGAAAAAGCAGATGGACTATGCCGCAGCCTGCTGCCGTTACATCGCGG
>Ga0247841_10010648_pt1 | contig 12467 bp, 10 predicted proteins | sample LaCruzMarch2015__2_FD_192410 | JGI IMG/M metagenome (GOLD analysis project Ga0247841, IMG submission 192410) | Freshwater microbial communities from meromictic Lake La Cruz, Castile-La Mancha, Spain - LaCruzMarch2015_18m | ecosystem: Environmental > Aquatic > Freshwater > Lake | place: Spain... | reverse complement strand
GTGCCGCTCAGCGATGGCCTTCTTGAGCCATTGAGCTGGATAAATCGCGCACCATAAAATAGCCGCGAATGCAAAAATTAGCGCCTGGGCGCCCATGTGGCCGGCAAAACGCTGTTGGGCAACCGCGAAAAATAAAGCAACGAATGCAGCTAAGAGCGGGCCGATGACAAGCGGCATCAAAACGCGCAATGCCAGAAACATTTCCGGCGCCATAATGTCGTCAAATCCGCCGGAAACGAGCCGGTGAGCAGTGCGTTCACGCATGCGCTTGAACCGCGGCTTGTTGAAATATTGCGCCAGGACGGGGGTCAGAGGCAGAAGAACCCGGAGCAGGAGCGGAAGCCGGCGTTCCTGTCGGCGGCCGTCGGCGAGAGTAACATAGGTTATGGCCGATGCCGTTTGGGCAACGTGCCAGACAAGACCCGCAAAAAAAAATCCGGACAGACAGGCAATACCGGTTTCAATGATGATGTTAAAAAAATTGCTCATTAGAGTTAATTTCAAAACTGTCTCTCACCCGCTCACAAAGCTCGCTAGAGATCACCGAGAAATATTCTGTTCTTCATCTTTGCCAATTGACTTGTTAGATATCAATATTGATTATTTTCCTGATGAGCAGTGCGCCGATAATCTCCAGAATAAGGGCCCCAATCGCGATGACAATGCCGATCGGCGCCGTAAAAAATGAGAGCATCATTTTGGGGTCAAGGAAGAACATGGCAATTACCAGAAAGACCGGCATAATTCCAACGACAATCCCCTGCAGACGCCCCTGCGCGGTGAGCGCCGTTATTCTTTTCTGGATTCTCAGTCTTTCCCGTATTATGGCGGAGATTTTATCAAAAACTTCCGTCAGGTTGCCGCCGGTTTGGCGCGCGATTTCAATGGCCCGGATCATGATGGTCAGGTCTTCGCTGTTGACTCTGTTGTTGAGATTGGCAAGCGCATCTTCAAACTTTACGCCGAGTCTTGTTTCTTGCAGGAAAAGATTGAATTCCTGGGAAATCGGCGTCTGATTCTGGCGCACAATATGCTCAAAGGCCTGAATGATGCTTGAACCGGAACGCAGGGCGTTGCTCATGGTCATCAGCGCGTCAACCAGTTGTTCGTTAAATTGTTCCAGCCGGCGGTGCTTGATAATCGCCAGGTACCAGCGAGGCAGGTTGAGCATTAAGCCGGCGGCAATTCCGCCGACAAACAGCCCCCGGATGGTCCCGGCCGGAGAACTGAAATCGCTGGCAACTAAGAACAGGAGAAGAAACGCTATGACCGACGCGGACCAGGCCAGCTCGGAAATACGGTGTGGCGGAATAAAGAGGAAAATATCGGCAAATTGGCGCGAGGTTTCTTCGGTATGGACTTTGTTGTAGGTTTCGGCCCCGGCCCGGATGATCTGCATGATGTAAAATGTCAAGCCGGCAAAGCAGACCAGATATAAAAAGGGTATGACATAGAGTAAAAACATGATATTAAAGCGGAATAAACATGCTCCGGTCAATGGACAAACCGCGGACGCCAATTTCTTCCATAAAGGTGGGCACTGCGCCGGTTGCTTTGAAATCACCCTTCACCTTTCCGTTATGATCAATGCCGGTTTGGGTGAAAACGAAAAGATCCTGCATGGTGATGCGGTCGCCTTCCTGGCCGGACACTTCCGTTATGTGGGTTACTTTGCGTGAGCCGTCGCTTAAGCGCGCGGTTTGAATGATCAGGTGGATGGCGGAGGCAATTTGCTCGCGGATGGCGCGGGAAGGCAATTCAATGCCCGACATGAGGGTCATGGTTTCCATCCGTGCAATTGTATCCCGCGGCGAGTTGGCATGAACCGTGGTTATAGAACCGTCGTGGCCGGTGTTCATGGCCTGCAGCATATCAAGCGCTTCACCGCCGCGGCACTCGCCGATGATGATCCGGTCGGGGCGCATCCGCAAAGTGTTGCGCAGAAGATCGCGGATCATTATCGCTCCGCGCCCTTCAATATTGGGCGGCCGCGATTCCAGACGGACAACGTGTGGCTGGGTCAGGCGCAGTTCGGCCGCATCCTCAATGGTAACAATACGGTCGCTTTCCGGCAGAAAAGAGCTGAGCACGTTGAGAAAAGTCGTTTTCCCCGAACCGGTTCCGCCGGCAACCACTATGTTTTTACGGAGCAGGACGCAGACATGCAGAAATTCAACCATTGCCGGCTGGATCGTTCCAAAACGGATCAGGTCAGCCATGGTCAGCGGCTCTTTTGAAAACTTGCGGATGGTGATGCAGGGACCGTTGAGCGCCAGGGGCGGAATAATTGCGTTGACGCGCGAGCCATCCTTAAGGCGGGCATCAACATACGGCTGACTTTCGTCAATTCGTCGGCCGATCGGGGCAACAATTCGTTCAATAATGGCCAGAACGGAACTGTCGTCCATGAACATGCAATCGCTTTGAACCAGTTTGCCGTTCTTTTCAATGTAGACCTGGTCGTTGCGATTGACCATAATTTCCGTGATTTCCGGGTCGGCCAGTAAATCTTCCAGCGGCCCGAGGCCGACGGCTTCATCAAATATTTCCTTGATCAGTGCCTTGGCGTCAATCCAGTCGGGAAGACGGTCGTGGATTTCCTTGACAATCTCTTCAAGAATTTCATGCGTGCGGCTGTGAAGCTCTTCTTCCTTAACATGGGTGGCGGTCAGGCGCTTGATGTCAAGCCGTTCAAGCAGGGCGGAATGAATTTGTTTTTTGATTTCGCATTTTTGAAGGCGCAGATTATGCTCCGGCTCATTGACTTGCTGTGATTTGCCGTGGATCTGCTGGGATTCGACCGCTTTCTGTTTTGAGGAAATCATCTGCGTCACGGCGGCGGAAGGCTGAACGATCATCAGGCACGATCCGATCCGGATTGCCTGGCCGGGCGAATAAGCCGTGCGGCCGTTCACTTTGACCCCGTTAATGAAAGTGCCGCTTTTGCTGTTAAGGTCTTCCACCCAGAAACCGTCGCTGTAAAAGATCAAAATCGCATGGCGGCCATCAATCGCCTTGTCGGGAATAATGATTTTATTTCCCTTTTCCGAGCCGACCGGATAAACACCGAAGCCGATTTCATATATGTCCGGCGCATGATCAGGCCGCCGGATTTCCAGCTTGATGATGTCAGTTTTTTTATTTTCGCTGCTCATTGGATTAGGCCTTCGGCAACTGAAAACTGTAGCCGGCCTCGCTGAGGCCGGTCCGGGGTCGGCGCCCCCGGCTACAAATATTGAAATTCCTATACATCGAATTAAATATCTTTCTTATGCCGGATATCGCGCTGCCGGATCAGGTTAAGCGTCGGCAATTGTTTCTGGAGATGCTCAAAATTGATGGCGGGCATATTGGTGATATAAGTAACATCGGATGGATTGCGAAGCGCAAGGTTTAATTTCCCCTTCACTGATTGAGCAAAGACCAGCAATTCCGCCTCATGCGGCGTAACCTCAAAGGTGACGGTATTGTAGCCGCGCGGCGTTCTATCGGCGCGTCCGGTCTGGCTTGCTTTGTCGGCCGTTGTCTGTCCCGTGGCCAGGATGGTTACATCCTGTAAAACGGTGAGCGTTACGCTCTCAACCGTCGCGGCGGCGTTAGTCGAGGGGAAGGAAAATGTTCCGAGGATGTCAACGTGGTCGTTTGGCTTGACCATGGCGCTGATTGAAGATACCGCGTCAACCGAAATTGAAATGGCGCGCATTGTTGGATTTATCATTTCCGCCAGGCCCGCCTCGCCTTTATAAGGGACATCAACGTCCGACCATTGGATCGGATCGCCGCGGGCGATATTATAAAGCAGTTTTTTTCCGAATATTTCACGCACCGATTCCGGCAGAATGGCGCGCCCGCCGACATTGCTCTGGAAAACAAGCGCCTTGGCCAGGTCAGCATTTTTCAGAATGGTGCCCGCCGGAAGATCGCGCTCGGCGACAACCACAAAAACTCTTTTTGCGCCGCCGAGAATCCGTTCGCGTTCAAAGCGCAAATACCTGCCGGTAAGCCAGAAGGCCGCAATCCCGGCGATAATGGCGATGAGTAAAATTATTTTTTGTTTCATAATATTCTCCCTTATTGTCCATTTTTTTCCTTGAACAGGATCGTAACACAGGTTTTGTTTTCGCGCAAGGCTTGTCCCGCTTCAGCGGTGGCTTGTCCCGCTTCAGCGGTGGCTTGTCCCGCTTCAGCGGTGGCTTGTCCCACCCGGGCGGCGGCATGACCGATCATAATAGTGCATAGGGCATCCTTGCGCTGATATATCTGAAAATATCTCGGGGAAGTTTCATTGTCGGCGGCCGGAGATATATTCTTCCATCCGTTACGGGATAAATGTTCGGCTAGCTCATTACATACTCGCTCCGGCGGCAAACTGGTCATCAGTGTTTCCAGCGTCGCCCCGGTTTCCTCGTTTTTGATTATTGTTGTCAGAGTGCTTTCCGCGGGAGGTGATCGGCCAAAAACAGCGCTTTCGGAGGGAAGCACCGGTGGTTTTGAAAGTTCTTCCGGCGACTGGATGAGCTCAAAAATAACTGATTGATCCTTGCCGGGCATTGCCAGCATCAACAGGCGTGAAATCTGGTTATGGACGGCGCTTTTTTCCTTGTTGGAACTGAAACTCTGTTTCAGTTTTGCTGTCACCGATTGCAGGGGGTCATCACAGCCATAGACGGAAAGGAAGGCGCGCGCGCTGTTGATGGTCATTGGACACTTGTATATTTGCGTCCAATTGCCGGCCGGGTCAAATATTGAAGCGCCTTTTGTCAGCAAACGGCTCCAAAAAACTTTCCCGGAAGAAGGGGCCAGCGGCAGAAAAATCAGTAATGCAAGAACAATGACCAGGGGCAGTCTTTTATAATATATTTTCAATATATTCCTCCGGTCCATACCAGCCACGACTTGCTTTCCACGGAAATAACCGGCTCGCCGCTGATAAGGCGGCCGATTCCCGGAATGGCGCAAAGGCAAACTGACTCGCTTTCACTGCCTTTGACAAGATAAAACTCGCTTATATCAGGGAATGATTGAAGCCTTGATATGGCATTTGGCGTCGGCGCAATGCCGTCCAAGCCTGAATTGGCGGTAATATCGCCGACCAATGTTATCGCGGTTCCGTCCGGAATCGGTTCATCGTCATGTGTGTAGCCAACATTGTCAACGCCGGCCTGCCAGTCCGATATGAATTGGGCGTCAATTGGTCCGCGGTAAATCGGGTCCAGGGCGAGCAACCCGGCTGTTTCGCGCGCTTTTGTCATTGTGCGAGTATGGACCAGCTCCATTCTGCCAAGCAGGATCGTGCCGATAACAACCGCCATAATGGCGACCAGCGCGATCGTGAATTCAATCATGGCCTGGCCGCTGCGGGAAGAAAGGCAGAATGTAGAATGCAGAATGCAGAATGACGAGCGAGGAATGTAGGACGAAACATGGCGAAATCTCAATTGCCAATATATGCTTCTCCGACCTCTTGATTCCTTAATTCCACATTCCACATTCTGCATTCTACATTTCCTTAATTTTGCATTTCCTCAATGTCCCCGCCGTGTTCCCCCGTCGGGTCCGCTTCCCGGGCCTGATCTGTCACAGGAATTGGCATTATTTGTATCATTCAGCCAGTCAATACCGATCTGGCGGAAGGAGGGAGTCTCCCATGTCATGAGCTGTTGGCAATACCAGCAGTCTGCATCCAGCCCGTCTGGTCCGTTATTAATATATAACGGCAAATGGTTTTCAATGTGTTCGCGCCAGGTCAGGTCGTAGGCTCCTCCGATCGGCGATGAGGATGCGTCAACCGGGATGAGGCGGATATCGTGAAAAGCAGGCAGGACGATCTGATAAGCGTCCGGTTTGATTTGTGTCCCGGCGTCGGTTGTCAAATAACCGAATGGTTTTGCCGCGGCAGTGCATGAAATCCGGCGGTCGGATTTTCCCGGCATCAGCCGGTCGGAAACCGCTTCGATGCGTGTCACGGCATCGGCACCCGCGTAATCATATTGCGGTTTGACTTGTTTTTCAGGAAAAACGGGGAAGGTGGGATCTTTCATAACCGACCAATCGCCCCATTTTGAAGGCTGGTAAATGAACCATGCGGCATTGGTGGTTGCAACCGAGTCGCTGATAACCTGCGGATCCAGATTCCTTGCCTCCCTTAATTCATTCATTTTTGCAACAGTTGTTACTCCTCCGGGGAGGGTAGGGAGAGTTGTTAATCCGAGGCCGTAAATTTCGCTGTTTCCCGGTTGAGTTTCCGGGATTTGGGGTGGCAAATTGGGCCACGATTGATAGTCCATGTATGTTTGCAGGAGCGTTGATGCATACCAGTAAAACCAGCACCATTCCCGGCCGGCTATGGCATCGTAAAAATCCATCGTCAGAAGAACATGCCCGCCGGAGTAATCGGTGTAAAAACAGGTATTATCCGGCGCCGCCGCCACTCCAGCGTTTGCGACACTCATGATCATTGCTCCGTATTCGTTCCAACAATCCGTGTATGGTTCGGCAAAAACGGCACTGTAATCCGAAAGTGCCGAGTTTGCGTGGGCGGTCATGCGTTCGCTGAAAGCCTGGTTGACGTAGATGCCGTTATTTTTGGCGGCCTGCTGGGAAGCCATGAGGCCGATGATCGGGCCAGCATAACAAAGGCGGGATTGAGTTGCCGCAATTTGTTGAGCGGTATCACTCTCGCCGATACTCAAGGCGACGGCCTGCATGATGTTCAGGTCGCCGATCAGGTTCAAAGTTATGCCCTGCCAGCGGGCGGCGGCCAAGGCGGAAGCATCGGCCGCATTCTGTGAGCGCATCTTAAGATTAATGACATTGTGCAGATCAAAATTCCAGATGATCGCAAAGGAGAGGATTAAAAGGACCATGAGCAGGAAAATCATGACCTGGCCGCCACAGGAAGAAATGCAGAATGCAGAATGACGAATGCAGAATGACGGACGAAAAATGCCGAACGAAGCATTGTGAGTGCTAAATCGCCAAAATCTGACTCGACTTCCGACCTCTGATTCCTTAATTCTACATTCTACATTCTGCATTCTGCATTTCCTTAGGGCTCAAGATAAAGCGAAGCGTGGTTCTCCATTTCCAGTTCCGTTCCAACCGGCATTGTATTGCCGCCGTAAAAAGCGCCGAACATGTTTGTGAAAAATCGCAACGGCATATCCTGTGACACGGAAAACAAGAATGCGAGGCCGAGATCATCGGGGTAACTGCAATTAATTGTGTCCCAGTCATCATATTGGAGGACGCCGTCCATCATATGCCACTCGGCGCCCAAATAGAGCGGAATCCTTCCGCGTTCTAAAGCCATTTGTCCAAGCGGTCCGCCGTAAGTTGCGGGAAACGTCATCTTGCCTGCGTTGGGAATGGTTCCGACCCGAACTACTTTCCCAATCATAAAATCGTTGAATCCGACGGTCTTGGCGCGGGCGCCGCGGAAGCAGGCATGCGCGGATATTTCTTTCGCCGCGTAAAGCTGCGAAAGTTGAAAGAAGCCGGAGAGTATCAGGCAGATGAGCGCAATAACTATGCAAGATTCAATGAGCGCCTGGCCGGATTGGGTTTGCATTCTGCGTTTTCAATAGTGTTTCAGATAATTAAGTCCAGAAAGCGGAAAACGTTCAACGCTCAATATTCAACATCCAACGTTCAATGACTTCGATAATGTTGAACGTTCTCCGCCTTGGCGGATCCGCTTCAGGCGGAAACGTTGGATGTTGAATGTTTTCTTCGTCTGAATTGTTACGTTATTTAGCTGAACATCTATAGTTACAATTTCAAGGCGTGGATCCGCTCCCCAGTGTTTTCAGATAATCAGTGGACTTGGTTGAGGTTGCGTCATCAACCTCGGTCTGATCGCCGCCCAGTTCGGTTACCGCTCCGCCGACCATTTTCCGGATCTGGTCACCAAATAATCCGAAAATCGCCAAAGCCGCCAGGGCGATTATCGCAACGATAATGATATATTCGGTCATGGCCTGACCTGCGCGTGAATTTCTATTTATTTTCAAATGAATACCCTCCTCTCTTGGTTGTTTTCAAAGTTGCTTAGTTTGTCATTCCGAACGAAGTGAGGAATCTCGTTTGGAATCAGCGCCTCTACGGAGATCCTTCGCTTCGCTCTGGATGACAGCCGTTGTGAACCTTATGTTTTGAAATTACTATACCTCATGGATAATCAGAAGCAATCATTTCAAGTATGCGTTCGCCATAATCGCCGAATGTTGTCAACAAAAGGCTCATTATGGCCACGACCGCAACCATTACTCCCGCTACTATGGCATATTCAACCGTTGCCTGCCCGCCACAATGCCTGCCCGCAATGCTACGCATAGCGTTGCAGGCGGGCGAAGCTTTGGGCGCGGCCTGTCCGGATTGCCATTTGTCGACCATTTTCGCCATAATCCACCTTTTTTAAAAATATATCATAATCAAAATTCAAAGCAAGAATATTTGAAATCAAATTGAACATATGGCATAATGTTCGCGGTTGAAAAAGGATATGAGCATTACAAGTTTTAACGGATATGAAATATTAGAGATATTGCCCCGGGGCGGGATGAGCACCGTTTATAAGGCGCGCCAGCTTTCCTTGGACCGGATTGTGGCGATAAAAGCCCTGCCACCCACCATGGGGGCGGCGCCTGCGGATGTGGAAAAATTCATGGATGAGGCCCGGATAACCGCCAGCCTGAAACATCCGAATATTGTCCAGGTCTATGATTTCGGCAAATCGGATGACGGTATCTATTATTTTGTGATGGAATACATTTCAGGGTACAGCGTCGCGGCCTGGATCCGACGCAAAAAATATCTTTCGGAGGAAAACTCCCTCTTGTGCGCGCTGAGCATTGCCGCGGCGATGAACTATGCCTGGCAAAAAGCCGGAATCGTGCATTGTGATATTAAGCCCGACAATGTGATTATTGACGGCGATGGCACGGTCAAGTTGGGTGATTTGGGGCTGGCGATGAGCGTGAAATCAATTTTTGGGCGGGCCAGGTCGGCTGATAGCCCGATATTTGGAACCCCTAATTATATTTCGCCCGAGCAGTCGCGCGGCGATGACCATTTGGATTGTCGGGCCGATATTTATTCGCTCGGCGCCATGCTATATCATTGCATGACCGGAACTATGCCATTTGAAGGCATGCCCCCGCTAGAAGTGATGGATCGTCAAATCACTGATCAAATACCTGATCCCCAGGACGTTAATCCAAGTATATCTGTCTGGTCGGCCTGCCTTGTTGAAAAAATGATGACGAAAGACCGTAATTACCGTCAAAAAGACTGGACCGAGGCCATTCGTGATCTTTCCAATGCGCGTTCGGAAATGATGCCGCAGGGGATATTACCGCCGGAAATTACCAGCACGATTAAACGCAGCGCCAAGCGGGATCTCTGTCTTCAGGAAGTGTATCAGCCGGCGGTCATGAATAATGAAAAAACTCTTATTGTCCAAGGTGCGGATGATGGGGCGGCCATTGAAAAGCGACCGCCGGCCAGATTATGGCAGAAAATAATCATTTCCGCGGCGGGCATGGCGCTGTTGCTGACGGTCATCTGGGGCGTGCTTGGTTTCCTGAAAGATGCAAAGATAAGAACCAGGATTGGGTCTGTGCCGGCTGAAAAAACAAACGACGTTCAATCAATTGTATCTGACACGCAAAAATCAACGTCAGAATCCCAAAGGGCCCAAGATGACCGGGAACACCGGGCTTCGCAACAATATGAACAGGTCATAGCCTGGTTTAATGCTAATCCCGCCAAGCTTAATGAGGCTGTTTCACGATTCCGTAAACTGGTTGATGAGACCAGCGACACAAAATATGCTGACATGGCGCGGCAGGAGGCAAAGAAGCTGGAACGATCTCTCGCGGAGATGATAACAATAATGGCGAAATTGGATAAAAACGCCGATTCACTCGCCGCTCAGGGCCGTTTTCTGGAATCAGCCGCCATCTATGAGAAATATCAGGGGCCGTATGAAAGGGAGACCGCCGGTGAGCGCAAGCGGAAAGAGCAGACATTTCATGCAAAACAAAACGAGCGCCTCGAAAATGAAAGGCGGCTCAACAGGTTGGCGGAACAACAACTCATGCATGCCGCCGATGAAATTGCAATGATTCTTGTTGAGGATGGCATTGACGCCGCCTTGGGGCGCATAAAAGATATATTAGCCGACCTGCCCTTAATTACCGCAATGCCAAAGTTCAAAAATCTGACGGCATTGCTTAATAAATCAGCCGGTGCGGACCAGATAATTATTAATTCGTTCCGGATGCAGAAGAATCAGGAAATCAATATTGTTTTTTTAAATGGAACCCAAAAACTGTTCATCCGCGACGTCCGGGATGATCTGATCTTTGCCGAAGAGGTCTGGATGAAAGAACAGGGGACGATTGTTTTGCGGCGGGTTTTTACGCTGAAGGAGCTGGCGCTGGCTGAAAAATTCGGACGCATTGGAAATGGTGAAGATCCGGAATTTGCCCTGATGCGCGTAATGCTGGCGGTCCAGGACGGCGACTACCAACAAGCGTCCGCTGCGGCTGCCCAAACCGGGCAATTACTTTCAAAAGCCCTTGAAGGAGCAATCGCCATGCGTTCAAAGAATGTGAGCGAATGGCGCGCGTCTCAGGCATTGGCGCATGTTTTTCGCCGGGCCGGATTTTATTATGGCGACAATATGCCCGATCCTGGAGCGTGCCTGGAATTGATAAGGAGCAGGCGCCAGTCGTTGCGGCAGGGCACTATGCTGAACAAGGCGGTCGGGCAATTTCGGTCCCGGTTCGGCTCAACGGAGACGGCCCGGCTTTATGATGCCGTCCTGGAAGCGTTGATCAATACCGATATGGCCGCGCGGGATAAGAGGGATAAGACTGTGCCGGCACCCGCTTCGCCGATTCAGCGAGGCGAGTTGTCCCCGCATTTCAACCCTGATGAACCGCCTGCATTACCCCGGCAGATGACCGACTCAATTGTCATGAAAATGATTGAACAGAATGCCGGTCTGCGCGAGGATCAAATTGCTTTTCAAGCGGATGATTCCGGACGGATTGTAAGAGCCGAAATAATTTCAATGTATCTGCGGGATATTAGAGCCCTTGAGAACCTGGCTGATATTCAGCAATTAATTTGCGCCGGTGTGCGCCAGAACGTCTGGCTGGAAATGCCGGTTATTGCCCCTTTGTCAGATTTAATGCCCATTAAAAAAATGAGTTTGCGCGAACTGGTCATTAATCATACCAGGGTAAGGGACATTTCAATCCTTAGTCAGATGCCGCTTGTCACCCTTAATTTGGCTCATACCAAAGTGAATGATCTCCAGCCATTGAATGGGATGCCGCTCAAATCCCTTGATGTCAGCTTTACTGCGGTGCGCGATATCCGTCCGCTGGCGGGAATTCCCTTGGTGCATTTGAATATCAGCGGGACGGAAGTCTCCGATTTGAGCCCTTTGTTTGGTATGCCGCTGAAAATGCTTTCGGCTATTTTTACAAAAATCAGGGATTTAACCCCGCTTCGTAACATGCCTTTGAATTACCTTGCGGTTCGGAATACGGAACTGACCGATATCTCGCCCCTTCGGGGAATGCCGCTGGAATGCCTTGACATTGCCGATACTCGGGTCAACGATATTTCCGTATTGCGGGGGATGAGCCTGCGAGAACTCGATTTGAATAACACCAAGGTAAAATATTTGGACAGTCTGGAACAGATGCCTTTGGAGATCCTTAAAATCAACGGAACCGGCGTCCGGGATATATCGCCTCTTAAAAATTTGCCTCTAAAATCGCTTGATCTGCGAAACACCAGCGCCACTGACTTGACGCCGATACAAAATTCGTTCATAGAGGAAATTTGGCTGGATGATTTAAGTAATCAGCCAAACAGCGATAAAGTCCGCGCCATAATGGAGGTGCTACAGACAATGCCGAAGTTAAAAAGCGTTAACGGCAAATCCCTGCATGAGTGGTCGGGAAGGAACGAACGATGAAATATGTGAGCACAAGGGGCAAGAGTGCGCCGGTTGATTTTGAGACGGCGGTCATGACCGGGCTGGCATCCGACGGCGGTCTTTTTTTGCCGGACCGCATTCCGGATGTGCGGAAAAAAATGGCGGGGTGGGCCGACCTGACTTATCCGGAAATGGCCCTTGAAGTCATTCGCCTGTTTTGTAACCTGCCGGTTAATGATCTGAGGCGGATTATTAACCGCAGCTATTCTGTGTTTGCTCATTCCAAAATCGCCCCGCTGGTCGCTTTGCGCGGCTATTACCTGCTTGAACTTTTTCATGGGCCCACTTTGGCTTTCAAAGACTTCGCCCTCCAGTTTCTGGGCAATTTGTTTGAATATTTTTTGCGCCGTTCTGGCGGTAAAAAACTTAATTTGGTCGCCGCAACCAGCGGGGACACGGGCAGCGCGGCGATCGCGGGCGTAAGGGGAAAGAAGAAAATAAAAATATT
>Ga0247841_10010647_pt1 | contig 12469 bp, 6 predicted proteins | sample LaCruzMarch2015__2_FD_192410 | JGI IMG/M metagenome (GOLD analysis project Ga0247841, IMG submission 192410) | Freshwater microbial communities from meromictic Lake La Cruz, Castile-La Mancha, Spain - LaCruzMarch2015_18m | ecosystem: Environmental > Aquatic > Freshwater > Lake | place: Spain... | reverse complement strand
CGCCTTAAGCATAGAACTATGTTAAGCAGTTGATTGTATTTAAGGATATTGGCGCAACGGGTGGGGTACGATTCATCCCCGGCCTAAAGACCGGGGCGTTCTCTACCCCTACACCCCACGCCTGTAACCCATGAAGTGGGTAAAAACTCCGAAGTTGTTGAAATCCTCGGTTGGGACAAACCTGTTGTGAAAGGAACGACGATCACCTGGAAGAAGCTGATCGGTTATGCATGTCTCCAAATTGAATATTCCATAGATCAAGCTACAAAGAAATACGCAACTAAAGGCTTGATCTTACCACCCCCGCCCCAACAACAATGGCTCATAAAAGATGGCAGGATATATGAATGGATTTTGGAGCCAAAAGATTGGCAGCGAGTGTTCTCGGGCGAATTTGTTGATACACATTCAGGAATGGTAGATGTTATCGCCGAAGACACTTCAACTCCCCAAAAAATGGCTGCTTATTTGGAAAAAACGGCAGCAAATCTTTCGCAGCCTCTGCGTGATCTTATTCCATGGATATTGGCCGAACGCGGTAGAAAGATGGAACGAAACAGATTGGGGATGTTCGCAGGGAGAGACTATGCAGTCTTGGACCCGATCCTTGGGGCGCTGGAGAAAGAAGGAAAGATCAAGATAGCCGACGAGATGATAATATTAATATAATATATATAGATATTTATCGCAATGCCCCGATGCTTGCATCTGGGATAAAGGGCATACGTATTCAACCTAGGTTTGGATCTGCTTAACCTGGTTCCACCTTCATGCGGCGGCGCCTTGGATGCCCCGATGCTTGCTGCGCGGGTGTGCCACCGCCGTTTCACTGCTGGTTGGAGACGATCTTAATATTATTGCCTCCTTTGGAACTTCTGTAGGCAGCAGCCACTTGGTCTCCTACGCGAATTGCCATCTGGTTGGCGGAATTCTCATTTTCACAGCATTTCCCGTTCTGGTTCTTCTTTATCACTATATTATTCTCAGCCGTTGCGGGATCTGTGGCTATGGCCAGTGCTTTTTGATTGCCCAATTCCAGAGATTCCTGGTTTATAGTGGGCGTGCACATTCGAATGCAGACCTCATTGCTTTCACTCATAATCGTGAAATTATTGGGGTCAATCCCCCATGCTCTGGCCGTATTGCATACCGTCGGCCCATGTGGGCTATTCAAAACCGTAGATTTATTAAAGGACTTCGTTTCATAGGGACCCAGGGAGACGCCTTCAATGATGACACCCATCCGGCTGTCTGCGATCTTAATGCCCTCTATGGTGCAGTTGCCGGTATTTTTGATAACATAGGTATAAGTGATATTCTGGCCGGACCGGTGACAACCGCACCGGTCAACATATTTATATATTTTTAATATGTTGCAGTTTACTTTTAAAAGATCCTCATAAATCTCCAGGAGAATGGCTTGCCTGCGGATCAGATCTTCAAAGCTTGCCAGGAATTCTATCTGATCTTCTTCTGGGGCATTTTGCAGATGGTGCAGAAAATCCTCGAATCCCATGAGGAGGGTAGCCTCTCGATCCAGTAGATCCACAAAACTATTCAGAAATTTCCTCTTGTCTTGGACAGGAAGCAGACAGTACACTTTCTTGAGATATGATTGAAAGTCGGAAAGGAGGACTGCCTGGTGCCTCAAGAGATCTTCAAGGCATCCGGTTAAATCAATTCGTTCTTCGACATTCAATTCAGGCCACACTTCCTTCATTTTCGCCTCGATGTGTGCCAGCTTAATTGCTCGATCTCTCAATCGTCCCTCATAATCAGAGAGAGATTTAGAATAATTGCTTGTCGACTCCATCTCCAGGAAGGCGATAATCTCTCCTGATTCAAGCTGATGGGAATATAATTCGCGAAGATCACTCTCCAGAGAGGAATCGGGCAGAAAACCAATATGAAATTGATCAAAGCCATCTGGCATAGAGCCCAAACAGCAAATGCAAGATGTGATCAGCATAAGGCTGGCGATTATAACAACTCGGAGGCTTTGTATCAGGTTCATATTATTAATACTCCTATCACGAGGCAGATAATAACTTCAATAACTTTCATAGATTTAAATGTTTCCTAATAAGCAAAAATATGGAGTGGTTTAGTAGAATAACAGACTCCTCGATATTGGTCTAATATATGATTTTTCGAAATAAAGGTCACTGCTTCGGTAAAGGCAATCGGGCTTTTTGAAAATAATCCTCCAATTGATTAATTTAGGGAAATACTCGATAAAAATAACTGTAACCAGAATTTACTAATTTTTCTTGTTTTTCTAATTCTTTACCTCAGCGAAGATCCTCGGATCTCCAATGCGCGAACGTAGATCTTTAGAAAAATATATATAGATAAAAGAAACACATATCATTCTAAGATAAATATTTGGAGGAAGTTTTGTGGAAACAGGAAGGGGTTGGAAAGTCACCTCGCTAATGGGGACGCTTATCATAGTGTCCGCAATAATGGGAATGGGCCAAGCGGCTACATATGATTCTATGAAGAGCTATGAGGACCTTCTCCGCAGCCAGACGTTGCTCATTGGAAGCTTCGAAAACTTACTAAAAAATTCTACACTTATGGATACTGGCTATAATTATCACTATCAGTTCTTGGACAGCTTTGATGATCTGGCTGCCAGAGAACAACAAGGACTCTCCAGTTTCGAGGATCTGGTAAGCTACAACTGGTCTACACTCTCACCAGCCGAAAAGATCAGTCTGACACAGAGTTTTGAAGATCTGATTCGCGGGGAGGCAATAGTATTATCCAGCAACGAAGACCTCCTCAAGAGAGGTTATTGCAGTTTGAATCCTACACAAAAGCAAGAGCTATTAGACCGCTTTGAAGCCAGATTGAAATATGAGGTCGTTTTGTACACCAAATTCGAGGACTGGCTGCACTTCCAGGTGATGATAGAGGACACACAGAAGAATACCTGGAAAGGCTTCCTGGAAAGTTTCGAAGACCTCATCCGCAGACAGGCAAATCTCCTGGATAGCTTCGAAATGCTGCTTAAGACCAGGTGCGATACCAAATATCTGACCTTAACCAAGTCGATTCTAATCCAGACCGGCAATACTGTTAAATATCGTTACCACTTAATTGCCAAAAACCAGACCGCCAATATCACCGTAAAAGACTCTATGCTGGGAGTTGTCAAAACCTATGCTATTGTGCCGGCAGGTTTTGATGAGGCCTGGGATTATGGACCGGTGTCGCTCACCTGCGCCGACTGCAACAACTGTACCTGCAAAGTCTGCAACTTTGCCACTGCCTGCGGAGAGATAGTCACGCGCAACGGCAACTTCACAGTATGTGTGGTCAGCAACCAGTATTGTGTGACGGTTCAGGATTTTGCCACACCTGCGCCAGCACCTGGAGACATCCATCCTGGAATCAAGATAAATGAATCCACAACAGAGGAGACCATAGCCGAGGAGGTGACAAAAGAGCTTGAGACACCCGCAGAAAATGCCAGCCAAGAAATAAATTCATGCCCCAGTTGTTCTAAGAACTAGCAATGCTCTCAGCCGCTGATATCAATGTCAGCGGCTGAAATAATCTTTTTGATGTTTTATGATATTATTTTAACCATATAACTCATGTAAATAATTTTAACCAAAAATATGCATTTGTTCAATATTCTGATTTCTATTTAACAATTATAGCACGAATATGAGCTATAATTCCGCAAAGATCTATGAACTGTAAAAAACTATTTATACTAAGATGCTCCATTCTCACTCTGGGGATAAAAATATGAAGGGAGTATTTGATAAGGATCCACGTAGAAGTAAATCGAAGATTGAGTTCATGAATAAAAAATTACATGGTAAATTTAAAAAATCAATTTCTCTGGATGGCAATGATTCGCACTTCCGCGGTCTAAAGGCCATCTCCTTGCTATTGATACTGATATTTGCTCTTCCCGGCGCCATGGCTGCCTTGACGCTGAACGCCGCCACTCCTGCTGAAGTTGATATCTGCAATTCCGGAACTTTCATAGTCTATGCAAATAACACCGGGTCCGCGGCCAGCAAAATAGCAATCAACGTCACCATGCCCGATGGCTTCACCTACAACCCGGGAAGCGTTCATATTACTTTTCCCGTCAACAACCAATCCACGCAAGCTCCCGTCATATTCCAGAAGTACCTCAACTGGACCAATTCAAGCTGGGTCCTGGGCAACAATCAGTTTTTAAAGATCCAGTTCAATCTGACGGCAGGCTGCGGTACCCCCTCCGGAAAACGTCTTGTAGTTGATGGCAATTCCAATAGTGGACCTGTAGCTACCTTCTATTCCGCTTCTTTATTCGTCAATCAGGGATTGCTCAAGATCACCAAGGAGCCCAATGTCATTGAAGCCAGCAAGTGGGATACAATCAAATGGACTGTGAAGATTGAGAATCTGGGAACCGGACCTGCCTTCAATGTAAAAGTGAATGATACAAACTCCTCAGGTCTCAAGTTGCTGAGCATCGATTCCCCCGGAGGCCTCCTGAACTGGTCTTATGCCAGGATCGATCCCGGCGAGGTGAAAACGGTGAACACCAGCTTCATGGTGAACGCTTGCAGCAACCTGGTGAACCTGGTGAATGTCAGTTGGGGCTGCGGCGGCAATAACTGCCAGGAGACCTACGCCAAGGGTAGCGTGAAATTTATATATTTAGTTCCTGACGTGGATTTCACCTTCAATCCCAATCCATTCGTCGTCCCTTACTGCAATAATACCTCAGTAAGTGTCACAGTTAAGAACACAGGAGCAAACAATGCAACCAAATATCAAATGCAGTTTGCCGATTTCAGTGCTCCCTACAGTATCACAAATGTCTCCGGCGCACAATACTCTGAGATTGATCACACCTTCAGCCTGGGCACCATCAATTCAACGAGAGTCAATCCTTCCGGCGGATCAAAGACCTTTACTTTTGACTTCGGAATGCCTTTTGGAAAATGCGATGCATCGGGCGCCAGCGGAGTCTTCAACGTCTACAGCAGTTACTTCGGTGACTGCGGTTCGAGATGGTATCCGCCCGCCGTCCAGATGGCATACTCCATGGATGCCAGCACCATTCCCGGCATCTCCGTGAGCAAGAGCGGCAACTCCAGCCTTTATCTGGGAGATACGGGAACATACACTCTGGGCGTAAGCTATGCGAGCGGCAACTGCGCACTCCATTCCCTGCCCCAGAGCGTCATCATAGATCACTATCCTGCCAACTTTGAAGTCATTGATGCCGCCGGCGGGACGGTCAATTCCAGCAACCAAACCATCATCTGGAGGGATGAGCCTCTCAATGATGCCACGCCCTGGTCCAGGGTTGTGCAGCTCAAGGCTAGTAAGGACGATACAAATTGCAGTTGCGGAAACGTTTTTATCAATGAGTTTAGCGTCAACGCAGGCGAAGATTGCTGTGGCTGTCCTCTATCTGCCGGCACACAATTCCCAATTATTGTGAAATGCTTTAATGGCAGCGTATTGAGTTCATCAAATAAGACAGCCACCCCGATTCTTCAAGAGAACTGCCGCCTCATCAGCTACAACAATACCTACATATTCAATAACACAAAAGGCCTGAACTGGAGCAAAATCAGCTTCAATGAGCAGGGCACCAACAGCCAAACCTTTCCGAACGGCAGCAACAGCGGCAATGCCACATTTAGAGTGAACCATGCTTGCATCAATGAGTCGAGCATAACTCTGAATACGGCTAAGAATCTCGGTTTCGTGAATGACTCTTGCGGGTGGCTTACGAATGACACCATTTTGCAGATAAACTACACACTGCGTCAGCCTCAAACAGGGTCATTTGTGGACTGGTCCCGTCTATGCGCGGATGGATACAATCCCGATTGCCCTAATGTGGGATGCTTCCAGGATGCGGCGGGCGTCACCGTCAACCAGGCAGACTACGGCATAAGCATGGAATTGCCGTGCTCAGTCTCAGCATGCAGGCTTTTGTATGTGACCATAAATCTGGAGAAAAACAGCCCGGATGACGACCCTAAATGGATTGCTCATGATTTGAACGTGACCTACAACGACGCCAGTTACCATTACATCGGTCCTGCCAGAATAAAAGATATCGTCAATCAGTCAGGGCAGGTCTCGGACTTTGAACCAACGTCCATTGGCAATGATTTAACCTGGGAACTGGGCAAGAACGTCAGTCGTGGTGGTAGCATTACCTTCAAAGTGCAGGGGATGTGCCACGCGACGAGTCGCAGCTTTTCTCAGTTGAAATATATCGATAATTGCGGAGCGCTTGTGACCAGTCGATCTGATTGTTCGCCTGGTTTGGAGAAGCTTGCCAATATTACCCTCGCAATTACACCGGAGGTCATTTATGCCCTGGACAGGAATGCGAGCTGGAAGATTTACGTAAGAAACACCGGATCAGACATCGCGTATAATGTAACTGTTGTGGACTATTTGGAGTCGGACCTGAACTACACCAGTTCCAAAATAAGCAGGTGTCCCACTTGTCCCCTGGTTGAAGAGCCCTCGAACACCACTGTAATCGGCCATAATCTCTGCGGCCCGGATAAGGTTATCTGGAACATAGGCAATATGACCCAAAAGCAGCAAGTGATTATAGAGGTGAACGGCACTCTCTGCGGCTGCTTGAATAGGAACAACAAAGCCTATGCCAATATAAGTTGCGCAGGTTTGAAGGACCCCTGCCAGAACGTCAGCGACTCTTCGCATGTGGAACTGATTGACGCCCAGCTTCTTGTGGCCAAGCACGAAGCCGGAAAGGTGGATGACTGCAAAGCCAACGATCCATTCACCATCGAAGTTCGTAATACTGCTGCTTATGTCTACAATTTGTCCATAAAAGAGATACTTCCTGCGGGCCTAAAGCTCAACGACACGCCCGTCGTATCCGGAGCTGTGAACACATCATTCGACAACAGTGATCCATCCGTTTTGATCTGGTATTTCAATCAAACCCGGGGAATCAGTCCGGGAACAAAGATCACCATAAAATTCAATGCTTCAGTTAAGGGATCTTGCAGCTTTAGCGACGGAGATTCCACGGTACGGTTGAATTTTATTGAGCCGTGCGGAAGAGATGGGCCGCAGGTAAAAAGCCAAATTCCCGTAACAAAATTCAGCCCTGTGATCACCATTACCAAAACCCCTTCCACCTCTTATGCCAACGTTGGGCAGATAGTGCGCTGGAATATCACCTTGAAGAGCGAGGGAGATTATGTGGCCAAGAATGTGACCCTTCAGGATATTCTTCCCACAAACACCATCTGGCACTCCTCCTATCCCCTGCATGACAGCGGCAGCGGATCTGCGTCTGATCCCCTGGTCTGGAAGCTGGTGGATATGGAAATAGGGAGGACCAGGTACATTCTTGTCAATGCCACAGTCATAAGTTGTGCGGTTCCAACCAAAAATATCGCCAAGGTGAATTGGACTTGCTGCCCCACCGCCCCTGCCGTCGCCACCGCTGACCTGATCACCAGGCCCCGCGGTTTGAACAGTTCGGACAGTCCGGACATAGGGCAATTGAACGTGCTGGATACCTGCGGAGGGGACATTACCCTCACCGTCACAAATACCGGAGCTACTGCCTTCGTTTATAACATAACGGATGTGCTGCCTATCGGATTCATATACAAAAAGAATTCTGCCATCATCACCAGCGACAACGCCACTCACAACGCCACCATCATCTATGAGCCCAACGACTCCCTCTATCGGACTCTCATCTGGGACTCCACAAATATAGACATGGTCTACCCCAACGAGATTATTACCATTAGGTTCAAGGTCATCAACTGCACCGATTGCTGCAAATCAACTACATCGAGCACAAATACTCTGAGATTCTATTACAGTGACTCCTGTGGGAACCTCCTTTCCACTTTGCCAAATCCCCAGACAGTAAAACCCAAGAAAGGCGACCTCGTGGTGCGAAAAGAGCCTGCCGTGCAGTTTCAGGGACAGGTAAGCTGGACGATTTACATAGATAATGGTGGTAATAAGACCGCAGAGAACGTGAGCGTAGTGGACATTTTGGGAGATGGGTTCTTCGATGTGGCTTCCAGCAACGGTACCGTGACTCATAACCAACCGCTTCCCAACTGGACAACTATTAAATGGACCGGGCAGAAGGTGCCCAATGTGACCGGCGGATGGTCGGTGGTGGTTACCGCGAATTCCAACGAGACCTGCGGACTGACCCATATCAACAACGTCACCGTCCGGGGAACATGCGACACAGGGTGCATCTACAGCAATGATAGTGCCATAGCTCGGGCCTTATCGCAGGCTGCATTCAGGCTTGACAGCCTGGAGAGTCTTCTCAGGGGGCAAACTGATCTAATATCCAGTTTCGAGACCCTGCTCAAGAACACCACCCTGGATGCCAACGCCAGCCGAGAGTTCCTGGCCAGCTTCGATGACCTCTCCAGGAGGCAGCAGCTCGGCCTGCAGGATTTTGAAGGACAGGTGTGGTGCAACTGGAACGATCTGGACGAAGTAGAGAAGATAAAGTTCACATCCAGCTTCGAGGATCTCTTGAGGAGACAGGCTGAGATCATTTCCAGCAATGATGTGCTTCTCATGCGAGGCTATTGCAAATTCAATAGTTCTGAGAAGGATGTTTTCTTGGACAGGTTTGAGGATCGCCTCCATAAAGAACAAAATCTCCTCAGCGGATTTTATAAATGGGTTTACAGCCAGAGATCCCTCAACGACACCGAGAAACAGACCTGGTACAAATTCCTGGCAAGCCATGAGGATCTGATCAGGCGTCAGGCCAGGCTCATGGGCAGTTTACAGGAGCTTACATACTCCAGTTGTCTGGGAACTTTCATGAAAGTGTACAAGAGCGCCAACGAGACCGATGCCAATGCAGGCGAACCCATAAATTACACGATCATTGTGAATAACACCGGGAGCAAGACTATCGAGAATATAACCATCAAAGACTCCATACTGGGAGTGATACAGAGCTCTCCGGACATCACCCTGGCTCCCGGGACAAACAAGACCTACTATGAGGTAGTCAGCCATAATTGCAACTATTGCAGCTCTTGCACCTGCCGCATATGTGATTACGCCCTGGCCTATGCCGATGTGGTCATGGACGCATCAAACCGAACTCACCTTTGCGTCGCCAGCAATGAGGTCTGCATAAATATCACAGAGCCCAATCTTGCGCCGGTTTATCCGGGATGAGCGCAGATAAAATGCAAACCGCAGCATGACCGGACAGATGCCGGACGGTCATGCTCTCACCATCTTCTTTTATTTCCAGTGATAATAGGATGCGATGATAAAGAGCTTGCAGGATTTCGGGGGCAGAGAGGAGTGATCCTATAAGTTAAATAGACCCTGGATTTACCTCAAACAAATCCATGCATAATTCCAGCAAGACCTTCTCTCCCGGCAAGAGCGAGCTATTCTGGTGCGAGAATTGCAGCCTTCCCCTGATATCGGAAAAATGCTCCACCTGCAATAGCTTTGGCCGCAAAATAGATCTCGCGCCTCCGGGCGACATCCGTCTCTCTTCACGAGCGGCCAGAAAGCTACTCTCTGATCTTTTCGCTCAAAATTACGGTTATGCGGATTTTTTGGAGGGCAGGATAATCCTGCTCAATAAGATTGCCGGATTGGACCGTCGCGATCAGGTGATCCTGGAAGGCCGCCACATCGCCACGCTCTGGTTTGACGTCACGGCCGGCTGCCACAAGCTGGATTTGGAGACTTCCGGCGCAGCCCTGCTTTGCGAAAGAGCAAAAAAAGGCCTGGTGATATGTGACGATTCAATATTGAGCGGCCACATAAAAGGCAAGTGGCTGCCAGAGGAGAAGATCATAAGCGGCCCCTTTGCCCTGAATGATGGCGACAACGTCATCCTGAAAATAGGAAAATTTTCCGGGGTGGGTGTGGTTCGCAAAAGGGCAGACAGCTTGCAGTCCATCCGCATCAAAGATGTCACGAAGAATGATTTTATCCTTCAAGAAAAACGGCCCTCCCTACAGGATGTAGTCTTTGCCAATGCGATGCACCTGAAAGGTCTGGAGAAAGCGGCCTTAAGCGAGATCAAGAGCTATTTATCTAAAAACCGGCTTCCTGTAAATGTTTCCTTCAGCGGGGGAAAGGACAGCCTGGCCTGCCTCTGCCTTGCCCAAAAGGCACTCTTCCGGCCAGAGATTTTCTTCATCAACACCGGTCTGGAATTTCCCGAAACGGTGGAATATGTGCGGGAGCTGTGCGACGCCCAGAAGCTGCGACTGCAAGAAATCAAAGGAGAGAGCGACTTTTTTGAAAGGGCGAAGAGCTTCGGCCCCCCGGCCAAAGATTTTCGCTGGTGCTGCAAGACGAACAAGCTGGGACCAATGACTGCCTTTCTTAACGAGCACTATCCCAAAGGCTGCGTGACCATTGAGGGGCGGCGCATCTACGAATCCTTCAACCGCTCTACCATCAAGGCTGTGGAGAGGAATCCCTATGTCCCCAGCCAAACCACGCTGGCACCCATTAGAAGCTGGCGGGCGCTGGAGGTCATGCTTTACATCCGCTGGAATAATATGCAGCCCAATCCGCTCTATGAGGAGGACCTGGAGCGCATAGGCTGCTGGCTGTGCCCAGCCGCGCTGCAATCTGAGTTTGCAGGCCTGAAAGTAACCCATCCCCAGCTTCATGACCGGTGGACGACCTCTTTGCGAGAATGGGCGGATGAGAATAAGCTGGATAAGAGATACATAGATTGGGGCTTTTGGCGCTGGAAGAGGCATCCTCCCAAGATGCTCGAAATGGCAAAAGAGCATAATATCAACCTGAAAGCCAGTACTGCCGGGAAAGATGAAACCACTTTGCAGGCGGCTGCAGGCAGGTCGCCCTGCGGCCTGGAGTATTCCATCGAAGCGACGCTATGCGCCCCCCAGAATCATCCATTTTCCTTTGTGGCTGCAGCCCTTAATGTCCTGGGCGAGGTGAAATATGCGGAGGATCTGGGCGCAGCGGTGATAAAGACGGAAAAAGGACGGGTCACCGCCTTTGCCAACGGACATATCATGATCATTGCCGGCAAAGAGCAGGCTGAAGAGCTGCTGCGAGATGTCTGCAGGGCGATTTTGCGCGTGCAGATGTGCACGAGATGCAAGATCTGCGAGAAGAACTGCCCTCGAGGGGCAATTACAGTGGCCGAGACCATAACAATTGATGAGAAAAAGTGCAATCACTGCGGGAAGTGTGCCAAAGGCTGCATCGCAGCCGACCAGGCCGCGAAGATCTATGCCGGGCTTGCTGCAGCAGAGGCGATATCCCGGTTTTCCTCTTGATTTATATAGGTGTTGAAACCTTTTGATTGAGGGACTAAATATGAGAAATATCGAAGTTATTTTAGCAGTAGCCTGTGTAGTTGCTCTGCTGGGAGTATCTTCAATTGGCTTGGCAGCGACCACAGATGAAAACGAAAGTAATTCATATATATTAAAACCTGAAGCAAGCGAAGACCTAATCGCCTTTGTGAATGAAGCCAGAGACTTCGTTGCAGAGCAAGGCAAGGATAAAGCCCTAGAGGTCTTCAATAATCCCAATGGAGAGTTTGTAAGAGGAGAGCATTACATAATTGCCTACGACTTTAATGGAACCTGTTTAGCTCATCCGTACGAGCCTACAATGGTAGGTAAAAATGTGCTGGATGTGACCGATTCCAATGGAGTTGCCCTTAAGAGGAACATGCGCGAGGTGGCTAAAAGGGGAAGCGGATTCGCATACTACATCTGGCCTAATCCTGCTCATTCTGGTGCAGAGGAGCTTAAGATAACCTATGTTCTCAAGGTAGACGAAGAAATGTGGTTAGCAGCAGGAACTTATCTGAGCGTGCAGACTCCCACCTTCAGTAACGAGTCCAGAGAGGATCTTGTAGCCTTTGTAGAGGGCGCAAGAAGCTTAGCCCTAAATACTTCCAAAGAAGAAGCAGTTAAGACCTTCAATGATAGTTATGTCGAAGGAAACCGCTACATCATAGCCTATGATTTCGCGGGTAACTGCCTAGTGCATCCTATACGGCCAGAATTAATAGGGAAGAACAGGATTGACGTTAGAGATCCCAACGGCGTTGAACAGGTTCAAGATATGATTGCGTTAGCCCAAAACAGAGGGGGGTTCACTTATTACCTCTATCCAGACCCTGCAAAGAACATGACGCTAGGGCTCAAGTTAAGCTATGTCACGAAAGTGGATGATACATGGTGGCTGGGTGCAGGAATCTACGCTTAATGAGTTATTCAAGGGGCCGATCGGGTCTGTATCGCGATCTTCTCGGCTATTGTCCGGGTTGTGAAAATTAGATGCGGAATGCTCGCTAGAGAGACCAACGAGCAATATCCATCTATTTCTTGCCGCGTTTTGGCTTCTGGTTTTTTTCTCCATCAAGCTTCTTCGCTTTCTGATCCTTCTTGCTCACTTTTTCTCTCTCATTTCCGTCTTCTTG
>Ga0247841_10010645_pt1 | contig 12472 bp, 7 predicted proteins | sample LaCruzMarch2015__2_FD_192410 | JGI IMG/M metagenome (GOLD analysis project Ga0247841, IMG submission 192410) | Freshwater microbial communities from meromictic Lake La Cruz, Castile-La Mancha, Spain - LaCruzMarch2015_18m | ecosystem: Environmental > Aquatic > Freshwater > Lake | place: Spain... | reverse complement strand
TTTCTCGCTTGCCTTGGTGGTTTGCTTGCGCTGGGTCCCACCTTGCACAAGCGCGGTCATGATCGGGGAGAATTTCGAGAGATTTTTTTCGGGAAAGAAGCAAGGCACCATCCGCTACCAGTGGGTCAATTGGGAAGAGATTTCGCCGTCCATGCGTCTGGCGGTGGTTGCTGCCGAAGACCAGTTGTTCCCACACCATAAGGGATTCGATTTTGAGTCCATGCGGGAGGCGATGGAGAGGCAAAGAAAGGGAGGCCGGCTTCGGGGTGCGAGCACGATCACTCAACAGGTTGCCAAGAATCTGTTTCTCTGGACAGGACGAAGCTATGTTAGGAAGGGATTCGAGGCATATTTCACGATCCTCTTAGAACTGTTGTGGCCAAAGAGTCGGATATTGGAGGTCTATTTGAACATTGCAGAGTTCGGAGACGGAATATACGGAGTCCATGCCGCTGCGGAGACCTATCTGCGGAAGAGTCCCTCCGCACTAACAAGAAGGGATGCCGCTCTCTTGGCCGCTGTGCTCCCTAATCCGAAACGGTTCAAGGTGAGGAACCCTTCGTCCTACGTTAGACAGAGAGGCAACTGGATCCAGCAGCAGATGGAGCTATTGGGTGGGGTCGGTTACCTGAAAGATCTGTAAACCATGATCGTTCGCTGCAATCCCCGTCGACTGGAGTATGGCATGCAAATAACGGAGGCGACGAGGGACGCGCCCGGCCGTCAAATGGAGGACGATGTGCGTCGGGAATCAATCCCCGGAAGGCGAACTCCTCGCCGTTCAGTTCATTATCGTCACCGGAACGTCTCTGATCGCGGGGAAGAGCCCGTTGCACTATCTGGCCGCGGGTTTGTCCGTCTCCGATCAGCTCCTCCGAGTGAACCATTGCCACGTTCGGCGGACGTGGATTCGCGACCTTCGCCGACGTCATCGGCCGGCGAATCCAGCGATGGAAATGGAGATCTGTTGACGAGATCCGAAAATTTCTTGTGAAGCACGTCTTCAAGGCCGAGAGGTTGCCGGCCAGTGTACGAACCTCAACGAATACCACACCTTTTGCAGCCATCCATAGAAAAGAGTGCGGAATGTGAGTCGTGACATCGGTTGCATCGCAGGGCTGAGAGCGGATTGATCGACACCGGTCAAGAATATGCGGAGATCTGCTTTGTCCCGGACTTGTTGGTCAGGATTCGACCTCCGGAGTAGGTGGTGGGATATTGGCGTGAGTTTTTGTCGAGGGATGAGGTGAGTTCAAACCTTTTGTATCCAGCACAGGACATGTGTGCGCAACACGTAAGTGGTGTTAAACAAGTGGTATAACCAAGGAGAGATCTTCGCGACGAAGCGGCCAATTGGCGGCGCCAAAGTCAGCCTCCACAATTTGATTCGACCGTCAGGAAACAGTTCGTGAATTTTCCGAACTGGTATGCCTCGAACGTCAGGATTCCATGGATTATTGTACACGTAGTCATACCAGAGCACCCCGCCACCCGTTTTGACCATCGACCACATTCTGTCCGCGAGCTTCCGCTGAAAGGATTTGTCCAAAATAGACGTGAACACTGTGAACTGCATAACAACGTCGAAAGTTTCTCCGTTCAGGTCTGCTTCAGATGCATCTCCCACAATGATTCTTGTCGCGCTCGGCAACCTGTGTCTTGCCTGAAGCGCAAATTCTTCAATCAGCTCTACACCTACCAGGTTTTCCGGTTTGAAGCCTAGAAGAAGCAATTGAAGTAAATTGGGCCCCTTCCCACAACCCACTTCAAGGACTTTCATACCGGAGACCCTCGTCAATCCGACGCTATTGAGCCATCGAATCAAAGCAAATCGCTTCTCACTTTCGACCAAGGAATTGTACGCCTTGAGCGGATCGTATAGCGATTCGGGCAGGCTCTTTCGGCCCTCATAACGGGTTCGAATGTTGTCGACCTCTTGACTCATTGGCTGTCGTCTTGAAGTGTCTCGTGAGGCTTGACAGGCCGTGCTTTTGTTCCCAAAAGATGCACAGTGCCCAATAAGAAACCCGCACCATATCCGAAATGGTACGCACCAAAAATGATTGGCATCACGGGAAGATAACGACGTTTCGGCTTTGAATGGCAAATTAGCACACTTGCCGACAAGCTCGCACTTGCATAAGAGATCAGCACGGCGGCGAGAAACCAGCGGGCAAGTTCTTGAAAGAGGCTGAGAGTGCCAAGGACCAAGAGGATCGCCAAAAAAGTGAGCGGAACCAAATGCCTCCATGAAGCCGGTAGGCGATGCTTCCTGATCACTCTCACTTTCCAGAACCCGTACTCATAGTATTGCCGGAACAGTGCCTTCAAAGAGTCTCTCGGATAATACCAGGAACGGATTAGGGGAGACTGCCACACTTTTCCCCCGCGGCGAATCCGTTCGATAGTTGCGGTTAATGGGTATTCTTATCGCATCGGCCTATTATGTTGTCTTGGTCGATTAGTTTCCCGGAAATTTAGCAGCGGTGGATTATGACCTCCGGCATGGTTCGTATTGGAGGTCTTGTATGAAACGTCCGCGATCGGCTTTCAAGCACTCTGATAGCATACAGTGATCCTCAAAAGTTTTTTCTGAATGGATTAGCACTGCTGGACGAGCCGGCATTGGCACCCATGAGTCAATCCGTGATTATTTTCGAGAACCGCTAAAGCTTATCGGGCTAGTCCCAAGACTATAGTATACTTTCGCAACGCCGGTGTGCCTTCAACGCATAGACAGGGAAATGCGTTTTCGGGGGATGTCCACTTCCAACACGGTCACGGTGACTTTTTGCTGAGGCTTCACCACTTCTGCAGGGTCCTTAACAAAACGGTTCGCTAGCTGGCTTACGTGAACCAGACCGTCCTGATGGACCCCGATATCCACAAACGCTCCGAACTTTGTTACGTTGGTGACGATACCGGGCACTCTCATGCCCGGTTTCACGTCTTCGATTGAATTAACCTGCTCTGCGAAGCTGAAGGGTTCAAATTCTGCCCGAGGATCTCTTCCTGGTTTTGCCAGCTCCGCCATGATGTCCATGAGCGTAGGCAGCCCTACCTCTTCGTTAATAAAATCCTCCAATCGGACTTTATTGCGCAGTTCCTCGTTTTCCATGAGATCCTTCACTGAGCACGCGAGCCGCCGTGCAAATTGCTCGACTATCGCATACCTTTCCGGGTGCACTGCGCTTGCATCAAGAGGATTCTGTCCGTCGCCGATACGCAGGAATCCCGCAGCCTGCTCAAACGCTTTCGGTCCCAGTCGGGCCACGCCGAGAAGTTCCTCTCGAGAGCGGAAGGGACCCTTGGCGCCTCGCTGCAACACAATGTTTTTCGCCAGAGCGGGACCCAATCCTGATATATAGGTGAGAAGCTCAGTGCTCGCGCTATTCAGCTCAACACCCACCCTATTCACGCAGGTGGTCACCACATCGTCCAAACTACGCTTGAGAGCTGCCTGGTCCACATCGTGCTGATACTGGCCGACGCCTATGGATTTGGGATCTATCTTTACCAACTCGGCAAGAGGATCCTGCAGACGACGTCCTATGGATATCGCCCCACGCACAGTGACATCTTGGTCGGGAAATTCTTCCCTGGCAGCTTTAGAAGCAGAGTATATCGATGCACCGCTCTCGTTAACCATAACCACCGTAACGGATTCAGGTAGACCGACGGAGCGTATGAATGACTCGGTTTCGCGACCGCCGGTGCCGTTTCCCACGGCGACCGCCTCTATTTGGAAACGGCGGCACAGTTCCTTCACGGTGCTCGCTGCTTGATCTGCCATTTTTTGAGACTGAGTCGGATAAATGGTGTCATGGTGGAGCAACTGCCCCTGAGAATCAAGACAGACCAGTTTTGCTCCCGTGCGGAAGCCTGGATCAAGGGCAAGTACTCGTTTCCGCCCCAGAGGAGCCGACAGAAGTAGTTCACGGAGGTTTTCCGCAAAGACTCGAATAGCTTCTTCGTCGGCCCTTTTCTTGGCCTCTTGGCATGTTTCCGTCTCCATGGACGGAGCGAGCAGTCGTTTGTATCCGTCCTCCAGGGCCAGATCCACCTGTCGCGCTGCCTCGTTGCCGGCTTTGATGACCAGCCTCCTGAGCAGGCGCAGGGCCTCCTCTTCGGGTGGGCGAATCTGAAGCGAAATTACGCCTTCCTTTTCTGCCCGGAACATGGCAAGCAGTCGATGTCCGGGCGCTGACAATATTTTCTCGCAGCAGTCGAAGTAATCCCGGAACTTTGTGCCCTGACTCTCTTTTCCTGCAATTACCTTGGATCGCACCAAGCCTCTTTCAAGAAACAGCTTGCGAGTCTCCGAGCGCACTCTCAAGTCCTCGCTGATTTTTTCCGCGATGATATCGCGGGCTCCTGCAAGAGCGTCTTCCGCTGATTTAACTCCCCCGATGAGGTTGACGAAGCGCAAAGCCTCATTTCCCGGAGGGAAGGGGCCCTGGGCGTATAATTTGTCCGCAAGCTCTTCGAGTCCTCGTTCTCGGGCTATGGTGGCTCTTGTCCTGCGCTTTGGCCGATATGGCAGATAGACATCTTCCAGCTCCGCCATGGAATCCACGGTCATGATAGCCTGCATGAGATCTTCAGTGAGAAGCTCGCGTTCCTCCAGAGACTTCACTACGGCCTCGCGGCGCTTTTCAAGTACAGCGAGTTGTTCCAGGCGATTGCGGATCGCTGCGGTGTGCACTTCGTCCAGCGATCCCGTGGCTTCTTTGCGGTACCGGGCAATAAAGGGCACGGTGCAACCATCTTCCAGAAGCTCAGCGGCTGCCCGTACCTGGTTAACCGTGATGCCTAATTCATCTGCAATCCGTTTTGCGTGATTTTCAACAACCATAGACTACTCCGAGCGCACTGATCTGCTCCCCAATTGTGTACGACTTGCTGGCATCTTGTCCCTCAAATACGTCACATAACTGAGTGGCCTATGAACCTGGCAGTCGGCAGCCCATTATGGAAGTTATCTGAGGGACAGGACACTAGTGGCAGGTCAGGTAACGTCCGACCATCGGTGTCGGCTACGGATTTTCTACGAAAACCATGCTCACTGGTGATCGCATAGACACGTAGCCTTCAAGCATCCGATCTGCAGTCGATTCTTGTTGCCTCAATCGGCAAAGCCCGGGCCATGACGAAACCACGTCATAGGGCAGGCGGATGTGTCGAGACAGGACCTGACCGGTGTTTGTCAACGAGTGCCGCCGAACAGCTTTTCCAGGTCTTTCGCCGTACATTCCGAGCACAAATAACCGTCTCCCGTCCTACTGCACATATCTTGAGCGAGATGTATGATCGCTCCGCACCTGGAGCAATTTACCGGCTCGTAACCAGGCGGATTATCAAGCTTGGTGAAGTTGAATTCGTTTGTGCCGTACCAAACGTACATCTCAGTCTCGAAGTCACGCCGGCATTCCGGACAATCCTGCCACTTGCCGGCGTGTCCCTGCTGGAAGTGATAGGCACAGAGGGTGAAACGGCTGTGACTCCTAAGACAACTGTCTTGTGCCGTAAAAAACGGCGTATGTTCATGTTCGTCGTCGCAAATCCAGTTTCCACAACACTCCGTCCGCGTGAGCCTCTTGGTGTTACCGCAGAGGCCACATCGGGGTTCTTCCTTCTTTTGCGAAGGCTTGGGCTTTTTCATGGCGAATGGAACCTTTCTCATCGTGACGGGCTCAGCCCCGATGATAAAATATGCTCATTGAGTGCTTTTCCTTACTGATGTCACTGAAAAATCCGTCGAAAACGGACTGAACTTCGTCCACGTTGGGACGGCGATTCGGGTCGAGATCCAGCATCCTCTCTACAGTGGCGGCCAAGTACTCGAAAGTTGAATTCTTTCTCAGCAAGGGATTGAGGTCGGTCAAGCGAGGTCTTGCCTCCTGTTCGATCCTCATGATCTGTTTGACCAGGTCCGCGCGGGTCTTAGTCTTGGGAAAGATCATCGGCAACTTCCCCGTGAGCAATACCGTGAGGATGGCCCCCACACTGTAAAGATCCGATTGGAAGACACTCCTGCCCTTGGCCTGCTCAGGCGCCATGTATGAAAAGGTCCCGACGACCTTGCCTTTGAAGATGTCCTCGACGGCTCCAGGCCCGACGGCCAATGCCACTCCAAAGTCGATCACCTTTAGACGATTCAGTCTCTCGTTCTCGTCCACCATGTAGAGTATGTTGTCCGTTTTCAAGTCACGGTGAACCACACCTTTCTGCCTAAATCTTCTGAGGCAGTCCAAGAGGTGGTTGATGATGATCTCTAAAGTCGCCAGGGACAGCCTACTTTCTGTGGAAAAGGGCGGTTTGTGCTTTTCGGCCCAGTTTCTCTCGACCAGTTGCGTCAGGTTGTCATTGGGGTGATAGGCATTGACGAGGAGCTTCTCGTCTTCTTGTTCGAGCAAGCCGAAGTATTCCACGATGTAAGGATGCTGATCCGGAGACTGCACTCGCGCATTCAGGGCCGCTTCGTATTCAAGGAGGGTCACCGGGTCGCCCAAGGTCTGAGTAGCCTGGGCTCGCACTCGTTTGAGGGCAACGATCTGGTTCTTGAGGATACCTATGCTGACTTTGCCCATAGCCCCCGAAGAAATGTCGCCGAGGACTTTTACCTTCTTTCCTTTGACCTTTGCCGGATCTGCGAGGGAGTCCATTATCAGTTTGATAAGGCTCGCCATCTCGTCCCGTGTCTTGGAACTGAAGCAGCGTCCACTCTGTTGCAAGTCCGCTTCGACCTGCTTTTCCATGTTGGCGGGGTCGAGACGGTCCTTGTACAGAGATACGCTTTGCGCGCCTCTGGGATCTCGAATCCGATGGTCGCCGTGGTACGCGCCGAAAGCCGAGTAATATCTGTACAGGAGGAAATTCTCGACCAGGCGTGCCTGGGGCTTCGCGGTCCAGATCTTTTGCAGGTCGAGTATTCGTTTAATGAGGTCCGCTCCCCGCCGGTTTTTGGCCTTCAGGAACTTGGCTTGCTGTGCCACTTCCTTCGGGTCATCGAAGTCCACGTAGTCTTTTTGCAGCTCGAAAAAGCTTGCGAAATCCATCAAGGAGATGAGCCAAAGATGCGAAGAAACCCCCTGGATCGTGTCGAGCTCGTTTGAGTTGGCTACGAGATAGTCCAGCAGCTTGCGGTTGAGAAAATCAGCCAAGGCTTCCTTGTAGTAGCCCGTTGCAACGCGATCCACGGTGTAACCGCACCGGAACAGGAACCACGCCAGATTCATCAGGTCTTCTTCCACTTCTTGGCGTGAGGCGCTTGTGAAGAAATAAAACCTGCGCTGGGGTTCGAATTCTATCATCAGGTGATGAAGCTCGAGAACGGCCCGTCGGACCACGTCCGCCATCCGTTCCGGGCTGGTTTCCTGGGGGGCGGCGTCGTCTCGTGTCACAAAGCACGGGATAAGGGTGGTGGTGTCTTCGGCTGCTGCAGAGTATCGTTGCCGGTACTTCCCGTTAAGGTCTTTGAGCTTCCTCTTGACAACTTCTATTTCAGCGGATCCGGGTCGAACATTGGCCGAGGAGTCCAACCATTTTACAGCGTACGTGAAAACCCTGGTTCCCTGCTCAACTTGCTGGATCTCGTTTCGACTGTCAATCAACACCTGGAGGTCAGGAAACTGTTGAGCGATCCTGATGATCGCGTACAGGGCCTCATAGTACGTGATTTCCTGCCGTTCGAGCCGTGGGACAAGGTCGCGGATTACGAGGAGGAGGTAAGGCGCGGTCCTCTTGACGATCTTGCCGATTTGCCCGATCGGGTCGACTTCTCCCTGTTGGGCAAGCCGGGCCAACTCGGCGTAGTGCTGGATGACGCTATAGAGTTCGTCACGAAGCGAATGAGCATCCCGTTCCATGAAACCAACACCTGTAGGCGGCGCAATATGCCTGGCAGACTATATATGTGCCCGGGCCGCCGATCAAGAGACTCTTTCACCGCCGAGAAACGGGAGCAGGCAAACCTTCTTTGTCCGGGCCGGTTGCAGCTACGAGGACACCGGGAAAAATATCGAAGCAGAGGTCCGTATGGAGCACGTCGAAAGGAAGGACTGACCAGAAGCCGGAGGCATCACCGGTTCCGACGTTTCGCCGACAGCCTCACCAACCGCTTGAAGTCCGGTGTCCGTTTGAGCTTCTGTAGCGCCTCCTCGGAGAGGGCGCGCTTTATCACGGCTTCACCGCCCGCTTTCACCGCCAGGTCGAGAATATCCAGCGCCTGTTTGGCGCGACCGGTCTTGACGTATACCAGGGCCGCGTTGTAGTGGAGCCACTCCGGCTCGAAAGGCTCGTCGTCGCTCAGGGCCTTGCGGTAATAGCTCAAGGCGTTCTCGTAGTCGCCCATCTCCATGTTCAGATAGACCATCCTGCTCATAGTGTAAGGCATGAGCTGGGAGTTGCTAGCGAGCAGACCGTGAATCTGTAAGGACTTGCGTCTGTTGCCGAGGATCCAGTGGGCAATGGCCAAATCCGCAAGGGCAAATTGATCGTCGGGAGCCTTCTTCAGACCCTGGTGATAGTACTTCAACGCGTGTCTGGGCTTTCGCTTCTTGTAGAGGAAATAGTACCCGAGATGGAAGTCGACCTGGGCATCCGAGGGATCACTCTGTTCCGCCTTCCGGAAAAGGCCCAGCGCCTCTTCCTCCCGTTCGAGTTCCAGGTACAGGTGTCCCAGCTCGGTGAGGAATTGGCTGTCAACAGGATTGATGTCCACAGCGCGGCGAAGATAGTACAAGGCCCGATTGTAATCAGGCTCGTCGAAATAGATGAGTCCGATGTTGAAGTACGGGTCGCCGTTTCCGCTATCCAGACTTATCGACGAAAGAAAGTCCTGTTTTGCCTCCTCTATCTTACCCATCTTCCATGAGATGAGCCCGCGATTGTTGAACAGGTAGGCACTGCCGGCCCCGTTCAGGCGGATCGCCGCGTCGATAAGCTCTCGTGCTTCTTCCAGGTGATTTTGGTCGTATTTTGTGAGGGCCCGATCGTTAAGGCTTCGGACCTGATTTTCCCGGTCCCATTCCGCCCTGCGGCAGTATAAGAGATTCCCGGAACGGATATAGTGCAGGTCTGCCTCTCCAACTACAAAGGTATAGTCGGACACTTCCATAACGTCTTCAACCCAGCGCACTTCCACGACAAAAGTGGGCGGCTTGCCGTCAGAGGCCATAAACGTCAGATAATGGTAGAGTTTTTTGTCGTCCCGACCGTCCGGCTCCCAGACCTCGTCGGGATTTTCAATAGTGAAATCTACCCAACCCAGGAATTGTGCCTTTCCGAGTGGAGCGAATCCTCGCGCCAGTTCCGGAAGAGCTGCCTGGATAGCCTCTTCAGTAGGGAAAGGCGGCAACAAAGTCTGAGGCATGATCAGACGATACTTGTCGAAAACAGCCTGTTCCTTGTCCCTTGTAGCCATGCACTACCTCGTCGTCTCAACCCAACGGGTGTTCATAGAAGTAAGTATGGATGCGAAAATACCACGAACCTGCCGCCGCGTCAATCACCGGAATGAGAGCGTAAAGCCGGCGTCTCGGTGTCGTGACCTTCATCCTCGACGTACCGAAGCACCAATCCGCGGCGGGCCGTGTTCATCTGGCGCCAGGCGACCGTTATTGCAGTCGCAACCACCGCCGCGGTCTCGGTCCTTAGCACGTTTGGGCCGAGGCTGCCACGGAGAAACCCCGCGGACAGGGCCTGAGCTTCTTCAGACGGCTCAAAACCGCCCTCGGGGCCTATAAGCAACTCGACCCTGTCCAAGGGGGGCGCACACGCTTCGAGGACTTCCAGCAGCGGCAGGGCTTGCGCCGCGGTGGAAAGAATTACCCTGGCCGAAGCTTGGGAGTTCAGGTGAATGAATTCTTCCAGAGCCAGCGGGAAAAGGATTTCCGGCAGGCTGGCACGCCCCGACTGAACGCAGGCGGAGGCCACCACTGATTCCCACCGCTGCTTTTTCTCGGCCGGTCGCCGATTTGCGCGGCGGCTCACTATAGGCGCAAACCGCGTGACCCCCACTTCGGTCCCGTGACGAAGAATTTCCGCCATTGGGCCGGGACGCACGCAACAAAAGGCCAGCGTGAGATCGAAGTTTGGGCGCGGCGCCTGCGATAGTGATTCGACGATCACACCGGAAACCTGAGTTCGATCGCAATGGGCGAGTCGGACCATGTGTTCATCCCTGCCGTCGAAAGCCGTGACACGATCTCCGGATTTCAGACGCAAGACCTTGAAAATATACCTGGAATTGGCAGCGGAAAAGACCACTGTGTCACCGGACAATTCGTGCTCGGAAATAAAAATCCTGAAACACCTCACCGTCTTCCACCCCGAAAGTTTCCCAGACTCCTATCTCACACATAATAATGCACTGTACAAGAAAACCGAAGTCCCCGAAAGAGGCGAACGCAGCGGGATCCATTCGGTCGCGCGCGGTCGAAGAATGTCATTGCGGACGAAGCTACGCAATCTTCTGCCCGCCGCAGGAGCGACCGGCGAGTCGCCCGGGACTTCCCAAGATTGCCTCGCCGTTTCACTCCTCGCAATTACTCAGGGCCAGCTATTTCCCCGCATGTTTGGAAGGTCGCGCCGGTGCGGCCGCTTTACTCTAATTTACTGACGGCTGACCATCACTCTTGCACCGCTCCGAATCGCTTTCGTATGTACAGCTCTATTCTGTCCAAGCCCGCAAGGATATTCTCCATGGAGTTTGTGTAGGAAAAACGTATGAATCCTTCCGCGTTACAGCCGAAATCTATTCCCGGCGCTACGCCCACACCTGCGTCCTCCAGGATTTCAAAAGCGAACCTGTACGAATCCGAGGAGAACTTCCTCGCGTCGGCAAGGACGTAAAACGCGGCGGTCGGATCCACCATGATCTCGAAGCCGATTTGTTTCAGCCTGGGAATCATTGCCAGACGCCGTTTATTATACTTATCCCGCATCGCTGAAGTCTGTTGGGATGAGTTTGTCAGGGCCTCGACTCCGGCCCACTGGACAAAATCGGAAGCGCTGATGAAAAAATTCTGGCTCATTTTCTGAATGGGTCGCACGTACTCGGGCAATGCAATCACGTATCCGAGTCTCCAACCGGTCATTGCGTAGAGCTTGGAAAACCCGTTCACGACAAACGCGTTGCGAGCGAACTCCAGTATTGAATGTTCTTTACCCTCGTACACCAGGCCGTGGTAGATTTCGTCGGATATGATGGGGACGTTGAGCTGCGCCAGCCTTTGCATCCGCTCGGGCTCCATGACCGTCCCGGTCGGATTGGCCGGTGAATTGATGAGGATAGCGCGAGTCTTTGCCGTGACAGCGTCGGCCACCGCCTCCGGGTCCATCTGGAACCCGTTTTCCGGTGGAGCATCCACAAAGACCGGAATCCCGCCCAGGAACCTTATGAAATTCGGATAACACGCGTAATGGGGATCGGAAAGAATGATCTCGCAGCCGGGATCCAGGACCGCGGCCAGAGCCAATAGTATTGCCGGAGAAGACCCGGAGGTGACGATCACGCACTGTGGGTCCACCGCTGCGCCGTAAGCGCAGGCGTAGTGATCTGCCACCGCCTTACGAAGTTCGGGGATTCCCACGCTGGGCGTGTAATGCGTCCTGCCCGTGCGAAGGGCATTCATTCCGGCCTCGATTATGTTGGAGGGAGTGTCGAAATCGGGCTCACCCACTTCCAGATGAATCACTTGATCCCCACTCTGAGCCATTTCCATGGCGCGCTCCAGGACGTCCATAACCAGAAAGGGCGGGATCTCCCTGGACCTCTTCGAGATTACCGAGTTGTTGCCGCTCATCAATCAGATCTCCCTCGACCGTGTCGTGAGGTTCGGGCGAACCGGGTCACATCTTATACCTGTTATCGCTGGAAGGGTAGAATCAGCGACACCGGGATGTAACCTTCAGTAATCTAGGGGCTGGGCTGCCCAACGATACTTAATGCATACGCGGCCTTCACACTTATTCATTGATTTTCCAGGAGCAGCCTGTTAGAATGCTGCAACCGCTGGAAAAGTTTCTGCTTTCCAGGGACGGGTTTGATTCTTCTGGAGCCAAATGACCCGCAGTCGTCCAAACAATCCTCATCGGCTCCGCACGGGACTTCTGGTCCTCGTGCTCGTCATATTGGAGTCCGCTGTTTTCCTGCAGCAAGGTGGATGTGAAACCTTTGGGATCAAGGACTCGCGGGGGAGTTTCGTTCCCAAAGTGTCCATCACGGTGGGAAACAAGGACGTCGTCATCAAGAAACTGGACCCGGAGGAACAGTTTCGCTCGATATCGGTGACACTACACCCGAGAAATTCGGCCCTGGAACGAAACGTCGGGCACCTCGACATCGAATGGAGCGACGCCCACAACAAGGCCGGAAAGCCAATGCCTTTCGCCGGCCCTCGCTATGACAAGAATTTGAAGAAGTTTCAGGACAGCATGCAGAAATCCGCTGTCCTCAAGATAATGGACA
>Ga0247841_10010643_pt1 | contig 12474 bp, 21 predicted proteins | sample LaCruzMarch2015__2_FD_192410 | JGI IMG/M metagenome (GOLD analysis project Ga0247841, IMG submission 192410) | Freshwater microbial communities from meromictic Lake La Cruz, Castile-La Mancha, Spain - LaCruzMarch2015_18m | ecosystem: Environmental > Aquatic > Freshwater > Lake | place: Spain... | reverse complement strand
GGGAAACCCTCGCGTTCCATTTCAGAACGTTTGCTTCCATTCCGATACGGTCTGCGGACAATCTCGTCTACCGGTTCGGGCGTATTAGAAATGCATATGCATTCGCCTAATTTCACTATTTTTTCTCCGGGTTTTAATCCCTGTTGTTTTTTAACTGCAGTGAAAGTATCGTTCGGTTTAAGGTTGCCCCACCCCACCCTACGAGTAACGTCTTTTTCATCTTCTATGAATTGTCGCGTAGTTAGAAAAAAGGACATGTTTGGCATAATAGTTATTTCCGTAGTTTATATTTGAATGTGTGAACACCGGTTCTTATGACTTTTTTTTCTTTGTGTAATCTTCTGAGTAAACTACGTATTGTGTTGAGCGAGCGTGAACTGATCCCACTTTTTTTGCTGATCCCAATAAATATATCTGATGCGGTGACTCCTTTATGCGCACCTATATAATCCATAACGCAAGTTTCTGTGGTTTCGTTTTTCACGTGCTCTCCTCAAAATATTAGTTATTGTTAATTTTAATTTAACGGTATTTAAGGGTATCGTTGTGTTTAGGTATTATGTTATTAATTGTACATGCTGATCTTATCAGAATTTGTTTTTGGGGCTTCGGTTAACAATCCAATATCTTCGGGTAACATATCCTGTATTGTGATTTGTACCCTTCTCGGAGAGAACCTCGAAGATAGGGTAGTTTTTACGACCTCGACGAAAGAATCTATATCTTCATCTGATAACGTGTCGCCTTCAACTAATATATACGTGATCATTGCCATGTTTAATCTCCGTGCCGATCACAGAGAGTGGCATGGTTCGTCGGGTATATAAAGGTGACCCCACACGTACAAACGTGCCGAATGGGGGTGCGAGTATCAACATGGATTGTGTTCCCGTTAATACCGACATCGTATTCGGCAGTGTTACAGATTGCGTTGATGTTTTTTGCCATCTGTTGGTGAACGATTAATCCATTATCGGTTTTTTTGTTGCGTGGGCTTTCTACTCTGCACCATAACCCCGGATATGCCGTGTCTTTATGATGGAGTTCATAGACGGTTGTTTTATCAAATACGATGCGTTCGATTCCGTAGATTTTTACATTTTTACAGAGCTTCATTTTCTTTCTCCATTACAATATCTTCAAACCAGAACATGTGTATTGATCCTATGTACTTGTGTCCTATATATAAACAACGTTCCATATTATCAATATTTGCCTGCGATCCAAACATACACTCTTGAAATACTAATCTCCAAAACTCATCTTCTGTGACGTGTTGCGTGGCTCCTCCGATAGTGCATATGCAGTATTTCATGTCAATCCGTTTCTAACGCAAATGCGTCTTTTTCACCAGTTGGTTTTTCATAGATTTTATTAACGAATTTTACTTCCTTATTATAATCCTTGGTATTACAATCAAATCCATAATTATCAATATGGGTATCTAATAGAACTGTTAACAGTTCTATCTCGTTTTTTGTGAATCCACATTGTTTCATTTCAATCATCCGTTTTAACCATGGTTTTTGTATCTTCTTTTTCATCTTCTATGCATTTGAAAGTAGGGAAGTTGTTCCATAACCATTTGAGTCCGTCTATGACCACCGATGTAAGAATAGTTAAGAATAAAAAGGCTCCCATAGTTATTGCTATTAATACGCAGAGATCTCTGAATGCACTTCCGGTATTTAATGTGAATGTGCCAAACCAAAACCCAATTATCCATATCATCGACATGGCGGAATATGCCAGAATACCCCATAATACTATATTTTCTAGGTTCCGGGCGAACTTCCTCATAACACTACATTTTATAGGTATTACTATTACTTGTTTCATGTGTACCCTCTTTTTTAAACACGCGTTCTAAAAATAGATTATGCTGATGCCGGTATCCCGAGTAATTTAACAACGCGGGTATGCATCGCAAGTGTTTCTTTTTGTAATTCTATAAGTTCGGAAACGGCGTTACTGATGGATATGAGGAGTCTGTCGTCATCAACCATTGATTCGCGATCTCGTGTTTTCATCGGTTCGACGATAGTCGTCGCTGTCGGTTTAGCAATTGCGTGGTTCTCTTTTTCGATCTCATACTTCAGGATATCTTCACGACGCTTCCATACCTCGTTAAGCATTGATGAGGTTTTCATATCAAACCCGAAATGTTTGAAATATGCAACAACGAAGTCGTTGCAGCTCGGTGCGGCTTTCAAAAATGCAAGTTCCTGACGGTCTAAATTTTTATACGTGAAATTCAACTTATGCGGAATTGCGGCGTGTCTCCCCACCCCACTTGCTTTTGTTATTCCTGTGGGCATGATTACTGGTTCTGTCTTTGCTTTTGGTTTGATAATGCATATGTTTTCTCCGATCTCTCCGTTCTGTTTACCCGGGAGATGCATTGCTCGCCCTGTTACTTTGTGACTCGTCAAACCAAGATTGCCGGTGGGTCGTTGCACGATTAAGTTATCCCCCGCATTAGCATTTTTGAGGATTTTGCACACGGTTGAAGGTGCGCACCCGAACTCTTCTGCAATTACTTTCTGCATTTTGCCGGGGTTGTTCTTATGTTCGTCGAGTATTTTTTTAATATCAGTGTCTGACATTATCTTTTTGATGGGTCTAATAGTAGGTTCCATAGTTTTTCAACTCCATATATACTTTTATTTGATTCCTTCTGCTTTTTCAAACTGGGTTTGGATACGTTTCAAGATCTCAAGGGTTTCGCTCACTTTTTGGTCACGCCGTCTTGGATCGGGGGTCTTGATATGTTCCTTTGCGTTCTCAATTGCAATATCAACCGTATTGAGTGCAACGGTTAATTCTGATGCCGTTAAAATAATTTTATACGGCATGTTTTGTCCTCCATTTGAAATCGTTGCAAATATCCGTCGGGGATACGATTAAGTCAATTGATGTGCTCGACTTAATGTGTTCCGTGTGGATACTACACCGGGTGTAATAATCATCTCCACATGGATCGTCGCTATGTTTACAGTTTCCGCAACATTCCGTTGCCCTATATAATGGCGCTGTTGTTCTCGTCATCGTAACCTCTGTTCAAATCCATTTCCATGAATGAATATGTAGTTTCCACACACTGTACACTTTTTCTCCGGGAAGTCTGATACACGACCTTTGTGTCCACATTTATTACACATTACTTCCCATTCTGAATACGGGACTGTATAATCAATTCGCTTCATAAGGATGCTTTCTTGGTCTTTCGTTTTTTTGGTTCTGCGACCGGTTCTGTTGCTGTTTCTACGACAGGTAATACAACAGATTCCACTTTGACTTGGGTGACCGTGGGTTCTGGTTTGTCGATGACTGCATCGGACGTTGGTTCTTTTTGTAATGGGGGTGCAACCGGTTCTTCTTTGACTGGTGCGGGTTGTGTGAACGGGGGCGTTTCGGTTGTTAATCCCATTACTTTCTCAATCTCGTCCAGTTTCTGATCGACTTCCTTAATTAAATCCTCTGCCTGCGCGTTCAGCTCGTTGTTTATGTGGTTGCTATACGATGCGCAACCAAGCTGATAGATGGCAGAGTCTGTAGTGATCAGCTTATCGATTTTGTTACATCTCCACAGGAACTCTGTGTCGATAAGCGTATCTCCGTTTTTGCTCCCGTATGAAAGCATTACTGATTTAACTGCAAACTCGCAGTTGTTATGACAGGTGTTTTGGGTAGTGTTCTGCATATGTATTATTCCTCCTCTAACGTTAATGTGTTTTTATATCCATCTTTTCGTTCGTTGAAAGCAGCGAACTGTTTGTCCCATTGGTTCAAACCTGATAAGATCAAATTCGTGTAATAATACGTGTATGATCGTCATGAGTTGTGACTGCGGGGCGGGGGTCATGGCTCCCTCTCTAATCGATCAACTCTGAATTTCAATCGCTTAATCTCTGCCTCAAATGATAAGAGTGTGTTTGCCATCTTTCTTTGATTAATCATAATCTGCTCGAATAATTGGTCGTCTGTTATTTCGTGCTGTGGCTGCGGGGTTGGGGTCGTTGGTACTCCGAGTATGCTGTGAGTTCCCCCACCTGTACCAGATGCTTTTATTTTGTCATTCTTTTTAGTCATGGCTGCTCCTTGGTGCGAAGGGATTCGATAATCTGTGCAACACGATACGAATACACCATATTTGGTTCTGTGTTGGAATTTCTTTTTGACTCGTTTTCAATCAAATCTTGAAATGGTTTAAGCGTGGCGTTGCGGATGGTGGTGTCGTGCTCTTTAATGTTACGCAATTGTGCCAAATATGCGTTATACTGTTGCGGATCTTTTTCTTTACATCCGAGATACGGTTCTTCCGGTGCAGCGTGGGTGGGGCGGGAACGGGTGTCGTGTTCGCAGTTTGCATCAATACAGCAGGGTTTTGTATCTTTCTCTGTATCCCATTCCGGATCATAATACCTTGAACAAACACATTCATGCTCGCAGTGTGGCTGAGTGGCGGGGGTGGTCATGGTTTGTCCCCTCTGATGAGGGAGATTACTTCTTTACAAGTTTTGATAATTCCCTCTCTGTAACAGTCTTGATCAAGGAAATGGTGTGAAATTTCTCCCTGTGCGTTTGCTTGTTTGTGCTTAAGTTCCTCAATCACATCCTTCATCAGCCATTCTTTTGCACCGGAATGAGAGAGACAACCAGTTATTATAATTCTTGCTCTCGCAAATTTAATATGAAATTTGGTGGGTTTATCATACATATCTTGTGCAGGATTTAATTGGCAATCAAAATCATTACATGCTAAGCAGTTTGGTTTGTCAGTCATTTTTTAACACCTTTTTTGGTGAGTTTTTGCTTCTCCGGGTGCCCCGGCACCGTTGGATTTTCTGACATACTCCCACGGCTAAAGCACGTGGGGTTCTAACGTTGCCGGGCATTCCAGCATTGCATCGTGGGGTATCAGTGCTCCCATCGTACACATCTCTTTCTGCGTACGATCGATCATGTCTTTGACTTTTAATGCAATATTGAATGCCGCATTAACGTCTGCATGATCAACGTGTCCACAAGTCAGACACTTGAAATCCTTTCCATTCCGTTGACCGCATGTACCACATCGGGAACAATCCTGACTGGTATATGCCGGATCAACGTATAGGACAGGGACACCGAGCAGCTTGGCTTTGTATTCCACGAAGGTTTGCAACTGGAAGAAAGACCAACTGTGCAGGGCATACTTGAACGAACGGTGCTGTTTCCTTGTCTGACGGATACCGCTCAAATCTTCAAAGACAAGTGCTGCATGTTGTACCTGTGCCATATCAACAATCTTACGACTGATTTTGTGGTTCAGGTCTTTCACGATACGACTCTCACGATCCTTGACTACTACCAACTTCCGGAACTTACCTTCTCTTTGAAGTTGTTTTCTGATCGCAGAGTATTTCCGGTGGATGTGCAATGCGGATTTGCCAAGTTTCTCAATCTTCCCGGTATCCGGGTTGGCTGTGACTGCAACGTGTCCGGTCGTATTCCGGTCAACCCCAATGAATTGTTGAGGTATCATCTCCGGCTGTTCTGCTATTGTGCATGAGATGTAGGCAAACTCTTTGTCAAGTTCTATCTGGTTGACTTTCTGAAAGTCAGGGAACTGATAGTTCAGAACCAGTTTTAACGGTACAACCCGGATCGTTCTGTTGTCCTTGTCAACCTTGATTGCCTGATTCGGTACGACCAAATTGACGTTGTGGACTTGTTTGATGGTTTTCTGGTTGCCATACTTTTTAAGGATCTGGTTTGATATTGCTGATTTTAACCCAAATTCTTTCACGTCCTTTGACGTTCTGCATTTCGGGTTCCTGACTGCAAACTCCGCTATCCTGAACGCTTGTTTCAGTTCTGTACTGAAATCAGTATTGTGGCGGATTTTGTAGGTCAGAATCATGTTCAGTTCCTCTTTTGTTCCTCGATGTATTTCCGGACAACTTCTTCTGAAATGTGTCCACATGATTCAACATAGTAGCTGCGTGTCCATAATGACGGCAGACGAGTTCTCAACGATTCAAACTCCTGTCGCATTATCCTTGATGTGTACCCTTTCAACTGTTGGACAATCCAATGAGGGCTTGCTGTTGGTTTTGCCTTGACAAACAGGTGTAGATGATCCGGCATCACTTCCATGATCTCAATGACAACTCCGATCTCATCCGCCTTCTCTTTCAAAAGAACTTTCAGACGATCAGCGATATGAGCCTGTAGCACCTTGCGACGGTACTTCGGACACCAAATGATATGATACCCGATGTTGTATATGCAGGTGTTTGAATGCGTCCATCGTTCTTTTACTGGCATTTATCTATTTATACGCTTGCCACTTATATATTACTTCTTGTCTGTTGGTAGGATGACGCATTCATCCCGTGACTAAAGGCACGGGCTTTCTGCTGCTTTGATCGTAAACTCTGCGACAAATGCCGGGATTTTCTCACCGTGAGATAAATGGTGTTTCCACCGGTCTTTGAGATGATCTTCCCATGAGGTTCCGCCGGGAATGCCATGGTGAGTGCAATCTTCGCGTCCCCCATACTGTCCCCCGTAATATTGGCATTTTGAACAGGTTCTCGCACCGACCAATATACGCTTTCTTTCCGGACATCTTACCTGAATTGCTAACTGCCTGATGTTTTTGCTCCACATAATTGTATCTCCTTGAATGCCTTGATCCGGTATGACCCGAAAAAAAGGTTTAACAGAATTGTTTTATAAAAGATTTCCGTTCCGCATCGGTCGGAAACCCGGACAGGGAGATTGTTTTTCCCTCGCAGATTATTTCCACACGTGGTATCGTATCATCATGCGGATCCGGCAGTCGCCCGGTCATATTCATTACAACCTGATTGCCCGATCCGATCATCGGTATTTTTGAGGGATATGCCGGGTCATATACCCCTGCGATAATCATATCCGTATTATCTATCAGCGCCCGTATATCCTCATCGTTGCTCTCGTTTAATTCCTTCTCGCTATACCCAGTGAATACCAGCACCGATAACCCGTTTGACCGACCCGCTTTTGCCAGCTCGCTCAACTCTTTTGCTTGAAGGAAAGGTTCGCCGCCACTGATTGTTATCCCATCGATCCCGGATACCGCTAAAACCTCACTGGTGAGGGTTTTTACGTCCATTAGCGTTTTTGTAGTATGTTGCTGGTAATCAGGGTTAAAGCACCCTAAACAGCGCTTATTGCACCCTTGCACCCATATCACAAAGCGCGTACCATGCCCGTTACACCGTGATTTTTTGACCATGTTTGCGATATTTAACATTCTGTATCACCTCACTAAATATTAACACATAACGCCGGTATGACCCGGTAAATTCATCCGTAAAAAAAGGGGATAATTGTTATGTTAGTTGTCGTCGTCGTTTGGTTCAGGTTCGTTTGCATAGACGATGATTTCTGCGATATCCTCATCAAGCTCGTCAAAATCGAACGACGTGTAACCGAAGGACTGTTTGGGTTTCTGTACGTGCATGTTTCACCTCGGAAAAAGTTAGTCTATATCAAACCGGCTCGGTTTACGAGCTGGTTTGTTTGTGGTTTGTTCGTCCTGCTCCTCTAATGAGGTTTCAACGACGTAAACCTCGCCCGGTAACGGTTCTGTATCCATTTTTTCTGATACAGAGGGTAACATTTCTATCCCCTCAAACCGGCTTTTGGTCGTATCCAACATGGTGAGGATTTCATCCCTTAACATGAGGATTTCGTCAGCGTTAATGCGCTCCTTGAACGAGTCAAGTTGCTGGTTGATCCCCTCGTCGGAAATGACATTGATCGCCCGGCATCGGTCGATTGCGCTCAATAACCGCTCTTTTGTCTTTTGGGGAAGTACGCCGTCAGCGTTTTTGGTGATGTTCCTTTCAATCTTTTTGATTGCGACCTCTAATATTTGTGACCGGATCTGTCCTGTCAATTTATCGAGCATTGTACCCGACGTGAATGAATCACCGGGCAGCTTGATGAAATCGACCTCAGCTTTTAGAACTGAATCGATCTTTTTCATTTCAACGTCGGCGTTATTAACTGCCTGTTGAATCTGTTCCTTGCCAACATCGTTAGCGATTTTCAGTCCGAAATACTGAGGGCAACAGGCGTCAGTCACTACATTGATTGACTGTCGAACCGCTTGAATTTTCTTCCGCTCCGATTCTTGGTATTTATACCAAGATTTCTTTGCATTCTCATCGGCGTATTTTTCGCTTTTTGTAACGAAAAATCCTGATGATGCACTCATCGCTACGATGTATAGCGCCTGATTTGGGTTTGTCACTTGTGCCATTTTTTCACCTCACATTTTACCGGGTTAATACCCGGTTGTTTGTTTGCAGTCATTTTCTTCATACATTTCAGGTTTGATATCCTGATGGGTTTCTGTTAACTTCAAACCCTTGCTTGCAGCGTATTCCCGGAACGATTCAAGTTCCTTTAAACACTGTCCACCGGCGAACCCGGATGTTTCAATAACGATCCCTTTTTTGGTAATCGTGAACTTGATTTCTTCTCCTGACATGATTACCACTTCCGGGCGATAAGAATACGCTGTTTATTCTCATCGGTCGTTTCTTCGGTCGTAAAACAGTTCAGATCGCTCCATTCCTGAGCGATTGCCTGATTGTACCCAATTTCAAGCGCATCGACCACGGCGTTATATTCGTCGTGGCATCTCCATGTATCGCCGGAGATTTCCCATGTTCCGTCGTTTTTCCGGGTGATTCTCATGTTTCCTTCCGGGTGATACGACCTGACCGGATCATCGATTGCAGCGTATCTTATCGCAATGATTTCACCGTTTGACGATTGTTCATACGTCAATCCTTCAAACTGTTTTTTCACAATTTCAAGCGCTGATTTGAGGGTTTGTTCATTCTCGAATTTTACCTCAGTGGTTGTTTGTGTGATATGACTCATTTTTCTTTACCTCACTGTTACTGTATATGCATTATTCTCATCACTATACCCTTAACGCCTTGATTTCCGGAACGAACCGAAAAAAAGGTTGTGATTGAGATATTATCCATTGATAATATCATCAATCCCGATACCGGAGTCAAATCGACCGCCGGTTTGTTTGGTTGCCGCTACTCGTGCAGCTTCCTTACTGCCGTCGTCTTCGCTTGCATTTGTCGCATTACGCAGCGCCCATGCTCGCATTGCATCAAGCTCTTTTGCCTTTTGGATTGTGATCGGTTGACTTGAGCTGAATCCGTTTACGATGTGGTCAGTGGTCATTTCGACCGGCTTTCCGGAAGTAACTTGTTCGTTAAACGCCGTGCTTAACGACTCCTGAATGACATTCCGGATTTCCCGTCCGACAAACCCGTTTGACGCCGATACGAGTCGTACCATATCGTAGTTTTTCGGATCCCGCCCGACTTTTACGAGGTGGATTTTGAGGATTTCTTCCCTCTCTTTTGTATTTGGAACGTCCACGAAAAATATACGTGGGAAACGCGCTAAAAGCTCCGGTTTTAACGCAGCTTGTTCATTGCACGTCGCAACTACGAATGTTCCCTCTGATTCTTCCATCCACGTCAGAATCGAAGCAAAAACCCGCTGAGAAGTCCCGTTATCCCCGCCGCCATCTCCTCTTAGCAGCTTGTCAATTTCATCTAACCACAGGACACATCGACCGAAGGCGCCAATGGTTTTAAACGCCTGACGTGTCCGGCTCTCGCTTTCACCGACAAGCGAAGCGAACAATGCGCCCACGTCAAAGCGGATTAACGGTAATTGCAGATCATTCGAGATTGCTTTTGCCGTCAGGGATTTGCCTGAACCCGGTACTCCGAGCATAATGAGAGCGCGTGCTGGTTTGATACCATAAGACGCCGCCGCCGCCGTCATACTGTTTCCGACGGTGACAATGTGCTTTTTCAGGTTGTTTAATCCCCCGATGGATGCCGAGGTTTCATCAGTCGTAAATACCTCTAATCCGAGGTTCGCTTTACCGATGATGCCCTTTTTCTCGTCGGATACCATTTTGATTGATAACTCGCCATAAACAAAGTTTTTGGCAATCACATCACTGAAAGCATCCGCACCGAGACCGAGACCAGCGGCGATGAATCTATCGCCGTATTCCTTTTCTTGCGCTTTCATGCGCATTCTGTTTTTTGAGAGCATGGCAATATGCGCCTTGCCCTTATCTTCGGGGATCTCACCTGATTTTATTTTATCTCTCGTCGCATCTTCTTGATTTTTTTGTGCTTCGAGAGCTTCGCACAAAATTTCTCTTAATTCGCTTGCATCCGGTAACGGCATGTCCAGCACCGTTATTACCGAATGAAGATCGCTCGGTACTTTGAATGTTGGACTGATAAAGAAGATTCTCTTGTTTGTGAACTTTAAGGACAGGCTTAAATCCCTTAATTTTCGCTGGGTAAAGGGATCTTCAAGTAATTTGTGGACATCTTTGAGAATGAAAATTGATTTCATTCCGATGATTTCCTTTTTCTCAATTTCTACCAGCGCTTCTTTAAGATTATACGCCGGTTTGTTCCCATCATGCCCTTCCGGTCTCTGGGATATTTCATCCCTCATGCCGGTCGTTGACGACCATGAGAAGATTTTCTGAACGTTCGCCGCTGACGCAGCTTCTCTGATTATTGATAGCGCCCGTGTTTCTTCGCTCGTTTCAATCGCTACGAGAGAATACTTTGCTTGAATCAGGGTAGAAACTTCTCTTTTGAATTCTGATATTTTCATCTGTTTCACCTCTCTGTTGGTTGTTCTCATCACTATACGTTTAATGCCTAATATTTCGGAGCGAACCGAAAAAAGGTAAACTTTGATATTACAGGTGATAATACCCGCTAGCGTCAATCGGCATGTTGCCGTAATCCGGTTCTACCATAGAAACACCTCACTACTGGTTATCCTCATCGCTGTTCGTTTTAATGCGCCCGATGTCCGGATATGACCCGGACAGGCGCTATGGTATGTTTCTTAGTGAAACGTGCAATTTGAACTGGTCGGATAGGATCGAACCTCACCCCGACCGTAAACGCTGATAGCGTGCCAACTTTCCGTATTAACGTCGTCGATAATACGGGGATACCTATTCCCGGACTTGTCACCGAGATGAACGATAGTGTATATGTAGATTTTACCTTCAAAGTAAGTGTAAGGTGAAAAACCTGCTATACACGTCGTTATAGGTTTTTTGAAAGATTTCAGAATTTTTACAATTATGCCGCCCTTCGATATCACATTAGTAAATTTACGACGTGCTTAACATCCGAGATTGGGATTAATGGTAAGCAGTATTGTTGAAATGAATAGAGTGAAAGAGTTTAAGGAGTGAAAAAGAAGTTTGACGTTTGTTCACCATGTTCTATACGCTTGTAATTGGATAAATCCGAGTTGCCATCACCTATGATTAGGGATAAATCGGCGCGTACTGTTTTTTATGCCGATACTCTCACAAGCTCAACGGCAGTACTAGTATTTCCCGCCGTGTACGCTCCCTATGATTAAGGGTAGATTTCTCTGACAGCGTTATCCCCGTCAAGGGAGCTTCTAAGGGATTTCACCTTATCCGCCGGGTATTGGTCATTTCATAACAATCCCGCATTTACATCATAACGCCGGTATCTCTCGCAGTTCTCGCCTGTGTTAAAATTTATGTTACCCCGGTATGAGCAGTCATTCGAGCATAGATTATATGCCCGTCATGTGATCCCCGTCTAATTTACACGGGAATATGAGTTAAGTAACATCCACAAAATGACGATATTGATTTTCCCGCTTTTGAGAGAATCAGTACCTGTCGTCAGTATTTTTTGCCTTCATGCAGAATAACGACAGGCGCATAAATAGTGCCGTACCGTCGGAAACAGGTAAATCGGTTCATGCCGATTATCCCTTCGATACGTTTGACGAGGATTAAGTAATCAATCCCCCGGTAGTCTAATTTTCGATGGTTGTTCCCCGCTAACTGGTTTTACGTGAACAGTGATCACCGTCTAAAAAGACCGCCGGAGCGTAGTAAATCCTCGACGCACAAGTCCCTTTTACTGATCGCCCTCTCATCGTGAGATAGACTAGTTTGCACTTGATCCCCTTTAGCGCGTATCCCGGACACACGCCGATCCGCACAACTTTTCGCACCCTCGTATGACATAACTGCCACCGACGCAGGACTGTGTTATGTAACGTCGTTATTCCACATGTTTACAGGGTTGTCCGAGGGTTAATTCCCCGGTATCCCTTTGAGTGTTTGTCCGTTAATCACCTTCGATACTACCATGTTGGCGGGTTATCTATATATAACTTTCTGAGTTTTTCCCTTGTTTGATTTTGGGGTTTTACGTCGTTAAGACCATTTTTGCCTTTGATACCCGCCGCATTAAAACCCTGTTTTTCCCTTGTTTGTATGCGCACCCTTGTCCGACGGTGACCTGTGTATATGCAGTTTTTGCCTTTGCTACCCGCCGCATTCTCCCGTATCCCCTC
>Ga0247841_10010639_pt1 | contig 12477 bp, 14 predicted proteins | sample LaCruzMarch2015__2_FD_192410 | JGI IMG/M metagenome (GOLD analysis project Ga0247841, IMG submission 192410) | Freshwater microbial communities from meromictic Lake La Cruz, Castile-La Mancha, Spain - LaCruzMarch2015_18m | ecosystem: Environmental > Aquatic > Freshwater > Lake | place: Spain... | reverse complement strand
GCCTTTTTAATTGTTTTGTCCAGCGGGTGACTCGGGTGTTTTCGCAGCGCGTCAGCGCAAGAAAATGCCCGAGGCAGGACCCGCTAGACAGCAAAACGAATTTACACACAATTGAGTATACTACCCCTTTGCCAAAAAAACAGAACCGTCCCCTTGATTTTCTGCTATAATGAAAATTATGAAAAAGCGCGTAGTAGCAGCGATGAGCGGAGGGGTGGATTCTTCGGTAGCCGCGGCTTTGTTAAAAGAGCAGGGTTATGAGGTAATTGGCTTAACCATGTGTTTCAATCTGGCGGAAAAGAACGGTAATAAACCTAGTTGCTGCGGTTTAGCGGGAATTGAAGACGCGCGCCGGGTTTGTCAAAAGTTGGGGATTCGGCATTATGTTTTAAATCTCAATAAAGATTTTTCCCGCCAGGTAATTGGCAATTTTTACCAGGAGTATCTTTCTGGCCGGACGCCCAATCCTTGTGTTAGGTGCAATCAATTTATAAAATTCGGTATTTTGCTTAAAAAAGCAATTAATTTAGGGGCGCAATTTTTGGCTACCGGCCATTATGCCAGAATTGTAGAATCCTCGCGGGGGTATTTACTTAAGAAAGCTAAAGACCTTAAAAAAGATCAATCTTATTTTCTTTATCGATTAACCCAGGCGCAGCTTAAACATGTAATTTTTCCCTTAGGCAATTTTACTAAACCTAAAGTAAGGCAACTGGCTGCTGATTTTGGGCTTAAGGTGGCAGAAAAACAGGATAGCCAGGAGATCTGTTTTTTACCTGACGGCAAATACGGCGATTTTATTAAAGCCAAGGGGCAAGGCACTGTTAAACCGGGAAATTTTACCGATAAAAATGGAAATATTTTGGGGTTACACCGGGGAATAGCATTTTATACCATCGGCCAGCGTCACGGATTGGGGATTGCCGCGAAGTATCCTTTTTATGTAACGCAGATTAACGCCCAGGATAATCGGGTTAGCTTAGGCAGGCGCCAGGAGGTTTATAAGAGTGAATTTATTATAGAGGAGGGGCATTTCTTGGGCAAGCCTCCTAAAAAGAAGATTGAGATTAAGGCGCGGATACGCTATAATCATACAGAAGCGTTGGCAACTATTTATCCGGGTAAAAATAAACAGAAAGTTATTTTTAAGCGGCCGCAGTTTGCTGTAACGCCCGGCCAATCCGCGGTTTTTTACGCTAAAGATACGGTTCTAGGCGGAGGGATAATCCAAAAGGTTATTGATTGAAATGATCAAGGAAGATAAAAAATTAGTTACTAAAATTAGAGAATTAAAGAAAAAACGCAAGGCCATTATTCTGGCGCATAATTATCAATTACCTGAAGTGCAGGATATCGCGGATTTCCGCGGGGATTCCCTGGAGCTTTCCCGGATCGCCGCTAAAACCGAAGCCGAAGTGATTGTTTTCTGCGGAGTTTATTTTATGGCAGAGACCGCTTCTATTCTTTCTCCGGATAAATTAGTAATTATGCCGGATGTATCCGCGGGCTGCCCGATGGCAGATATGATGAATGCTGATGATTTAAGGAAACTTAAACAAGAACATCCTGGGGTAGTGGCGGTAGGTTATGTAAATACTTCCGCGGCGGTTAAAGCAGAATTAGATTATTGCTGTACTTCGACTAACGCGGTGGCGGTAGTTAACGCCATAACGAAACAATCCGCCATAGGCGGATCCGCCTTCGGCGGAGAAAAAGAAATAATTTTTGTTCCGGATAAATATTTGGCGGACTATGTTTCTAAAAAGAGCGGCAGGAAATTGATCTCTTGGCACGGGTTTTGCCCTACGCATGTTAAAATATTGCCTGAGGATTTAATCCGGGAAAAAAAGTTTCATCCTCAAGCCAAGGTGATGGTCCACCCGGAATGTTTGGCCTCGGTCGTGGCTTTAGCCGATGTTGTACTTTCTACCAGCCAAATGGCTAAATATGCCAAGGAAGATTCAGCAAAAGAGTTTATTATCGGCACGGAGTCCGGGTTGATCTATCGGCTTAAACAGGATAATCCGGATAAAGAATTTTATTTAGCCAGTGAACGCGCGGTATGCCCGAATATGAAACGCACTACGCAGGAAAAAGTGCTCTGGGCTTTAGAGGAACTTAAGGATGAAGTCAAGGTTTCCGAAGAGATTAGCAAGAAAGCGCGCCTGGCTATTGAGCGTATGCTGGCGATTATTTAAATGAACCCCGCACCTTCTAATTATTCCGCTATTAAAGGCATGCGGTTTGATAAATTAAATAAAACAGGGGGGTTCTAAAAGTGACAGTCACAAAAAGCGTGACAGTCACTTTTAGAACCGTCCCCGCGATTTAAAAAAGAAGGTGCGGGGTGAATATTCCGATTGTTTTTGAGGATGATTGGTTACTGGTGGTGAATAAACCCGCGGGATTATTAAGCGTTCCTACACCTAAGCAGGAAGCGCGTACTTTAACCAGTATTCTAAATCAGGACGCACAAGCCAGGGGCCTAAAATACCGCCTGCGCCCTTGTCATCGCCTGGATCGGGAAACTTCGGGGCTTCTGATCTATGCTAAAGGCAAGAGTATTGAAGAAAAAATGATTGGCGCTTTTAGAGATAGGTTGGTGGGTAAGAAATACATCGCTTTTGTGCAGGGAAAATTATCACAGCCGCAAGGCGTGATTAGTTCGGCAATTGAAGGAAAAAGCGCGCTTACTAAATATAGGGTTATCCAGGAAAAAAGCAATTATAGCGTAGTGGAGGTTTCCCCGGTTACCGGCCGGACTAATCAGATACGCATTCATTTTAAGCATATCCAGCACCCTTTAGTTGGGGAGGATAAATTTGTTTTTCGTAAGGATTTTGCTTTGCGCTTTAAACGCATTTGTTTAGAAGCCAAAGAGCTTAACTTTAAACATCCGGTAACTGGCAAGAATTTGATGATCAGTATTGATTTGGCGGCTGATCTGGAGAAATTTTTAGAAGAGCATGAATAATATTGTCAATTTAATTTTTGTTTTTGGGGCAAAATATTTATACTTATTGGTAATGGTTATCGCTTTTGCCTGGTTTTTGCTTCAACCTAATGCAAGGAAGAAAGAAATTTTGATTATTGCTGGTATTTGCCTGCCGTTAATTTTTGTTATTTTTAAGATTGCCGGTTATCTTTATTATAATCCGCGGCCATTTGTCCTGGGGCATTTTAAGCCTTTAATTTATCATAACGCGGATAATGGTTTTCCGTCACATCATGAATTGTTAGTTTCAGCTATTGCGGCGGTTGTTTTTATTTTTAGCCGGCGTACTGGCTTGGTATTGTGGATTTTAGCGTTACTGGTGGGTTTTTCTAGGGTATATGTTGGAGTGCACCATATGATTGATATCGCCGGAAGTATTTTAATTTCAATTGGTTCGGTAACCCTGGTTTATTTTTTTAGAAAATCACGGGAGGAGTTCTATTTTTTTTGGTAAAGGTGACAGTCACAAAAAGCGTGACAGTCACCTTTCTCTAAAAAATAGAACTCCTCCCCTAGTTTTAAAGAAGCGAAAACTAAAGATTTTAAGAGGAGCTTAAGGTTGAGTATAATTGTATTAGGCACGGTAGCCCTGGATACTGTAAAAACACCTTTTGGCAAAAGAAAAGAGCTGCTGGGTGGTTCAGCGGCGCATTTTTCCATGAGCGCCAGGCTTTTTACCAAGGTCAATTTAATCGCGATTGTGGGCAGTGATTTTGGGCAAAAGCATTTTGATTTTTTAAGAAGTAAAAAGCTTAATCTTAGTTCTTTGATTGTGAGTAAGGGCAGAACTTTCAGATGGGAAGGCCAATATCAGGGGGATTTAAATTCCGCGCTTACTTTAAATACCCAGCTGGGTGTGCTCTCTGGATTTAAACCGCGTGTCTGCGAAGAGCAGCGCAAAATTGAAAATATATTTTTAGCCAATGTTGATCCGGATATCCAGAAGCATCTTTTAGCCAAGATGCATTGCCCAAAATTAGTGGGCCTGGATAGTATGAACTATTGGGTTAATACCAAGCGCAAGGAGTTGATTAAATTACTTAAATCTGTAGATATTTATGTGGCTAATGACCAGGAGGCGCGCGCGTTAAGCGGCGAAACCAATTTGATTAAGGCAGCCAAGGGCTTATGTTCTTTAGGGCCCAGGATGGTTTTGATAAAAAAAGGCGAGCATGGGGTTTTATTTTACAATAAGAAATTTATTTTTTCTCTTCCGGCGTATCCGGTGGAAAAAGTAATTGATCCTACCGGTGCCGGGGATACTTTTGCCGGGGGATTTATGGGTTACCTGGCTTGCGCGCGTAAGGTTGATTCTTGCGCCATCAAGAAGGCCTTAGCCTATGGGACAGTGGCAGCTTCTTTTAATGTGGAAGATTTTGGCCTGTATCGGACCAGCACACTTACCCGGGCGGATTTAGAAAGGCGTTTAATCAAATTTAAAGATTGTTTTTCTTTTTAATTAAATAGATATTTAGATATCGACCCGAAAAAATAAAAGATTGGAGAGCGATCATGTTAGCGGAAAAGATTTTTAATGATTATAAAGAGGCGATGAAGGCCAGGGACAGCCTGAAGAGTTCGGTTTTAAGTTTTCTGCGCGCGGATATGTTGAATTTGGCTACGGCTAAGAAAAAGGACAAACTTGATGATCCAGAAATAGTTACAGTGATCCGCAAGCAGATTAAGCAGCGGCAGGATTCTATTGAACAATTTACCAGCGGCGGCCGCTTGGAGATGGCGGATAAAGAAAAAAAAGAATTAGATATTTTAAAAAATTATTTACCCGCGGAGCTCTCAACTGAAGAGATTAAGCGGTTAATTGAAGAAGTGGTTATCGCGATTGAAGCCAACGGCCTAAAAGACATGGGCAGGGTAATGAAAGAACTGGCAATTAAACTCGCCGGAAAAGCCGATGGCAGGTTAGTCAGTGATCTGGTAAAACAAAGGTTAAGCCCGCCTTCACTAGAATAGTATACAAGAAAGTTTGAACTTGTTCTCTGCGTTAAAAGTAAAATATTTCCGTATTTATTGGCTGGGTATGTTTGTATCCTTGGTTGGCACTTGGATTCAGACCGTGGCGCAGAGTTGGCTGGTATTTGCACTTACTAACTCGGCTTTTCTTTTGGGGGTAGTGGGTTTTTTAGGTTCAATTCCGATATTTATATTTTCTTTATTCGGAGGAGTTTTGGCGGATAGAGTAAATAAAAGAAATATACTAATTTTTACTCAAGCCGCTTTTATGTTTTTGGCATTTTTATTGGCAGTGCTTACCCAATTTGAATTTATTACGCCAACGCAGATTATGTTTATCGCCCTGTTTAATGGGGTGATTATGGCTTTTGACGCTCCGGCCAGGCAGTCGATAGTGGTGGAATTGGTAGGTAGAGAGCATCTTTTTAATGCCATTACTTTAAATTCGGTGGCTTTTAATTCTTCGCGGATCATTGGCCCGGCGGTTGCCGGCGTGTTAATTTCGATAATCGGAATGAGCGGGTGTTTTTATTTAAATGGGATTAGTTTTCTGGCGGTAATTATCGCTCTTTTCTACATTAAGTTTGGCAAAAGCACAGTGCGTAACAAGAATTCCGCGTTAAGAGATATTAAGGAAGGGTTGATTTTTATCAGCCGCAACCGGCTTATTTTAGCCTTAGTCAGCGTGGTCGCGGCGATCAGCCTTTTCGGGATTTCTTATATCATACTGATGCCGGTTTTTGCCAGCCAGGTGTTGGGAGTGGGGATAAAAGGTTTGGGAGCACTCATGTCTAGCACCGGGATTGGAGCGCTAGCCGGGGCTTTAGGTTTAGCCAGGCTAGGTAATTTTAGGCCTAAGGGCAGGCTTTTAATTTGGTCGGTGTTTTTATTCTCTATTTCTCTAATGGCCTTTTCATTATCTAAAGATTATCTTTTATCTATTTTTGCTTTAATTTTTGTAGGATGCTCAAGCGTTATCCCGATTGCTTTAGTGAATACCTTATTGCAAGTTAATGTGCCGGATGCGTTTCGCGGCAGGGTGATGAGCTTATTTATGATTACCTTTGCCGGGATTGTGCCGTTTGGGAACTTAATTTCCGGGGCCCTGGCGCAATCCTGGGGAGTATCGGCAGCTCTTTTTTTCTGCGGTTTAGCTTGCTTGGTATTATTCACGTTGATTATTTTTTTGTTTCCGGGGCTAAAAGAGCTGTAAATTTCATTTGATTTATTTTGGTATTTTGCTAGAATTAATACCAATAAGCCTGCTGGCCGGCAGGCAGGGAGGTGAATAGGTTTCGGCAAGTTAAAAATAACAAAACGTTTTAATTATCGACTTATAAATATAGAGAGGAGATGGGAATGAAGAGGTTATTAAGTTTTGGAATAATGGTTTTAGTTTTGGCGGCATTATCTGGTTGTGGTAAAAAACAGGAGATGGAGGAGTTACAGCCGATTACTATGGAATCCTTAAGTACGGTGGGCAGCCCTGTTCAGCCTGCCGGGGATTTCAAGGCTTCAGAAGCTAAAACTTTAACTATTAGCGCGCCTGTTCCGGCTAAAGAAGTACTGCCATTACCGCCCCAAGGCCCCTATAAACCGACGGGTATTGAAATCCAGACGGCTTTAAAGAACGCGGGTTTCTATGCTGGTAATATCGACGGAAAGATTGGCCCGAAGAGTAAGCAGGCGATTGAGGATTTCCAGAAAGCAAATGGTTTAAAAGCTGATGGTAAAGTCGGCCCGAAAACTTGGGAAGCGATGAGTAAGCATCTCAATGTTGTAGTAGAATCTATTAAAAGATAAATAAAGAATTAGTTTTTGTTTAAAATCAAGGGGACAGTTCTAAAAGTGACAGTCACAAAAAGCGTGACAGTCACTTTTATAGAACCGTCCCCTTTTTTCATTGGGAATTTCTTTTTTGTAGTGCTATAATAATTCGATATGAAGAAATTTCCGCAGGTTTTTCTTTGGGGCGCGGCAACTTCAGCGCATCAGGTCGAGGGGCAGAATATCTATAACGACTGGTGGCAAGCTGAGCAGGAGCATCATTTAAAAGAAGCTTCCCATTCAGCTTGTAAACATTATGAGCTTTACGCGGAAGATTTCGCAATCGCTAAACAACTTAATCATAATTGCCACCGTTTTTCCATCGAATGGAGCCGGATCGAACCGCAGGAGGGAAACTTCCAACTTTTAGAAATTGAGCACTACCGTAAAATTATCGCGGATTTAAAAAGTAAGGGAATGGAGCCGATAGTTACCTTGCATCATTTTACCAATCCTATTTGGTTTAGCCAAAGAGGCGGCTGGGCTAAATTTAAGCTGCAAAGATATTTTTTGCGTTTTGTAGATAAAATGGCCAGAGAGTTTGCTGGCCAGGTAAAATTTTGGGTTACCATAAACGAGCCTCTGGTTTATTCTTCGCATGCTTATCTTTTAGGTGCCTGGCCTCCCAAGAAACATTCGTTATTTAAGGCTGCCAAAGTTACCCTGAATTTGGCCAGCGCGCATATTAAAGCTTATCGGATTATACATCAAATTTATCGGCAGAAGAATTTGGCCAGGCCGATGGTGAGCATCGCGGCTAACTTGCAGGCATTTGAGATTTGCCAGCCAACATTAAAAAATAAATTAGCCGCGTATCTGCGGGATAGATTATATAATTTTTATTTTATCGAAGAACTCCTGCGCAAAAAGGCCTTGGATTATATTGGAGTCAATTATTATGGCCGCTCCCTGGTGGATGTGCATAGTTGGCGGATCAGGCATTTGTTATTGGATACCTGTCAAGACAATCACCATCCATTACGTAAAAATTCTTTAGGCTGGGATATCTATCCGCAGGGGCTGTATAAACTTTTAATTTCTCTAAAGAAGTATAATTTACCGGTTTTGATCACGGAAAATGGCATTTGTACCCAAGATGATGCTTTAAGGTGGGATTATATCCGCGAGCATCTGGAAGAATTACACCGGGCTATCGGCCAGGGGGTTAGAGTTTTAGGGTATATTTATTGGTCGCTGTTAGATAATTTTGAGTGGGATAAGGGTTTTGCCCCTTGTTTTGGCCTGGTGCAGGTGGATTATCAAAATTATAAACGCACGATTAAAACCAGCGCACTGAAACTGGCGGAAGTTTTTAAAAGCGGTGAAATTTAAATGAATCCCGCACCTTTAATAAGTTGCGGGATGAATACGAAAGAAGGTGCGGGGTGAACCCAGCGGATAAAGAGTTTATTATCGGAGAGCTGCCATTTTTTGCGGGCTTGAGCGAAAAGGAGCTGGCTATAATTAATGCTAAGAGCCAGATCGTGGAATACCGCAAAGGCCAGATTATTTATGAGGAAGGCACTGCCCCCAGCGCTTTTTATTCTATTATCTTAGGCCGGGTACAAATTTATTCCAAGGATAAAGCCGGCAGCCAATTAATTTTAGAATACCTGCACCGGGGTAAATATTTCGGCATTATTTCTTTACTTACTAATGAAACACATTCGGTCACTAGCGAAGCAATGAATGATTGTGTTATCCTGGTGATTCAGAGAGAAGATTTTAACTTTTTACTGCGGAGTATTCCGCATTTGGCCATTGATTTAAGCCGGACATTAAGCCGCCGGCTTAAGCGTAAAGACATCCATCAGAAAAAAATCTTTGAGAGCACGATTATTTCGGTATTTAGCTCTTACGCGCAGGCAGGAAAAACTATTTATGCCTTGAATCTTGCTTTAAGCCTTAATCGTGAAACGCGTAAATCGGTAATTGTTTTGGATATTTTAGCTAAAGGTAAGACGCATACCTTAGCGCAGAAATTGGAGATTCAACAACCGCCCGTATTTGATTTATCTTCTGCTCTGGGTATCTATACTTTGCCCAAAGATTTTATTTCTAAAAGTAACTTCGGCATAGATCTGTTTTGTTTTTATTATGAGGAGGATAATGATTCTTGCCTTAAAAGGTTAATTGAAATATTAAGCCTATTGGTTAATGATTATCATTACATTATTCTGGACCTGCCCGCGGCGATGGACCGTTCGATCATCAGTATGCTTAATCAAAGCGACCTGATTCATATCTTGAGCAGCCCGGATCCTTGTGATTTAAAACGGACGAATAACCTGGTCAGCCGCCTGAAAACGGATTTTAATTTTGATCCGGCTAAAATAAAGATCATTGTTAATGAATATAAATTATCCAAGATTGGCCATGGCGGCCAGTTAGAGATTTTGGGCCAGGATATTTTCGCTACTATTCCTAAGATAAAATTTGACGCGCCGGCCAGGTTAATTATTGACGCGCCGGATTGCGAATATTCCAAGGCAGTCAGGCGCATTGGGCGGCAGTTAGGGGATTGCCTGGTGGGTTTAGTTCTAGGGGTAGGGGTAGGGTATGGTTTTTGCCATGTGGGAGTATTAAAGGTTATCGAGGAAGAAAATATCCCGATTGATATTATCGTCGGTTCCAGCATTGGCGCGCTAATTGCCAGCCTCTGGGCTGTTGGTAAAAGCAGCAGCGAAATCTTAGAGATCATGCGGGAATTTAGAGAGCCCAAACATATTTGGGGCTTAATTGACATAACTTTTCCCCGCCTGGGTTTTATTAAAGGTAATAAATTATACCGGTTTCTAAAGAAACACCTGGGAGATAAAACTTTTTATGACGTAAAACTTCCCTTAAAAATAATTGCTAGTAATGTGCGCAAGAAAGAACCAAAGATTTTAGACAAAGGGCCCTTAGTTGATGCTATAATGGCCAGTTGTTCCATGCCGGGGGTATTCGCGCCTTTTATTCTTTCCCGCCGCAGGGAGTTAAATGAGAGCGGGATCGGGCAAGATGCGGGAAAGGAAGAAGCGCTTTTTGATGGAGGGGTTACCTATCCTTTACCCACCGAGCCTTTAATGCAAATGGGGGTTAAAAAGATTATCGCGGTCAATGTTACTCCTTCCCGGGAGGATATTTTAAGACAGTTAAAAAAACTTAAAGAAGGAGCTCCTGCGGAGTTTATCGGCCAGCCTCAGAAAGCCAGCCGCCCAGGTTTGCTTGGCCGCCTTAAGAATCTTTTTAGCTTTAACATTGTGGATATTATTTTTAGCAGTGTTGAGGTTTTGCAGTCTGAAGTCGCCAGGAAAGAAGGCGAGCTGGCGGATATTGTTTTACATCCGGATACTACAGGTTTATTCTGGTTGGAGCTGCATAAAGCTGATGAATTTGCTAAGCGCGGAGAGATAGAGGCGCGCAAGCATTTGGATAAGATTTGGCAGCTGGTTAATGAATGATTAAAACTTAAATAAAATAATGTTCCCCCTCGCGGGAGCTTGAGGTCATTTTTCCCCAAGCGCCGGAGGCTGGGGAAAAACTCTCCCCCTCGCGGGAGCTCGGGGTCATTTTTCCCCAAGCGCCGGAGGCTGGGGAAAAATGAGGAGCCATAAATGAATAAACGGTTTGTTTTAATTACTGCAGGTTATTTACTAATTATAATTTTATCGGGATGCGCGGCAGTTAAGGAAATGGGAAAAGGTTTTATTGGTGTGTCTACGCAGGTTTTAGACCAAAAGCGTAAGGAGGCTTTGAAGAAGCCTTTTGCTTTGGATTATGACAGCTGTTACGTTAAGGTTAAGGAGATTTTAAAAGGAAACGAAAAAGCAAAAGGAAATGAAAAAGAAAACAGAGAAGAATCTCCTATTTACGCGCAGGATGTTAAGAAAAAAATGATTGCTGTTTATTTTACCCAGACAGATACTACTCCCGTAGGAATATTTTTTACTGAGGAACCGGGAGGCAATACCTTGATTGAAATATCTAGTCCGAGCACTTATGCTAAAGAGGAAATTGCCAATAGAATTTTTACTGGCCTCGATGAGTTGATTAAACCTAAGATTAAGCCGCAAGGTAATGGTTTAGCCTCCGATGTCCAAAGCCAGGAGGAGAAAATTAATGTTAAAGAAAAATCTAACAATTAACGATTTAATTAAAGAATGCCATCGGGTCGCGGAAAGCAAAGGCTGGTGGGACGAGCCGCGTAATGACGGAGAATTGATCGCGTTGATGCATTCGGAGTTATCCGAGGCCTTAGAAGCAATGCGTAATCATAGCACACAAGACGCGCTGGCTGAGGAGCTGGCAGATTGTTGTATCCGTATATTTGATTATTGCGGTTCACGAAAAATAGATTTGGGAAAAGCGTTATTAAAGAAAATTGAATATAATAAAACCCGGCCTTATCGGCACGGAAAGAAGTTCTAAAAAGAAAGGGACACGCCATGCCATATGACAGCAGTCTGGATACGCAGGTGTTCACGCGTTTTTGGGAAAATGATTCAGGTAAGATTGTGGTTAGCGTTTATTCTTATAACCAGGGCCCTAAAAAGATTCAAATCGTCAGAGAAATAAAGGATAGAAATGGCGAATATGCTTTTGCCAAACTTGGGCGCCTGGTGAAAGAAGAAGCCGAAGGCATATTACCGTTAATCCAGGAAGCGCTTAAAACTATGTAATAAAAAAATTTTCTCTTTTCTTTTTAAGGAATTTATGTACAATATATCCAAAGATTAGAGGATTTTAGCCGAGATAGCTCTCCGCCACAGAGACACTGGCGTCCGCCAAAAAAATTGGCGGACCCGCCAAGTATTGTGGCGGGGATTCGCTAATAAGATATAGCCGAGATAGCTCAGTGGTAGAGCGCGGCCCTGAAAAGGCCGGCGTGGGGGGTCCGATTCCCTCTCTCGGCACTGCATAAAAGGGACAGTCCCCGCAGGGGACTGTCCCTTTGTTTTAAAGCGTTGTCCGAGAAGAGAATTATTATTTAACTCATTGTTAGCGATATAATTATCAACAGCGTCTTGATTATTTTGATTATTTGTTGGTTAAGTAAGAGTTGGTTTATAAATAAAGGGGACGGTTCTAAAAAAATAGAACCGTCCCCTTTATTTATGCGAAGAACTTTTATATCTTTTTTACGTTAGTTGCCTGGTCGCCTTTGGGCCCTTGGGTAACCTCAAATTCAACTTCATCGCCTTCTGCTAAAGATTTATATCCTTCTCCAGTGATCGCGCTGAAGTGAATGAAAACATCTTTGCCATCTTCAGAAGTAACAAATCCGTAACCTTTTTGATTACTGAACCACTTGACCTTGCCTTTTGCCATTTTGTTTCTCCTTCTTGAATTTTCCCGACTTAATGTTCGGAAAATCGATCCTCAAGACTGCCATTGATTTAGTGGCGGACGAGAGATCTTATGTATATAAAAAAAACCGCAGAGCATGGTTATTTTTTGTTGCTGCTTTGCGGTTTGAATGTATTACTAATCAATTTCCTTGTTTCTCCTCTAAACTAGTCTTATTATATAAATCTATCATGAATTATAAATTTGTCAACCCTTTTTAATGAGTCTGTTATAGCAAGGCAAAAATGTCCTATTTCTAGCAAAGCAAGAATGTCCGGTTTTCATGTTTGTCAAACCAAAATAGAAATGTCGTATTTCTGTTTTAAAGTGCACCTGCCAAAATTTCTTCTTTT
>Ga0247841_10010638_pt1 | contig 12482 bp, 2 predicted proteins | sample LaCruzMarch2015__2_FD_192410 | JGI IMG/M metagenome (GOLD analysis project Ga0247841, IMG submission 192410) | Freshwater microbial communities from meromictic Lake La Cruz, Castile-La Mancha, Spain - LaCruzMarch2015_18m | ecosystem: Environmental > Aquatic > Freshwater > Lake | place: Spain... | reverse complement strand
GCACTGGTAGAAACTATTGTTCCATTCTCTGTCCAGTTTGTGAATACATATCCAGTGTTGGCTGTTGCTTTGAGCGTACACGAAGTTCCATAAGTATAATTTCCTGCACCTGTTATTGTTCCTCCAGCTGTTGGATTGGCAGATGCTGAAACTGCATAACTGTTTGCAATAAAATTTGCGACCAATGTACGAGATGTACTTACATTAAATACATAACTTGCACTAGTAGAAACCACTGTTCCGTTCTCTGTCCAGTTTGTGAATACATATCCTGTGTTGGTTGTTGCTTTGAGTGTACACGAAGTTCCAAAAGAATAATTTCCTGCACCAGTTATTGTACCTCCAGCTGTTGGATTGGCAGTTGATGAAACTGCATAACTGTTTGCAGTAAAATTAGCAACCAATGTACGAGCTGTACTTACATTAAATACATAACTTGCACTTGTATAAACTACCATTCCATTTTCAGTCCAGTTTGTGAAAGTATAGCCGGTATTTGTTGTGGCTGTGAGTGTACATGAAGTTCCAAAAGAATAATTTCCTGCACCTGTTATTGTTCCTCCAACTATTGGATTAGCAGTTGCTGCAATAGCATAACTGTTTGCTGTAAAATTAGCGACCAATGTACGAGCTTTACTTACAGCAAAAACATAACTTGCAACATTAGAAACTACCGTTCCGTTTTCAGTCCAGTTTGTGAATACATATCCCGTGTTGGCTGTTGCTTTGAGTGTACACGAAGTTCCATAAGAATAATTCCCTGCACCAGTTATTGTACCTCCTGCTGTTGGATTGGCAGATGCTGAAACAGCATAACTGTTTGCTGTAAAATTAGCGACCAATGTACGAGCTGAACTTACAGTAAAGATATAACTTGCACTGGTAGAAACCACTGTTCCGTTTTCAGTCCAGTTTGTAAATGTATAACCTGTATTAGAAATGGCTGTAATTGTACACGAAGTTCCAAAAGAATAATTCCCTGTACCAGTTATTGTACCTCCTGCTGTTGGATTGGCAGATGCTGAAACAGCATAACTGTTTGCTGTAAAATTAGCTATCAATATACGAGCTGTACTTACAGTAAATACATAACTTGCAGAAGTAGAAACCGCAACACCATTCTCTGTCCAGTTTACAAAACTATAGCCCGTAGTAGCAGTAGCTGCCAACATACACGACTGACCGACAGTAAAACTTCCTGCACCAGTTACAGCGCCTCCAGCTACAGGAGAAGCAGTTGCAGCCACAGTTACTGTAGCTGTTTTTACTGTCTTAGTGGTTCGATTACCTAACTCATCAAAAGTATAGTTTACAACTGTACCATTGGCATAAGTGACTTGGGAAAGACGGTTGAGATAGTCGTATAAATATTTTGATTCTTTCTGACCAAATACATCCGTCAAAATAATTAGTCCAAATATAATTATGATTATTTTTTTCATGACAGAAATTTATTATTGAGCATTGAATGTATTAATTTTAAATTCTGGTGTAAACGAATTTATTGTTTTTTTTGTAAGTTCCTTTATAAGTTTACCACCATTAGAAGACATTTTAAAACCAATTGAGTCTGAAATTTTCCCACTAATTTTCCCACTAATTTTATCAGTTGGGTCAATCTTATCAATTCCATACTCTATTAATCCGTTTACGGCCTCCATTGCATAGCTTTGTTTATTAGAAAATTTCCCGTTACCATAAGCAAGGTCATCAACAGCTAATTTAAAAATATTTTTAAATGACTTTCCTAAAACAGGTATTTTCCCAATCAGATATCCAACTCCACCTTTAGTAACTCCAACATTAACTGAAGTAAAAAAATTATTGATATTTTGGTATGAATTACCAGTAGAGTATTTTCCAGAATTTGCATCTGTATAAATTTGTTTTCCTACAGACCAAACTTCGGAGACAGCTAAACCAACCACAATTGCTGCTGTAAAGAAAATCCTACCATCTGGATCAATCATAGTATTTGGATTATTATCCGCATACGGATACAAATTTGTACTCCAAACAGGATCTTCACTCATAAATCGTCCAACTGTTGGGTCATAGTAACGGGCACGCATATAGTAAAGATGGTCGTTTTCGTACATTACACCATACTTACCTACATAGCGGAATGGGTTTACATCTGATTCTTGCAGTTGGCTAACACCGCCAAATTCATCGTATTGGTATTTATGGGTGATATTGGCAGCAGACGAAGCATCTACCATTGCCACTGTACTTCCCCTAAAATCGGAAACATAATACTCGGTTGTTCCATCGGGTTTAATGCGTGCTTCAAGTCCCATGCCGTGTAGATAGTAGTAAGTTGGTGTACCAGACGAATTTGATTCTGCTAATACATTCCCCATGCCCATAATATCAATCATATATCGTTTTGTGCCATTAGCCCTTCGTTTACCCATTCCATCATATTCATAAGTAAATCCATCACCTGTTGCCAATTGGTCGGTGGCATCCCATGTATAGGTAGAAGTGCCACACTTTGTATTATTACCATTGGCGTCGAATGTATAAGCAGTTGTTCCAGCAGCCTCAATGCGGTTGGCAGTATTGTAAGTGTAATTTACATCTCCCGCAGTTACCAATTGGTCGGTATAAGGTTCGGTACGTGTTTCTTTGGTTATATTACCTAAACTGTCCAATTGGTATGTATATCCGGCAATTACAGTGTTATCACTTCGTTTAGTGGTTTTACCTGTTAACCTGCCTCCCACGTCATAAGTGTACGAAGTATTCATGCCATTAGGGTAAACTACAGTCATCGGTTGATTATCGGCACGGTAGCTGTAATTAATGGTTTTATTGTTCCAGTCCACCACGGTTTTCATGCGGTTCAGTCCATCATAAGTATAGTTTACCGTTTTTCCACCAGGATAAGTAACAGTGGTAATATTTCCGGCTGCATCATACCCATACTGCACTTTGTTGTTTGCAAAATCATTATAGTCCACTGCACTTATTCGGCTAAACCCATCATAAGTCAACGTTATTGTTTTACTATTTCGGGTAACAGTGCTTAAGCGCAAATTGCTATCGTAAGAATAACTATTTACACCATCGCTAACCAAACGACCCAACACATCATACGTACTGGTTAATGCTGTTCCATCGGGTTTGGTGTAAGTTTTCAACGAACCATCAGAGTTGTAAGCAAATTGTTTGGTAGCTCCGCCAAACGAAATAGAAGTAAGCCAATCGGTGGCAGCGTCGTAAGCCATCGTAGTAACACCTCCTTTGGCATTGGTTATTGTTTGTAAATTGTCATTGGCATCATACGCACTGCTTGTGGTATAATTCATGGCATTTTTCTCCGACAAAGCATTATCGTTATTATCGTATTGGAAAGTTGTTTGCAGATTTTTAAAATCGGTAACTGAAGTTACCCGACTTGCATTGTCATAAACGGTTGTCGATTTCAAGTTTAAATCTGGAACAGAAACCACATTCAAATTTCCATATTGATTATAGGCAAAAGTGGTTTTTACACCCATTGGGCTAATCGTTTCAATAGGCAATCCCTGTGTATTAACAGTATAAGATGTGGTTGAACCTTCGGGCGCACGAACTTTTATCAAATTACCATTGGTATCATAATCAAAATTAGTAACATTTCCACGAGCATCGGTATAAGTTAGAATATCATTAAAGCTATTGTAAGTCATCGATTCAGTAATCGTTTGTGAACCGGTTATTGATTTTTTTCTTACTAAAAGCGGATTTCCAGCCGGATCGTATTGAATATTATCAACATTAGAACTATTGGATGATAACGATGTTGGCAAATCTTTAAATGTTGTATTCGTATATCCTACCGATGTACTCAATCCCTGATCTCCACTAATGGCGGTAGTCATATTGGATGAGTTATACTTGTATTGATAATTAGATGTTGCTGTTGTTCCTCTAGTAACTTTTACATCGGACTGAGTAGTTTTAGCGGCGTAGTCTAAACTTACTTTCATGGTTGTTTGAGTAGTTGGGACAGCACCTACACCAGCCACCGTTTTCTGTAAAAGTCTATTGGCTTCATATTCATTTTGAATATAATTACCTTTTGGCATTTGAATTTTCTCTATCAGTTTGCACTTATTAAAGTCGGTTTGAGTGCCGTAAATATATTGAGTAGTTTGCCCTTTAGCATCAACATAAGAAGTAAGCAAATATTCGTTCAAAGAGCTGTTCAGTGTATAATTAAACGAAATTGACCTGCTTAATGGGTCAGTAATGCTTGAAATCAGGTTTGTACCGGCTTTATAGGCAAAGGTGAGTTTGCGTTGCCCATCGGTAATGTTACTAATATTCATAATACCATCTACTCCGGCAGCATAATTAATCAATAATTCATTGCCGTTTCTGTCTTTTATTGAATATAATTGGAAAACGGAAAATACTGAAGTATTATGAATTTTAAAACTATATACAACCTGTGATTTGGTTTTAACTGTCAGTATACCATTTGTTAAGTTCACCACATCATACACTCCAATAGATTTTGGTTTCCATACTGAGCCATCCGATTCGTAAACCGCAATTTTACTACCACCCCAATGAATAACTAACTTGCCATCTATTTGTGTTACAAAAGTATGATAAGAGTGACTCCAACCTGACCCCAACGGTTTATAGGTTGCAAGCTTACCATTTGCCAATTCATTCAGTCCATAAAACTCATCGGGCAAATCGGTAACATACGAATCGTAAGTATGTGTAAAATTAAGTGGTACTAACCCATCAATATTAAAACTCGATTTTGTATAGTTATTGAAGTTACCCATTTGAGAACTTAAACCCAAAGCCAAAGTTTCAATGGTTAAATTCAAAGGTTGATAATATGAATTAACCGTAGGATTTGGATCGGTTATAGTTTTGTCTATTTCAATTTTCTGAATGATTCGGTCGAGTATCACAAAAGCTTCTCCCCGTAAACAATTATCATAAGGGCGGAATGTGGTGTTAGTAGTTCCATTTGGCAAAGTAATAATTCCCAAATCGGCAGCCTTACGGATATATCCGAACTTAAGTGGATTATTTGCCAAAAGAGCAGTCACATTAGCATCCAATGGATACGGATTTGTTTTGTTAGTCAACTCAGGCTTAATATTAAATGCTTCAAAAAGCACTTTCAAAACATCCACCCTTGCAACAAAATTTGTTGGATTAAAGTTGGTTCTATTTCTATCAAATGGAGAAACACCATCTCCATATTCCAAATAAAGTAATGCTTTTGCAGCCCGATAATAATAATTATTTGGATTGGTAGGTGAGGTCTGATTTAAATCTGGATAAATGGAAGGGTAATCATCAGATGGTAAAGTGTCAGGAACTTTTCTACCATTTAAGGTGTATAATCCCAAGAATGCGATTTTAGATAAATGAGAACGCTTTAAATTACCCGTAACATCAACAGCGCCATCGGCACTGCTACCGGATAAAATTCCACGACCACATAAATCCAATGTAGCATCGTAATAAGCATTTGTGGTTGCTAAACCTGAGAGATCGCAAGTGCCCGAATTTATAGTAGTTACTGTTACCGATATTGGATTACTGTAACCATTTGCCGTAACAGGCGTTCCTGCACCTAAACCACCTGTTTGAAAATACAAAGTCAAGCTATAAGTACCCCCAGTAGTTGGAGTCCAAGAACCAGTTAATGTTGCAGTAGCTCCAGCTGCAATTGGAATGGAAGAAATAGTGATGACATTATTTCCAGCGGCATCTTTCAAGAATAACGGACCTGCCCAACTTTTGGTGCTGAAGTTCTTAACAGTGGTGGTAAAGGTATATGCTTGCCCTGTAAACAAAGATGTACTACCAAAACTCATGCTACTCATTAAGCGATTATCGGGAGTCGGATCGTTTACTGTTACTGATATTGGATTACTATAACCATTTGCCGTAACAGGCGTTCCTGCACCTAAACCACCTGTTTGATAATACAAAGTCAAGCTATAAGTACCCACAGTAGTTGGAGTCCAATAACCAGTTAATGTTGCGGTAGCTCCAGCTGCAATTGGAGTGGAAGAAATAGTAATGACATTATTTCCAGCGGCATCTTTCAAGAATAACGGACCTGCCCAGCTTTTGGTGCTGAAGTTCTTAACAGTGGTCGTAAACGTATACGCTTGCCCTGTAAACAAAGAGGTATTACCAAAACTCATGCTACTCATCAAACGATTATCAGGTGCAGGGTCGGTTACTGTAACAGCAATTGGATTACTATACCCATTTGTGGTGACAGCAGTACCAGCTCCCAAACCACCTGTTTGATAATACAATGTAAGGCTATAAGTACCAACAGTTGTTGGTGTCCACGAACCACTTAGCAAAACTGTAGCTCCGGCTGCTATTGTTGTGGAAGGGATAATGATGACATTATTTTGTAAAGCATCTTTCAAGAATAAAGGTCCTGACCAACTTTTGGTACTGAAATTCTTTACGCTTGTTGTAAAGTTATAAGCCTGACCTGTAAATAAAGAGGTACTACCAAAATTCATGCTACTCATCAAACGATTATCAGGCGCAGGGTCGGTTACTGTAACAGAAATTGGATTTGTGTATCCATTTGCATTAACTACCGTACCAGCACCTAACCCACCTGTTTGATAATACAAAGTTAGGCTGTAACTACCAACAGTTGTTGGTGTCCACGAACCACTTAGTGAAGTTGTAGCCCCGGCTGCTATTGTAGTGGAAGGGATAATGATGACATTATTTTGTAAAGCATCTTTTAAATAAAACGGGCCATTCCACGATGTACCTCCAGTATTTTTTACATTGACAGTATAGGTATAAGATTGACCAACTATCATTGATGTACTGGAGAAAGCTGTTGAACTCGCTAACATTATATTGGCTGGGGCATTGGCGATGGAAAATGTAAATGCAGGAGAATCGTTAGTTTCAGTTCCTCGTTCAGCTATTACCACCCAGCGATAGGTATTTCCAGCGGTATATATTCTTGTAGGAGTATAACTTGAAACATCGCCTACGTTTTGATCAAAAACTAAAGGTCCATTAGTAGCATCTGTAGTTATATCTCTTATTTTCAACCTATAAGTAACACCACTGCTGTTATTTTTTGTCCATTGGTAAGTGATTGAAGATGGTGCCGTTGGATAAATCAGACTATTTGAAGGGCTTAATGGTGCAGGTTGTCCAAGTGGAGCTAATACATTAACTGAAATTGGATTTGAATATCCATTTGGCGTAACAACAGAACCAGCTCCTAATCCATCTGTTTGGTAATATAAAGTTAATGAATAATTTCCAGTTGTGTTTGGCATCCACGTACCACTGATTGATTTAGATCCATTTGCAGGAATTGTTACCGACTGAATTGTTACTATATTACTACTTCCATCTTTTAAAAACAATGGTCCACTCCAACTTGAAGTACTGTAATTTTTTATAGTTGTTGTATAAGTATAACTTTGACCTGTATAAAGTGTAGTACTTCCGAAACTCATACTACTTGTTAGGCGAATATCAGGTAATGCATCAAGAATAAATGTAGAAGAAGCACTTTGAGCTGTAACACTTGAGTTTGATGTACTCACAGCTCTTACTACCCATTGGTATTCATGACCACTTTCAGCGCCATTCCAATTTATAGTGTTAGCATCTCCTACATCAAAATAATTAAGTTTCAAAACATTTGTAGTCAAGTCTCTTAAATTTATCTGATAATTTGCTTTTCCAGTAGAATTATTTTTACTCCAATTAAAATTTATAGTTGTAGTTGAATAATCAAAAATTTGACCGTCTGTTGGTGAATTGTTTGTTGGGGCTGAAACAGTAATAGTTGTTGCAGTCACTTTAATCGGAAGAGTCCGATATCTCGTATTTAAAGCATCGTTACCTATAATTACACCGTAATAATTCACATAACTTGACGTGTGAGTGTAGTCTACTGTCATATAAGAGCTTGTTGAAGCTCCTGCAGCATATGTTACTTCTCCAACTATAGTTCCACAAATATCATCTTGTTTTATATAAGCAGTTCCACTTTTCGAAAATGTTCCGCTTGCTTTAACTATCCTAAACTTGCCATAGTTTGAGCCTTGTGTACCTACTTCAAGTTTAATCATATCATCACCATTGTAATTATAAGATGTTCCGCCAAGTGTACATGATACATCAGTTGCAGTTGTACCTGTTGTAGTTGTTGAATAGGTATAAGTTGTCTGTCCAATAACAAATGACATGCTACATATACATACTAAAATAAAAAATAATTTCTTTTTCATAATATTTTATTATTAGATTATTGCCTTTTTTGCAGAATTTATTTTATTTGTTTCGCTATTCACTTTTGAATTTTCGGCTTATTCTATATATCTTTTCTATCCCATCAGGCTTTTATTCCTGATAGGACAGAATTTCATTATTCTGTTACAGTCGGAGTTGTATCACCACCAGTTGTATCTTTACTCTTATGCTCGGCTGAACGTCCCACCACAGATCTTGTGCTATGGTATTCGCCATAAAAGGCGGGGTTAAGGGTTTTGAATGGTAGCATCATCGGGTCTATTTTGTCGTTGAGCAAGGCACGTCCTTCGTCGATTTTATCTTTGAGGGTGGCAGTGGCTTGTGTGCTTTGTACACGCATATTGCGAATGTCGGGTGTTTTTTGCTTGAACTCGGCAAAGTCGGTACTGAGTGAATCAAGGTCGGCTTGGGTAACGCCCCAAGAGGCTAAAGCAGCGGCAAGTGGAAGTGCTGCATCGTAAATGAATTTTACTTTTATCACCAAGTCATTTTCGCGCATGTTTTTGAGTTCCCACTCCGATACTGTAGCAGTCATTTTTAGTTTTACATCATCAGTCGAAGCTGCATGTGCTGCCATTGCTCCGGTTACCTTCATAATAAGCTGAATCATTTCTTTTTTCTGATTGCCTTTTACGACAGTTTCGGTAGTGGTACTAATTGACTGCTTCTGATTAAGCTCAAAAATATCAGCGTTGATACCTTGTAATTGTTGGTGTGCTGACACCAAAGATGGTTTGTCGTGAATGATTGATTCATTCTTCGTTAAAAACTGGTCGACACTCTGTAACATGTCAAACTGATTAATTTCTTTTCTGTTCATGGCTTTAATTTAGTTGATTGATGGCCCCCAACCCCTAAAGGGGATTTCAGACGCAGTTTGTTTTTATATATTGAAATAGAAATAATTAAACACTAATCAAATTCCTCTACCTACTAGCGAATCTTGAGGGTCAATACACAATTTGACAATAACCGATTGTAATATTGTAAGATATTATCTCTATTATGATACAACCCGTAGGTGTAATTTGTTATCCCGTTACTGTCATTTAATATCCCGCTGTTGATATTAATCACCTAGTTGTTGTCATTACTTATCCCGTCACTGCAAGTCGTCTTCTCGTGAATGACATCTCTTATCTCGATAATGTCATCTGCCAAACTGTTAGCGTCAATCGTTATCTAGTTTTTGACATCTCTTATCCCGCTGTTGTCATCTGTCACTCCGTCAGCGTCAATCGTTATCTGATTTATGACATCTTATATCCCGCTTGTGTCATTTGCCACCACGTCAGTGTCAACCCTTATCTATAATTTGTCATCTATTGTAAAGTAATTGTCATTCTATATATTCGAATTGTTGATACTTATTGGTTTACTTCCAAACTCTTACAAAATAATAAGATTGGAATTCAATTAATTAATTTATTCAAGATTTTAAAGTTATGTGATTTTTGGAAAAATGTTGTGTACAAATATAGAATTAATAAAATTAATATGCAATAGCTGTTTATTCAAAATACATCGAAATGGGTAAAATGTGTTATGAAGTGGGTAAAATATGTTATGAAATTGATATAATGTGTTATGGTTTGAAAGGAATTTTAGAAATATTATTCAATAAATCGGGGTAAAACAAAAAAAAGCTCCTACATTTCTAATAAAAATGTAGGAGCTTTTTATTTATTATTGAGAGCATCACTTGGAGTGAAACTCTCACTTTATCTTAGCATTGGTGAGATCATTTTGTTTGAAATAACACAAGAAACTGAGCTTTTAGTAATTGTCATTTCATCGTACGATGAACATGAACCATTTGTAGAAGTCCATCGATAGACATAAACTCCGGCTGATAATCCTGTAATGGTTGTAGAAGGCGAACTGGCTGTAGTTATTGCTGCTCCATCCGGGCCACTTGTTTTTGTCCACAATCCACTTCCTCCCGAAATAGTATTTCCAGCCATGGTAACCGAAGTTCCTGTAGCTGTTTGGTCAATACCTGCATCTGCCACAGTTGATGGATGGTCGATAATCACATCAACCAAATCGGAACTGGCTGTTGAAGTACAAGTTCCATTTGTAATGGTCCACCTAAAACGATAAGTGCCTGCTACAGCTCCCGTAATAGAGGTTGTGGGTGAAGTTGCATCAGTAAAACTAACTTCACTTCCTAGTATTTGAGTCCACAAACCAGTATCAACAGATGGAGAATTACCAGCTAATGCAATTGGGGAATACAAACAAGCACTAAAATCAGAACCGGCATTTGCGGTAGTTGGTGCAGCTAAATTACTAATACTTACCTGATCGGTCAATTCGGTACACGAACCGTTTGTGGCTGCCCACTGGAATACATAAGTGCCCGGAATAATACTTGTAACAGTGGTAGTTGGACTATTCACATCTGTAATTACAGGTGTATTTGGGCCACTAATTCTACTCCATGTTCCTGTCCCGGTAGAAATTGTATTACCAGCCAAAGTAATTGAAGTAACATTGCATTGATTCTGATCTTGTCCTGCATCAGGTGTTGTAGGTGCGGTTGAAACAGTTAAACTCATGTCGTCGGCAATACCACCACTGCATGTACCATCTGTAATTGTCCATCGTAACACATAAGTACCGGGAATTAGCCCTGTTACAGCTGTGGTATTTAAATTTGAAGATGCAAAAACAGGAGTATTTGGTCCACTAACTTTCGACCATGTACCAATGCCTGAACTAGCCGCAGTAGCAGCCATTGTTGCTGTTGTTCCGCAAACGGACATATCATCACCTGCAGATTTTCCAACAACCTTAGATATGCGAACCGTCACATAGTCAACACTTGTACATGTTCCATTAGAAATAGTCCAGCTGTAGGTGTAAATGCCGGGTGTTAGGCCTGTTATCGTAGTTGTAGGACTTGATGGCGAAGTAATATTACCAACAACAGGCGTGGAAGTAAGTGCCCAGGCACCAGTTCCGGTAGTTGGAGTGTTTCCAGCCATAGTAATGGTAGTATCATTGTTTGCAGCAGCAATAATACACATATTCATATCACTTCCGGCTATAGCAGAGGTTGGACTTGCCAATACATTAACCACCACTTGATCTTCATTGTTTGATGGACAAGTTGAATTTATGTATTTATATTTGAAAGTATAGGTTGTACCGGGTATTAATCCATTAATAATCTTCGAATAGGTAGAAGTTGAATCTGTTGTTTCGGTTGATTGTGCAGGCGAAACAAATGTCCACCAACCTCTTGTATTGGCATTTCCAACAAGTGAAACTGTGGTTGTACCACATAAGGTTTGATCGGTTCCGGCATTAGCGGTTGGTAATACCGTAAACGAAATGGTATCAGACAATACGGCACAAAGTCCGTTTCTACTATTCCAACTCATTACATAAGGTTCTCCTGTTACCAATGTCGAAACATTAGTTGTGGGTGATGCATTGTTTGCAATTGTTGGGCTGTTGGGACCACTTATCATGCTCCAATAACCTGTACCTGTTGCGATTGTATTAGCAGCCATGGTTGTACTGGTAGCACTACAAACTGATTTGTCTGCTCCTGCATTAGGAGCTGTTGGAGGTGTGGAAGCGTACAACGAAACATCGTCATAAGAAGAACATGCATTATTTGAAATTGTCCAACGGAAAGTATAAAGTCCATCTATTAAACCGTAAACTGCTGACGTAGGACTGGTAGGAGTGTTAATAACAGCACCTCCCGATCCGGTAAGCTGTGTCCACATCCCTGTACCAACAATTGGAGTATTGCCTGCTAAATTAGTTGAAGTTCCACAAATTGTCAATTGATCTGCACCGGCATCTGCTGTAGTGATAGTTGGCGATATGGTTATCGTTACAGTATCCAGGGTTATTGTACATGCATTTCGTGCTAATGCCCATTCAAAGGTGTATGTGCCGTCCGACATTCCGGTTACAGTTGTATTGTATAGTGCCGAATTAGTAATTGTTGCGGCAGCACCTGATAGCTGAGTCCATGTACCCGTAGCCAATAATGGGTCATTTCCGGCTAAAGTTGCTTGGGTTGTTCCTGAAGCTAAACATTGGTCAGTACCTGCCAAAGCAGCAATAGGACCGGCAGTTGCACTGGTTGTTACAATCACATTATCAGATGATGAACCACATGAGTTTGCAATTTGCCATGTAAAAGTATAAGCAGTACTGGCTGCAAGACCAGT
>Ga0247841_10010634_pt1 | contig 12485 bp, 11 predicted proteins | sample LaCruzMarch2015__2_FD_192410 | JGI IMG/M metagenome (GOLD analysis project Ga0247841, IMG submission 192410) | Freshwater microbial communities from meromictic Lake La Cruz, Castile-La Mancha, Spain - LaCruzMarch2015_18m | ecosystem: Environmental > Aquatic > Freshwater > Lake | place: Spain... | reverse complement strand
CGGTGGGCGTGAAGGTAATGATTTTAGTTACCGGGCTGATGGATGTGGTAGGCTTCCCGAAGATGTTTTTAGCGGCATTGACTTTGCTAACGGCGGCAGACACTGGTGCAGCCACTGGTTGCTTCCATTCTCCCATGTAAGCCTCTGCTGGCCTTACATTTGAACCGACAGCCGCTGTAGACGCACTTGAGGGTGATGCACCAGATGGCGCATTTGAGGGAGGCATCGCAGGCCCGGACATATCGGGAGCTAATCCGGTGATGTAAGGCATATCGGCTGGCTGAATATCTTTGCCGGCGATAAGGTTACCGCTTTTGGTTTTGTACATCTTGGTTGGATCGATGCTAAGCTTAGCAGGGGTTGACGAAGATGTCTTCTTTTTAGCAGCAGCCTTTTCGGTAGCTGTTTGAGCAGCCGCGGCAGCTACTGGGGTAAGTTTAACAGGTTCTGCTTTTTTCTGTGCAGCCGTTTGTGTCTCACCGATGACAACGGTATTCTCATCGACGGTGCCGCTTCCAGGGATAACGACTTTAGGTTTTACCTGTGGTTTTGATGGGTTCAAGTCACCCCTGGCTGCAGCTTCTCTATTAAACCTCTCAACTTTTTGAGCTGGGGTTTCTGAGCCAGGTGCAACGGGTGTCACAAATTCCGAGGCCTGCACGACAAGTTTCTGAGACAGGTCTTTCTGGATGGCTGCAAGGTTGGCAGCGCTTACTGTTCCGTTGGGACTGACGCTCTTTTTGACTACTTTTATGATGGCTACATAACGTTCAGCGAAGACTTCGGGTCCAACGGGTGCCTTGTCACCATACAACTGATAATATACTGCTTTGGCAACCACATCTGGCTTAGAGTTCGGTGGTATGTTAAGGGTCTTAATAGTGACCTGCTGTGCCGGAGTTGATTTAAACTGGATAACCTTAGTAACGGTTGGCAATGCAGCTTTACTGGTTAGCTTTTTCACGGCAGCCGACAGATCGGGAGTCTTGGGTGCGGTCTTAAACTGGATGACCTTTGTGGGTGTTACAACTGCCTTTTTGCTTTCCATCGAAGAGTCAATATTATTTTTGACGAATTGACCTATGCTGGCAACGATGGCTGCATGATCCTGGTTTAAAGTACTGTTTGCGGCTGCAGCTATGTTCAGAATATGGTTGGCACTCTGGTTTGCTACTTCTCTAAGATCCTGAGCAGCCGCAGCGCTGGCAGCAGATTTCATGCCATATGAGGCCAGTTTTGAGATCAGGTTCAATGCATTTGCGGCATCTGCATTATTCTGAGCAGCAGCCATTCCCACACGGGACGTGGCAACATTTACAGATGCCTTAGCTACAGTTGCCATCCCGGATAGCTGGTTATTTACGAAGTTATTGAAGTTTAAAACTGGTTCCTTAGACTGTTGTGCTTTTACGAGGGCAGCCTGAATCTTATCGGTGATAAGTATCTTACCAGCCGTGGTTTCATTGGCATCCCAGGTAGTATCCGTTCTTTTTGCTATGACATTAGCTGCTTCGTTTGCGGCCTTAACTAATGACTGAACGGTTTTGTTGATCTCAGGCGACAGGATGGGTGCAGCTATGGCTTTAACCGCTGTCACGGCTGAGAATGCTCCGAAGGTCTCAGATGGTTTTTCTACCGGTGCTGTTTTGAATTCAATTACCTTTATGGTTGGTGTTGGAGTCACCGGTTCTGTTTTAAACTGAATGACTTTGGTTACCTCTGGAGTTACTTTGTCTTTATCGGTTAGGTTTCTCAAGGCGGCTGCAAGGTCTTTGGTGATTGGCGGGGGTGTAGTAGTGACCTTGGTTGCTGGAGCTGTGGTTTTAAATGATATGGATTGAGATGGTGTTGGAACTGGTGCTGATTTGAAGGTTATTGTCTTGGTAGCCACCGGTGTTGAAACTGCTGGCCTGGTCGAGTTAGACTTAGATGATGATGATGAAGCAGAATTTTTGAAAGTTATGGTCCTCGTAGGGGTCGCAGCAGCCTTTTTTACTGTAAAAGTGGCCATTTATCTCTTCTCCTTTTTAATCCTCAAAAGGGCAGCTTGTAGTTCTTTGTCGATATCATCTTTTGTTTTCCGAGCGCGTTCCTGCAGAGTTTTCTCGTCCATTCGTGATCACTTCGACTATTAAATATGCCTAAGATCTATAAATAGAAGAGACCCATGTATAGCTTATGCAAATCGTAGTTCCCTGTGGAGCAGTGGAAGTTGTATCCCTTCCGCTGTTAAGAGATTATGGAGGTGACGAAGATGGCAGAAACAGACATGACAGACATGAGTTACCCGACAAGCGAGAGTAATGTTCTCGCCATTGATAGCAAGGTGGATGCCTTGGCAAGACAATGGCTGGTCAGAGTTCAAACCAACTTCTGGCAGTTCGATGCAGCCGTCAGGACCAGGGTGACCTGGTTTAACGAGCAGCATTACAACCCCCTAAAGGTTTACGAAGGCATCTTACCGCATTATGCGGCTCTTCTTGCTGATTTAGAGGGATTCAAGCATTTCCTAGAAGACAATGGCTTTTCTAAGACCAGTTCCTACTTTCAGTACTATGAAGCTTATCTTCTTTATTACCAAGGTTACGCTGACATAGCAAAGCCCCCATCACTGGTTCAGGAGGATTTGGACCGTGGAACCATCGTAGGTATTTGTGAGAAAATCGATGATGGAGATACGTTGTTTGTAGGTGGAAAGGAAATCAGGATGGTTGGTATAAACAGCCAGGAAAAAGGAACCTTTTCCGGTGGAGTAGCCGCCACGGCCCGTTTAAGAGAGCTGGCAGAAGGTAAACTGGTGACGGTGTACTTTGATCCTTACACCCCATTGGAGATGTACCGACGAGTCCTGGGTGCAGTCTACCTGGGAGATGGTAGTCGCGAGGCCCTTTACCTAAGACCGGATTGGAAGAAAATCTTCTTGAATTATATAATGGTTGACGAATGCCTTGCAGAACCCACTGACAAGGGCAGGAACATGTTCGTAGACCCGTTTGAGTTCAAGGCTGCCTGGGCTAAATGTAAGATAGCCGATACTCCGGATCTGGCCAGGCTCACTATTAAGAGCAACCCGACGCATGCCAGGATTTACGTGGACGGTAAAGCTATCCCAAAGGTTACACCAGACTGGGTGGATATGACGCCAGGCACCCATCACATCGTTATCGCAGCAGATGGGTGCAGTGCTTGGCACGAGAATGTTGACGTGACCTACGGAGAGAACAAACTCTTCCGAAAACTGTTGGCTCTACCGATAGCAGTCGGTGTTCTGAACATCTTCACGACACCCGAAGACTGCGACGTGATTATAAAGGATATGCCGCAAGGAATAGCGCCTCTTATCGGGGTTCAATTGCTGGCAACAGAGCCTGCGATCATCACGGTATTGAAGGAAGGTTACGAGTCAAAGACTATCAGTGTACTGCCTTTGGCGGGGAGATATATTGATCTAAAATTTGACCCATTAACAAAACTTTAAATAGGTTGAAGTTAACGTAGAGGTAGCACTTCCCTAGGGTAAGTTTCCATTAAAACAAGGATTGAAAAAAACAAGGATTGAAATCCCATGCTGACTGGGGAGATGCTGAGTTGTCGGGAATCGCCTCAAATCCGGTGCATGTGGTGTTCCATGCGCCGGTTATTACCATCATTTCTCCTAGAAACAAGCCTGTAATGGCGGAATCGAAATGTCGTATGAGAGAGAGGCGGAGAGGTCCTCTCTCTTTCATAGTTATCTGGTTAGCCGTGTTTCCGTGATGCATCCGGCAAAAGCGTACAGGCAGACGGGATTTATACCCTGTTATCTGCTAGACCAATAACCAAACTTCGAGGGGCAAGCTACCCCTCGATTTACAATGATAAGGGCAAAATAGCGGCTTTGCCATCTGATTTTATGATTTTTAGGATACGGCCGATTTCAGTAAGATCCACGCCATCATCGTTCAAGATAAGCAGAATTCCCTTACCTCGAATGATGTCTTTCGAGATTGCATAGACAGTGACGGGATGGTTGCTGCTTTCCGTTTTAGCTGTACTTTTTTCTATAAACCCCTCGTCAACCATGATACTGAGATGCTTTTTGAACCTGTTGATCTTTTTCAAACGATCTTTGTTATCATCTTTTCCGTCCTCGCCAATCTCGATTCCGTAGATCTCACGTACAAGATCAGTAAGGGATTGGAATCCCTTCAGATCTAAAAGTTCGATTGCTTTCAAGTCCTCCGGATTTATTTTCCAAACCATGATCTCTCCTCACGAAAACGTTGTAGGCAATGGGATCGCAGCCATTGCCTCTTCGATAGTCTTATACTCTCCCCGGTACATTCCGGCAGCTACTTTCATCCGGTATTTTTGCGCGGTGCCTTCAAGTAATGGATCTGCGCCGATTTCGTGTGCAAACTCTAACCAGGCATTTGTCTTTTTGGCCTTTTTACCTTCCTGTGGTGCTTCTACACCGGATCTCTCAAATCCAGCTACCATGAAATTTTCGTCGATGACTCCCACCGTTTCAGCAAGCAAGCGACTAAGCTCCTCCTCGCACCCAGGTCTCCCCTGGCTGCAGAGAGTTTGCGCATAGTTGCTATGGCTGGCCACTAAAACGGCATCGTCAGTACACATGCTACATGCTATTGAATCTCTTTTTTCCTGCTCCATTAGTTCGTTAAGAGCATCCAGATCGCCTTCTTTGATTTTTTCAGCGCCAGTCAGATACACATCTACTTTTTCAAGTGCCTTTTTTGCGATCTGTGGATCAACTTCCCGCACTTTTACGTACTCAGAAGTACTGGGGGCTTGAGTCGGGGGTTGTGCTGCGCCAGGCCTCCATGGCTGCCTTTTGTAGTGCTCCAGATAAGCTTTAGACACGTAAAAAGCGCACCCACACATTTGGTCTTCAGGAGCCCGTGCCGGGTCTGTGATTCTTGTAATGGCATCCTCACAGGGGCAGGCCGGCGCGTGATGGCAAGGGCATTGCCCATCCCCCTCAGCCAGGGTTTCCACCCATTCTTCCGGGTTAGTTCGCGAATGGATCTCAAAACCGTGCTCTTTTGCAAAAGCAATGAGTTCCTGAGCTTTCTCGGACATTCAGATCCCCTGTTCCAGTCTTAGGATACTGATTACCTTTGAAGTGTTGGCTGACAAAGGTTTGCCGGCAGCTTCCTGCCTTTCGGCCCACTTTATCAGTGCTGCCGAATTGGCCGCATTATGGGCTATGGCATAGTCGATCTCAGCTTTGATGAAGGCATCGGGATCGGGGGCTGCTTCGATTGCCCTCAGAATGACTTCCTCTGCCGATTTCACGTCTTTGATGGATGCAGCCATCTTCTCCATTTCAGCTCGGCACGTAGTTTTTGCATCAGCGTCCGGTAAAAACTCGCATGCAGCGCGGGTGGAGTTCCACGCAGCCATTATTGCGGGTAGTAAACAGGGCAAGCATGTTTTTACTTCTTCTTCTGGGAGAGCTTCTGTTTTATCAGATTCACCAGGGGTCACGAGCGTTTCATTTTCAACCATGGTAAGGACCTCTCATCTTTTGATATAATACTGTTTTCTTAAAACGGGCATATTCATCGGATCTACGAGTCGCGCATTGCCGGTCATAATGGCATTTACCAGTTTAGTAAGTATCGAATCTGGAAAAACGACTACTTCTACCTCCCCTCTGGCCATGAGATCTAACATCTCCGCAATGATAGATTCTTTGCGAACGTTGTCTGGTAAATCAGGATCAGGTTCCCCTCTGCGAACCATACGGTCAGCTACAAGATGATAATGCGCTGCCCAGGCCGCTTCATAGCTTCCAGTCGCAGTCAGTACGTCTGATACTGTTTTGTTGTCATGGAACATCCTACGGTGGTTAGGGCCTTCACCCGAGAGGATGTCCATAACCTGGTGGACATCTGCAAACTTCCGACCTATCATCAAATCATCGATGTTGTAGTGGATTTCATGTTGGGGCATTGGGACCCTCGGTTGCTAACTCTGTCATGATCTTTAATAGCTCTTTGGTCGTAAACGAGATGCAGAAGGTGGTATAGTTATATTGGTTATCCTTTGGGATCATGCCACATTTTGCGGCAAACTCTGAGGCTAGTAAAATATCATCCAAATCCGTTAGTTTGGCGCTACCCTGTATCAGTAGCTTATGACCTACTTGGTTTGGTTTCTTTTCCCACATATATATGTTTAGAGTGCGCTAATATTTATATACGTTTGCATTGTATTGACAGTATGAAGAGAACGGGAGCAGGCCGACCACCTGCAGATGAAGTCCACACCGAAGCGGCAAAACAGGTACTGGATGCCAACAAAATCAGCACCGGTGACAAGACCGATGAGCTGCTGAATCGTGCTAATGAGATGCTATCCAACACAGCAAAATCGACTCTTTTGGATGCAGCGAACCTCAGCGCACGGAAAGCGGTGGTCTTGGCAAAGCGAGAATTGAGAGAAGCTCAGGAAGAGGAAAGCGAATTTGCCCCCAGGCAAGGCATATTTAAGATCAACGGCATGTCGGCTGATGACATTCGTACAATGGCTGAAAGCCTGCCAGAAGCCCAACGCGAACCTTTCATTCGACAGGCGCTGGGCATGCCAAACTCCGGCAATCCCATGATGGGTGCTTTCCTGCAGCAAAAGGCTCAGCCTGCAGCCGCCGCTCCCCTCGAACATTCCGGTCCCATGACGCTGGGAGAAGCCCTGCAGTCGATGATGGGTCTCATGACCATGCAGATGACAGCCCAACAGTCAAGGGCTGAAGAGTGGAGGCAACAGCAAGAATTTGAACGGGCAGCTCATGAGCGTAGAATTGAAGAAATTAGAGAAGCTCGTGGAGAAACCCAGCAGCAGGGACCCAATCCTGAGATAGAAGCTCTAAAATTGCAGATGGAATTCTACAAAGATACCATTAAGGAGCATCAGGCACTTATCAAAGAAATGGCTGCCAATAAACCCACAGATGCTGTCGATGCTATGCGAAAAGAGAATTTTGAGTTAACTAAGTCCATCCTCGAAGGCCAAAAGGCCAGCATGGAAGAAAAAGTGCGAAGCATGGAAGCCCGGTTGGGAGATGCGAATCGCAACACGATGAACCTGGGAGAGATTATCAAGGCAGCCAATGCCAATGGAGCAAATCTGCACCAGGGAGACTCTACGGATCTTCAGGTAGCGAATGACCATGAGTATAAGATGAGACAATTAGAGATACAAGAAACCAGAATAGCGAACGAACAAAATGCCAGGCAAGCAGAGGCAGAAGCCAGAGCAGCCGAAGCATCTAGGACCGTTGAAACCGTAAAAACCTTAGCAGCAACCCTTGGAACGGCCTTGGTGCAGAGTAGAATGGCACCCAAAAAAGATTTACCTACGTCCAGCAATCCCATTCAAAGAATAGCAGGGGCAGTACAATGACACTGGAGAGACTGGATGCCATTTTGGATACTTACAAGGCCATGGCCGATGATATCCCAGATGACAACACCGTCAAAGCGATGTTGGCTCAGTCTATGGTACTTGGAATTGACGGTTCAGTAAAAATCGTCACCCATTCAAACACTTGGGTCACGGCCTTGTCTTTCCTGCAGTCTGCACTTATCGATATCCCGGTTTCAGAGAATAAGGAAATCGCTGCCAGGATTCTTAATATTGCAGAGGAATTATGGCCAACCTTTATATTATCTGCAGGTAAGAGTACTAAGAAGTCTACTCATATTGCTGGGATACTAACCAAATTGATTCAGGAGATACGAGATGCCCCTACCAGTTGAAAATATCATCGACGAGAAATACGGTATCAATGGACCATTCAGGGTCTACAATGTACCGGAAGGCCAGGGTTTAGAGGAACAGGCAAGGCCGGATTACCGGCAGCCAATCAGCTTCGACGGAAACGATAAGCCGCTAGTCTATCTGCAATTAACAAAAAACCCGTTGACTAATAAATTTGTGCCTTATGCTGTCTATTATGATGCCAGGCAATATACGGATGAACAAATTCTGTCTATACCCACCCTGGGAGAGCTGGGAACCAAATGTTCCTATTGTCAGGCAAGAAATGATGCATCCAAGGCCTTAGGCATACCTGATACCCCGATTCAGAAAGGAGTCGAAGCTCTGCAAAGTATGCAAAGACCGGTACAGCCGCCAGTCTCTCGTGGCCAGGAGTTGGTTCCCTATGGAGGCCAGAGCGATAACTGGTCGTCAGAGCCCATGGACCAGAATCGTAGCCAGCCGGATAGATATATGGACGTAGGCAATATTATAACACCCAAATTCATTCCTGCAGCCATCGATGTTTTCTCTAAGGTTTTCTGCGAGCCTTTTGGGGAGGCTATCCTCAAAATTGGAATGGCCGGCCTGGCCAGCATAGCTGCAGGTTGGGCGTCCGAGGGAGGCACCCAGTCTGCCTGGCGCAAGATTTCAGAGGACATCATCCGGGATTACAAAGTCTGCCCAACCGATATTCCAAGGATCCAGCAGAATGTCATGGCCATGAAAGAAGCCCTGATGAAAGATAAGGCCAACATCCTGGGTGCGATGTCGGCTGGCACTTTTAAGGATTTTGGACAAATTGCCAAGGAACATGGATTCGAAGTATCTGGCCAGGCAAGTATCACGGGCAGAGCTTCGATGGCCGTGTCACCTCTCAGGAGAGGCCCAGGAAGGGCCATAGATTGAGATGGGAGCTACAGAGTTAAGGGATGCGGCAAAGTTGCTTCGTGGGAAGCAGCTTTTTCCCGCTACTATTAGAAAGGCCCAGGAGCTGGTTATTTCCAGTGGCCAGCGAATAAACGAAATCGGCATTGCATTATACTATGCTGAAAAAGGAGATACCCGCAATGCCAGTTTGAATGCTGGTAAGGCTGCTGATGCTATCAATAGGCTGATTGGTGGGTAGTTACTCCACCGCAGGCTTCTGTCTTATTTTTGGAGAGGCTGGGTGTTCCAAACTCCATTTGGTTATTAGTTCACGAACTACGGCACTGGCTGTCGTATCGTTCTGCAGACATTTTATCATGAACTCTTTTTTATCAAGTTCATCCATCTTTATGACCAGGGGCATAGTGCATACATTGATATTACGATACTTATAGTTGTCTATACACTAACATTACTATACTTATATAGAAGGATATTTATAGCTTGTATTTTGTAGATAAGTATCAATCAAACTATTGAGGTATAGCTATGGTACAAGGATATGGCAGAAGGGTAATTAACTTCAAATTTCCCTTTTCGGTAACGGCCACCACGCCTGGTGCGTCCGTACAGTGCGGAGACGATCCCGCATATGTTTATGAAGTTGGTCTGGAGCGTTACTCCAAGCCCTGGGAATGTGCCCCCGACATGGTTGCTGAGCTAGAAGGTATTGAGATCATCGGCCCAGTGGATGCATTTGGACAGAGAGTTCCCATAAAGAGAGTTGCCCCCGTCATTGCCGGCAGCGATATCGGTGAGAATATCTCCCTGAATGAACACATGTGTCCAGCTCTGAGAGATGGCGCACCCGAGACCAACTACCCGTTCAGAGACCGACAGACTTGCATCAACTTCGGCAAGGCTCTCCTGATGGGTGGCGGCGCAGATTCAACATCCGTCAAGATTGGTCCCAGCGAAACTCTGAACTTCAAGGTCGAGTTCCCCACTCTGGCCCATGGCGGCGATGCAGCTATCGTCAACGACATGGAAATCAAGGCTCACATTGCCTTTGCCAAGGGACAAGACCAGATGATAAACGCTCTGAAGGCAAGCTCTTCTGCTGAGATCAGCGCTGCAGCCAATTCCTCCCAGATCAGGCAGCTCGCTATTCTCGGTGACCTTGAGATCGCTGACGTAATCGGTGCCCAGACCATCGATAGATCCGTTCCAGCTACCATTGATGAATGGTCCAGCTTGAACATGGGTCAGAACGCAAATGATCCGCAGATCAAGCGTATCATGTTCTACTCCAAGAATAACCAGCCCACAACTCCCAACCAGGAGATGGAGCTTGTTAGGGATGGTCAGTATGTTCAGGTACCCCACCAGAACATGCGCTGGACCTCCACTGAGAAGGTCTTCTACAGATTCACCCATTGCGGTGTCATCCCCCACCCGAACATGTTCCAGCTCAAGTTCGATAAGGGCAACAGCAGATACCCCATGGTGTTCAACTGTGAGACCGTTGACAATCCCTTCGTCATGCCCCAGAAGAGACTGGTTGCAAACCCAAGCTACGGTGGACCAACCGAACTCGCCAGGGCGTACACTTTGATGAAGGAAATCGGTAGCGTCAAGATTACCGATAACGGTGTACTCATACCCGCCTGGGCCGCTGGCGTCAGGGGATTCGAGATCGCTCTCTGGGGATACCAGTACACACTTCAGTAGGTGAAAAAGATGCAACTAATATTTCCAATAGGTGACGTACCCCTGAGCACGGTTCAGGGCGTATCTGATTATTGGGTAAGGCTCCCCAGAGGATCCAAGCCCATAAGAAATATCTACACCACAGCCACCCCAACTGTCACAGATGGTCGTGGCGTTCTGATGGAGTCCCTCAAGATCGCTGACTCTCAGGTTCTGAATGCCTGTGAAGTCGCTTGGGCCGTGGATGTTGATGCAGATATCACCATCGCTGCTGATCCGGTAGACTTCAAGGTTGGAGCAAACTCTCTGCAGTTCACCATTGCTGCAGGAGCGACTGCTGCTGATACTGCATCGGTGGCTGCTGCGTTCAATGTCACGAACTTTACTCATCTGGAGTTCTGGCTCAAGAGCAACATCGATCTGGTTGCCGGTGCATTGACCCTCATCCTCGGTCTCACCAAGGGCGCGACTCCAGTTGCTTCCTGTCTATCACCCGCGATGGTTGCCGGTGTTTGGAAGCATTGCAGAGTGCCTCTCGTGTTCACCCTGATCGGCTATGCAGCTAACTGCACGCACCTCACCCTGAACTATACTGTGGATGTAGGCGCTTGCATCATACATCTGGATGATGTCAAGGCAGTAACTCTGGCAAGATCAGTCGAAGCTCTCAAAGTAGACCAGTTCATCGAGGATGATGTCTACTTTGCCCTGAGCGCTGGACTCGAAAATGATGACTGCAAGACAAACCGTGTTCTTACAGTCTATTACGAGTCTCCTGAGGAAGAGTCTCGCTGCAGCAACTAGGGAGATCTTAGGATCTCCTGTAACCTCTTTTTTAAGGCTCTTTTAGAAAAGTCAAAGTGCTTCTGATGTCTTCCATGAGTTTATTGATATCCATGTTCTTGTCTATTTTTGGAGGAAATATAATTAGCACGCCATGATTCAAAACCTGCATCTGTGAACCATGCACGATATGGTTAGTATAGCACCATGGCTTCGGCAACGTAACCCTCATCGATGAACCACCCGTCTGAGTGGCCTGAATTATTCCCAGTAAAGGCATGCTAGATAGTTAAGATGTTTAATGTATTTAACATATTGTACGAAAAAGAATTATTCACATGGCCTTATTGCACTTCTTTAACATATGTAAGCTACGCTTTTATAATCAGATTTTATATATTACCCCTATGTCGTTCGTTAAACCAGGATACGCTCAGTGCCCAGTGGAAATTCTCCCTGAGGTACAGGTTGATCAGGTTACTACGGCTGGCTTAGAAATCGCAAGCTACAGTAACTATGGAAAGAGACTTTTGGAGATTAGAAACCTAGTTTCCTCCCGGCCCGCAGCCAATCCAATTGAAACTGTGGTAGCTACAGACGTGAACGGAGAAGCCCAGAGGCTGTTCAGCGCTGCCCAGTACAATGTTCGTCTGGACCTTTTGGAAGGATCCGGCAACAAATCCATGGCTCGGGACTATGCAACCATCACTCAGCGCAGCATAGGCGGCAATGAGGCCAATATCATAAACCGCTGGCATGTCGTAGTTCGAAACTACAATCTGCTTGACCTCTACCGCTGGGGTGTCCAGCCTATCAACGCTTTGACCATGATCGAACCACGTCTCACCGATGCCGACAGAACCAGAATCCTCGACGCTGCCAATATCGTAGAGCGCGGAATTATAGGTGGACTAAGCGTTCACCAGGACCTTCTGAATCCAGCCATTGAGGGCCAGTTCGAGACCATCAAAGAAATAGATCGCCAAATCCCAGCTCTACCTGCAGCCGGAGGCAGCCATATCCTCGGTGGTCAGGGCATTACCGTACCCTCGGGTTACGTTGCCGTGATTCTTGGATTCGCTGTAGATTCCCAGCAGGTGGTTCTGAATCTGGCTGGCGGTGCAGGCCCCTTCAATTGCTGCTTCATGTATTTCAGCAAAGACGATCTGGACAATTACGTGAGAATGGATGCAGCCGGCATGCCCAATGGTATGTCCGGAGCCGCAGGAACCAACGATTTCGAAATGAGGTGCTTCATTCCAGCCACACAGAAATTCCAGTTGCAGATCGTGAATAACCACACGATAAGCCCCGTTGCAGCCAATCTTAGGGTCAGGATGCGATACGGTCTGAGGAAG
>Ga0247841_10010632_pt1 | contig 12485 bp, 10 predicted proteins | sample LaCruzMarch2015__2_FD_192410 | JGI IMG/M metagenome (GOLD analysis project Ga0247841, IMG submission 192410) | Freshwater microbial communities from meromictic Lake La Cruz, Castile-La Mancha, Spain - LaCruzMarch2015_18m | ecosystem: Environmental > Aquatic > Freshwater > Lake | place: Spain... | reverse complement strand
TATTTCTTGGTTCTAATATTAATTTCAAAAAAGAGCTTATTTTCAGAGCGGTTCTTATCATAGTTTTACTGTCTGCAACTACATTGCTAAATAAGGAGCTGATAATCACGCTGATTCCTCACCAAATAATTATTTAATATGGACAGAAGACCCACGGGGTATCCCGCAAAAAAAATACTAAAAATAGCCGTGTTTCTATATCTCGCAAGCTTTTTGATTATAAATTGGAACGACGTTTCCTGGGTTTTTAATTATAGGGAAATGTCAGGGTTAGTAAGTGATTTTTTTAATCCATATCCATCGATAGATGCCTCAACAATTAATGCATATTTTTACCCAAACCACTCATCTGCACAGGTTTCACCGGGATCGGGTCAAAGTCAAGTCAGAACAACCTACACAGATAAACAAAATACATTAGAGATCCCCAAGATATCTATTTCTGTACCCATTATATTCTCTGCCAGTTCAGAAAAGAATTCCATTATGAGAGACCTTGATTTGGGCGTGGTATATTATCCGGGATCAGTTTATCCCGGGCAAACTGGTCAGATTATAATTTTGGGTCACTCTGCTCCTCCAGGTTGGCCAACTATAAAGCACGACTGGGTTTTTACTGATATCGACAAATTAACAAAAGGGGACCGGATACTGATTGATTTAAACAATAAGCAATACACATATATTGTTAAACAAAAAACGATAATTCAAAGAGGTGCAGAAGTTCCTGTGGATGGTTTAAGTCTTGATAAAAATGTTTTGACACTAATTAGTTGTTGGCCACCCGGAAAAGACTACCAGAGGATAATAGTGCAGGCTGAACTAGTTGGCAACTAAAACGTCGTTATTACTTGACATCTCTTCTTCAATATGATATAGTTAGGTATTATACAGTTTTTGCTATGAACTACTTTAAACACTAGTAATATAGCAACAATAAAAAAATATATGAACAAAATTTTAAAAATAGAGTTAAACAAGATTGTTTGGTCGGCCTTAATCAGCTTGGCTATTGTTTCGTTCTTTATACTTGGCGGACAAGTGGCCTTAGCCAGTGGTTATTGTTCTCCCGGTGGTTCCATGTCTTTAGACCAATTTAGATCTGCTGAAGACGATGGCAAAATAATTTCTGGGGTGGAGATTTCCGGTTCTAAAGCTAATGCCGTAATTACAAATAATACGGACTGTTCTTTTCCGGCTATTCTTGTTTCCTTTAAAGTTTTTGGAAATACCTTGGAAAGCCAAAGGATGTTCAGTAACTCTGGGGTGGTAAATATCGGTCCAAACAAAACGACCAGATTTTCGGCTGACGTTGCTTCTTGTATGACTCAAATCGATTTGTATTATGGTAGTGGTCCGGGTAACAACCCAGTTAATGAAGGAGGGGCCTTGATAACCTGGGCTTATGCCAATAACAATGGTTATGGCTACGGAAGCGCTTCACAGTCCGGTAACTTATGTAATGATAACCCACCACCGCCAGTTATCCCTGATTTGATTGGTTCTTGTTCAGCAAATCCAGGTTCTATACAAACTGGTAATTCAACCACATTTACAGCCAATGCTACAGGTGGAACAGGCGCATATACATATTCATGGTCTGACAACAGTGGTACTTTTGGATCTAGCTCTTCTGCTACAAAGTCATACTCAACAGCTGGTGTAAAAACAGCAACTGTATTAGTAACCTCCGGATCACAGAGCAGAACTGCAAACTGTAACGTTACAGTTACAACCCCTATAGAAGACCTTGCAGTGTCTTGTTTAGCTAACCCAAGTTCAATTAATACAGGAAATTCAACCACATTTACAGCCAATGCTACAGGTGGAACAGGCGCATATACATATTCATGGTCTGACAACAGTGGTACTTTTGGATCTAGCTCTTCTGCTACAAAGTCATACTCAACAGCTGGTGTAAAAACAGCAACTGTATTAGTAACCTCCGGATCACAGAGCAGAACTGCAAACTGTAACGTGACGGTCAATCAAATTGTAAATAACGATTTGTCAGTTTCTTGTTATGCTACACCAAGCTCAATAAATCAGAACAACTCAAGTACTTTCTATTCTAATGTTTCTGGTGGTACAAGTGGGTATACATATTCCTGGTCTGGTGCTTGTTCTGGTTCAAGTTCAAGTTGTAACAATTATTTTTCTAACCCAGGAACTCAAACAGCACACATAGTAGTTACATCAGGCAGTCAAACAGCTACAGCTGATTGTTCAGTTGTGGTAAATCAACCAACACAAAATTTATCAGTTTCTTGTTATGCTTCACCAAGCTCAATAACTTCCGGACAAACAACTACATTTATTTCCAATGTTTCCGGGGGTACAAATGCATACACATATTCATGGTATGGAGTTTGTAACGGGTATAATTCAACATGCAGTAACAGCGTTTATGGTTCAGGAACTCAAAGTGCAACCGTGACAGTTACAAATGGGTCTCAAAGCGCATCGGCAACTTGTTATGTAACTGTTGGCCAAAGCTGTACTCAAAATTATCAGCAAAGATGTGTTGGAAACAGTATGTATTGGTATGACTCTTGTGGAAACCAAGGAAGTTACGTTGGTTCTTGCGGAAACACTAATGCAAGCTTAATCGTTACTAAAACAGTAAGGAACCTTGCGGGGTACCCTTTGGGTCAAACAGGATTTGCAAATTCAACTTATGCTAATCCATCGGCCACTGTAATGTTTATGATAACTTTACAAAACACAGGAAATCAGGACGCCCAAAATGTGCTTGTCAGAGATACACTTCCTGCAAATCTTATATATAACAATCAATTAGTTATAGCTTGTTCGGGCACTAACAACAGTAATAATTGCAACAACAATAATTATTACAATTATTCCGGTAACATTACATCCGGCATAAACTTAGGTACAATATACACCGGTCAAACCGTAACAATAACTTACCAGTCACAAGTAGCATCTACTCAAAACTTTTCATTTGGGACAACTACTTTAAACAATTTAGTTAACACCACATCCTCAAACGTTGGATATATTCCTACTGCCACCTCGTCAGTATTTGTTACAAGGGCAACAGTATTAGGAGCTTCCACCATTTCGACCGGTTTAACTAACAACTTTTGGGTTGATTCATTCATCTTGCCATTATTAATTACTTTAATTGGTATTTGGATGTGGAGAGCCGGAATGTTTTTTGGAATTGAAAAGTGGTTAGACAACAAAAAGAAAGCTCGCAGAGGATACAAAGCAGAAAAAGAACTTTCAACCAGAATTGCCCAAATCCAAAAATTCGGTAAATAAAAAACATTAAAAAAGGCGCCCTAAGGGGCGCCTTTTTGTTTTACTTTCTTTCTTCTATGGCCGATTCCAATGTTTCTTCGTCGGCGTATTCCAGTTCACCGCCAATTGGGATTCCGCGCGCTAAATGAGTGATTTTTACAGAAGGTGTAATTTCCTTAATAGTTTGTTCAACCAAAACAGATGTTGTTCGGCCTTCCGGAGTTGGGTTTAACGCGATAATTATTTCTGAAAAAGAGCTGTTTCTTACTCTTTTTTTCAATTCATCAATTCTTAGTTGGCTCATATCCTCTTTTTTCATTGTGGCGACTGTTCCACCTAAAATAAAATACAAGCCGTTAAATTTTTTAGTACCTTCAAGAGAAAGCAGATCTGTTTCTTTTTCAACAATGCAAAGTAAGTTTTTATTTCGTGATGCATTTTGGCAGATGTGACATAGACTTCCATCCAATTCAAAAGGGTTAAAACACAATTGGCATAATTTTATTTTACTTTTTAATTCCAAAATAGCGTTGACGAGCTCATCTATTTTTTCTTTTGGTTGTTTCACTAAATAATAAACAAAACGGCCGGCTGTCCGTGAGCCAACCGTTGGAAATTTTCTAAATATGTTTACTAATCTATCTACTGAATCCATAAAACTTGATTAATTTTCTTCGCTTTCGTATCCCGAGTAATCTGCTTTGTCTAGGTCTCTAAAGCTTGCTCTTTGTTTTTCAAAATATAAATCTACCGATCCCGTTGCTCCATTTCTGTGTTTTTCGATAATTATTTGGGCTACTCCGGGCTTTAAACTGTTTTCGTTATAAAAGTCGTCCCTGTAAATAAACATTACAACATCAGCATCTTGCTCAATGGCTCCAGATTCGCGCAGGTCAGATAGTCTTGGAATTTGTGGAATTCGAGATTCAACTGCACGAGATAACTGTGAGAGCACTAAAACCGGAACGTTTAATTCTTTGGCTAAAATTTTTAAGGCTCTCGAATTTTCGGTAACCTGTTGTACAGGAGAGGCAAATCTGTTCATTGGTTGCATTAATTGTAAATAATCCACAATCAATAAACTCAATCCTTTGTTTGCTTGAAGTCTTCGAGCCATTGCCCTTATTTGTAGAATATTTACCGATCCCGCGTCGTCAATGTACAAAGGCGCGTCGGACAAGCTTCCAATAGCATGTTGAATCCTTGAAAAATCGTCGTCTTTTAATTGGCCTGTTCTTAAATGCCAGGCGTCAATATTTCCGGTAGAGGAAATTAATCTGTCAGCCAGCTGGTCTTTTCCCATTTCCAAACTGAAAATACCAACCGGTTTATTTTCGCGCACCGCAACGTTTCGGGCAATGTCCAAGGCCAATGATGTTTTTCCCATTCCCGGTCGAGCTGCTATAATCACCAAATCAGATTTTTGCAGGCCAGAGAGTTTGTTATCTAAATCTTTAAACCCGGTAGGCAAGCCCCTAAGACTTCCGTGGTGTTTAGAGAGTGAATCTAGCCTTTCAAAAGTTTCCGGCAGAATATCCTTTATAGCAATAAAGTTTTGCGTTAAGGATCTCTGGCCTATATCAAAAACCGTTTTTTCCGCCTTATCTAACAAAATATCAACTTCTTCTGATTCATCAAAGGCAGATAAACCGATTTCTTCAGAAACAGATATTAAATCTCTTAGAATCTTTTTTTCTCTTACGATTTTTGCGTAGTTTGAAATGTGGGTTGCCGTTGGAATGGAGTTTATCAAAGATGTTAAATATGACGAGCCCCCAACATCTTCCAGTCTGTTTCTTTCTCTTAATTTGGCTGAAACAGAAAGAATATCAATTGGCTCGGACCTTTCATAAAGTTCGGTCATCACCTGATAAACATCTTGGTGGATGCTTTTGTAAAAATCCTCAGCTCTTATAAAATCGACAACTTTTACAATTGCGTCTTTATCCAACATTAAACAACCCAGCAGACATTGTTCTGCTTCGTTATTCTGTGGCGGTAGTTTTTCTACGGTTTCTTTTGCCATAACTTGTTTAGCGTAGCGATATTTTAAGCGTTTTTTACAACCGGGCCGTTACTTGTGTCTTCTACTATAAACCCTTGGTTGGCAATTTGCAATCTTATTTCGTCAGATTTTTGCCAGTCCTTATTTTTTCTGGCCAGCTCTCTCTCTTTTACTAATTTTTTAATCTCAGCCGGAATTGTCTTTGTCACTTCCTTAAAGTTAATAATTCCAAAAATTAAATTTATTTCCTGGAAAAATTCGTAAATTTCTTTCGCCTGTTTTTTAGATATAAGGTTTCCCTCTAAAAGTGAACTAGTTGCACTTATAAATTCAAACATTACAGCAAACGCTTTTGGGGTGTTAAAATTATCAGCCAACTGTGCATAAAAGTTTTCTTTTAAATTTTTTATTTTATTGCCTGCGTCTTTTGATTGTTTGGTTACTTTCACCGTCCTTATTTTTCGTAAAAACTCCTCAATCTTTCCGACAGCGGATTTTACTTCTATCATTGCAGACTCAGAGTAGTCCATTGGGCTTGACCAAAGATTTTTTGCAAAATAAAATCTAAGGTAGTTACCAGGGCATCTTCTTATAAAATCGCTGATAGTGATGAAATTTCCAAGAGACTTAGACATTTTTTGTCCGTTTATTGTTAAAAATCCTATGTGCATCCAGTATTTCACCATGGGGGATTTACCGGAAACAGCTTCCATTTGTGCCACTTCTGCTTCATGGTGAGGGAATATAAGCTCAATAGCTCCTCCGTGTATGTCGTATTGTGGTCCAAAAATCTTTTCAGTTATAGCGGTATCTTCAATATGCCACCCGGGGCGTCCTTCACCAAAAGGAGCCTTCCAACTCGGCTCTTGATCTTCTTGCTTAAATTTCCACACACAAAAATCTCCTCTATTTTTTTTATCTTTACTATAGTCAATCCTTGATACGGCGTCTTCTGCGGAGAGGACTGTTCGCCCCGCAAGTTTACCGTAATTTTTGAACTTAGCAATATCGTAATAAACCCCATCTCCGTCAATTTTATAGGCGTACCCCTTTGCTTGAAGTCTTTTCACTTGGCTGACTATTTCCTTAATATAATCTGTAGCCCGTGCATACTTATTAACACTACTTACTCCAAGCAGTTTCATACTGTTTAAATATTCTTTTTCAAAAGCAATTGCCAAATCTTTTGGCAAAACCCCTTTTTCTCTTGCGCGAGCAATAATTTTATCATCTATGTCCGTTATGTTTTGTAAATAAAAAACATTATAACCGGTGTGTCTTAAGTATTTTACAAATAAATCAAAAGTAACTGCCAGTTTTGCGTGCCCTAAATGTGGATAATCATAAACGGTTGGCCCGCAGACAAAGAGATTTACTTTTTTGCCTTTAGTAGGCTTAAATTCATCTTTTTTTTTGGAAAGCGAGTTATATATTTTTAAGTTTGACATAACCTTTATTGTTTAATTCTATTATTCTTGCGAAAATGCTCAAAATTGAGAATCCTAAGGAAATCCAAATGATATCAATGAAAAACATGGACGGAGTATCTGGCCAGGCCTCCAAGATTGCTATAAAAACCAATGAAAGCAAAACCATTTTAGTTTTCCCGAAAATGTTTGCTTTAACATCGGTTTCTTTTGATTTGTGAAATGTTGAGACTAGGGCACCAACCATTTCTATAAGAAGCAAAAGAAGGAGCAACCATTTGTGAGACTCACTTAAACTGTAGACGGCAATGGGAAGTATCAAAATCCTATCAGCAATGGGGTCTAGCATAGCTCCGAACTCCGTTGATTTATTTAAGCACCTTGCGACAGAACCGTCAAACAAATCGGTTACAACCCCCAAACAAAACAAGGAAACTATTAATGTCTTATTATCTATATTAAAAAAGAAGAGCAGAACGGTTAAAATTAAACCAATGCAAATTCTGAAATAAGTTAAATGATTCGGCAAAACTTTCCTGGGCCAGTATGGTTTTATAAATAAAAACAGAAACCTGTCTCTGTAATGGTCTAATTTTTCCAGAAAGTTCTTTAAAATATCTAATATCATATTATAAATTATCTTAACAAACCCCAGAACCAATTTCAACAGGGAGTTTAACTAAACCAAGATTGAAAGGCGAAGCGCCTTCGGCTGTCTTTTGCTTACGGTCGGGTATTTCAATAAAATTGATACGGGACATGCTTCCCAAATAAGTTCAATTATGATAAACTTACATAAATATAGATGACAGATTTAATCCAGGTTTTTTTATTATCAATGACGCCAATAGGGGAGCTAAGACTATCCATTCCAATGGGTATTGCTGTTTATCATTTAGGCGCGGTTTCAGTATTTTTTGTTTCGGTAATCGGAAATTTAGTACCGGCAATAGTCTTATTAGTGTTTTTTAAAAGCGTTTCTGCGTTTCTTTCAAAAAAATCACAATTTTTTAATAAAATATTCAGTTGGTGGGAAAGCAACACACGTCAAAAGCACTTAGCAAAAGTTCGGCAATATGAAGCAGTAGGTTTGGCTCTGTTTATTGCGGTTCCTTTGCCAATGACAGGCGCATGGACAGGCGCATTGCTTGCCACATTAATGGATTTGCCGTTGAAGAAATCTGTACCCGCCATTTTATTTGGCGTAATTGGGGCGGGAATAATAGTTACCGCTTTGGTTGTTTTGGGAGTTAACATCCAAAGATACTTTGGTTGGCAGATACTCGTGGGTTTATTGTTGATTTTGGGGATAATTTACTTAATAAAAAAAATAAAATGACTAACACTAACTTAGTACTATATAGAAAATATCGACCACAGACATTTGGAGAGGTAATTGGGCAGGAACATGTGGTCCAGACGCTTACCAATTCAATAAAGGGAAACAGTATTTCCCACGCATATTTGCTTTCAGGTCCAAGGGGGAGCGGAAAAACAACAATTGCCAGGTTATTTGCAAAGGCCATTAATTGCGAGGACAGAAAAGATGGTCAATTTGAGCCATGCGATAAATGCGGGTCTTGTTTAGAAATTCTAGCAAGCAGATCTATGGATTTGGTTGAAATTGATGCAGCTTCTCACACCGGAGTTGATGACGTAAGGCAATTGATTGAAGGTTTAAAGTTTTCACCGGTAAAATCAAAATACAAGATATTTATAATTGACGAATGTCACCAGTTGTCGAAGTCTGCTTCAAACGCTTTGTTAAAAACCTTAGAAGAACCACCGGCTCATGCAATTTTTATTTTAGCCACAACCGAGTCACACAAAATGCTTGCAACAATTTTATCAAGGTGCCAGAAGTTTGATTTTAAGCGCCTGCAGGTTTCTGAAATCATAAAAAAATTAGAGTTTATATCTAAAAAAGAAAATGTAAAATTCGATGACTCGGCCTTGTCTTTAATTGCCTTAAATTCGCGTGGCTCGTTTAGAGATGCAGAATCCTTGTTAGACGAGTGTTTAAGCTTTGTTTCCCCCGCCGAAGCCTTGGCGAAGGGGGGTCGAGTCTTAAAAACCGAAGATATAAAAGAGTTGCTTGGAATTGTGGAAGTTGGCGAGATCTCTAAATTCGTTGATTTCATAATTTCAAAAAATACAAAAGAGTCTATTTCATTTATTAATACCATGGTAGATGGGGGAGTAGACCTGCAGGAATTTACAAAAACACTGGTTTTTTACCTTCGTCAGGAACTTCTTTTAAAAATAGATCCAAATTTTTTAAATTTACAAAATTCCGGATTTTCCAATGACGAGCTCGAGAAAATGAAAGAACAAGTATCTGTTTTGGCACAAAAAGACATCCAAAATATGTTAGAACTTTTTATTGAAGCAGAAAACAAAATTAAATATTCGGCAGTTGCTCAATTGCCATTAGAGCTGGCGGTTATAAATATCACGAATTAAGAGTTATCCACATGCCCATCTATTTTAAAAAGGTGTATAATTATAAAATAGACAATATTATTTAATTTAAACAATAAAATATATGGCAGAACAGCAATTAGTAGATTACATAAAAAAAGCAAGAGAGGCCGGTCAGGCAGATGATCAAACAAGTAGCTTGTTGTATAAAAACGGATGGACAGAGGCAGAAGTTAAAGACGCTTTTGCAATTACCACACGACCTCAACCTCAAGCCGAACCTCAATCTCAGCCCCAGCCACAGCCCCAGCCTGTAACTGTAGTTGATAGCCAACCTAAGGTTGTGGCTCAACCGCAAACACAACCGCAAACACAACCGCAAACACAACCAGAACCAGAACCACAACTCCAAGCTAAACCCCAACCTCAGCCTCAGCCTCAGCCAAAAATAGTCAGCCAACCCGAACCACAATATAAACCACGAAGTTCTCATTTAGTTATAAAACTTTTAATGGTTTTGATTATTGTTGTTGTACTGGGTGGTATAGGATATTCTGTGGCCGGGCAATATTTTAATTTACCATATTCAAGTATATTGCTAAATCTTTTTTCTCCAAATCCGGAAACAGTAATCAACGAAATGGTGGCGAAAATGAAAGATGTAAAATCTTCACATATGAACTTAAAGATCGAGGCCAGTGCTGACAACTTGCCACAAAAACTTTCCATAGCATTCGATGGTGACAGTGATGTAACAGATGTTAACAATCCAAAAGCAAATTTTACATTATCGGCTAATATAATGATGTCAGCAGATCCTGCTATAAATTCGGCAGTAGTTGGTATTAGCATGATAGCCGCAGACAATGCATCTTATTTAAAAATTAATGATTTAACAGGCGTTCCTTCTTCTGCCGATCTGGATGTTTCTAAAATCAAGGGAAAGTGGTTTAAAATTGATGAGGACTCAATTAAAGCTTTGTCACAATTGCAGGAAGTGCAAATTTCAATGGTAGAAGCTTCCAAGGTGAACACCTCGGATTTAACCAAAAAAATTCAAGACTTAGTGGCATCAGAAAACATACTTTCAAATGTGAAAAAGTTGAACAGCGAAACCATAAATGGCCAAGACACATACCATTATTTGGTAAATATTAGCAAGGAAAAATTAATCAGTTTAATAAATAAATTGATAGATTCGCAAATACAAGATGCTAGCAAAATAATTGATGCAATAGGAGATATAAATATAGAAATGTGGATTGGCAAGAAAGACTTTTTGCTTTACCAAACCAAAATTGAGAAAACAATTGACACCAATAAAATTATTCCGGGCGCGATTATGAAGCTAACATTAAAATTTGATGCAACCAGTTCTAATTTTAATAACCCAATCGTAGTTCAAGCTCCAACCGGCACTCAAAAAATAGAGACAGTTCTTTTGCCCTTACTTGGAGAACAATATAATGCAACCTGGAAACTGTCGACGATTAAAGGAAAAATGGCACAAATTCGTGTTTCGGCCGAATCTGCATATAAGGACAACAAAAGCTATTCTTCGCTTTGTAATAGTGGCCTGCTGAACGGATATCTTGCTACGTACGGAACCGGCCTAATTATTTTAAACAACGATATAGTGGCACAAGGGGCAAAAAAGCCGAGGTGTTTTTCAAAAGATGATGGATTCTGCATTTCGACACAGTTAGCCGATGGAACGTATTTGTGTATTGGTGATAAAACAACCGGCACCGGCTCAACAAGATGTGTTTCCGCGCAAACGGTTTGTAAATAATAAATTAGTAATAAAATCCGACTGCTTTGTCGGATTTTTCGTACCTGCCTGTGCAGTAAGGTGCGAAATGTCTAACCTTGATAAAATGCGAAAAAAGCGGTATGATTAAGTAGTATTGCGGGATCGTTTAGCATTGCGGGATCGTCTAATGGTAGGACACGGCCCTTTGAAGGCTGGTATCTTGGTTCGAGTCCAAGCCCCGCAGCATGATTCTAAAGCAAATTTTTGAATATATATTACCTGAAAAAAGGTTTAATAAGGGCCTAAGAATTTTAATTTCTGCTAATACAGTGATGGTTTTTACTGTAGGAATGCTGGTGCCATTTTATGCAATTTTTGTGCAAAAAATTGGTGGCGACATTGCTTTTGCGGGTTTTTCATGGGCGATCTTTTCTATTGTAGCAGGTGTTTTGACTCTTTTGTTCGGCAAATGGCAACTTAAGGTTAAAGAGCAGGAATTATTACTGGCTTTGGGCTATTTAATTCGCGGATTAGTTTTTTTAAGTTACGCATTTATGGGCAGTATAGCTCAATTGATTTTTACACAAATTCTTTGGGGTGTTGGAGCTGCACTCGGCTCGCCGGCTTTTGACGCAGTTTACAGCGCGCACACCACTAAGGAAGATTCTATTGCCCAGTGGGGTCAATGGGAAGGTCTAGCTTCCATTGCCACGGGGTTGGCTGCAATTATTGGAGGTGTCTTAATACAAGAAATTGGATTCTCATCAATATTTATTGGAATGGCCTGTATCTCATTTTTTCTTTGCATTTACATTTGGCGTCTTCCAAGAAAAGTTTTATAGTTTGTGGCTTTTATTTTTAACAATTTCGTGCTAATATAGATGTTGTTATAACATCAATTCAAGACCTATGAAAACCTTATTTATAAGCCCCGATTATTCAGAAATCAGTATTGGAGGCGTGGAAAGATATGTAGATAATTTAATCAATTATTGCTGTCAAAAAAATGATGAGGCAATTTTTCTGTTACCCACAAACAAGGAGGACTCTTTGGATAAAGTAAACAATGTTTTAATTTATAAAAGAAATTTTTTAGAGTCAGACTACAAAAAAATAACAGGACAAAAAGAAACACCGGAAAATGTTTTGAAGGAGAAAGTGAATAATTTTTTTGTTTTTCTTAACAATTTGTTAGACGAACAAAAAATTGATATTGTCGATGCAGAAAATTTTCACGTCGATTTACCACCTGCTTACAGCCTGGTCTTAAACATGGTGTGTTTTGCAAAAAAGGTTCCGTTAATTTTGAGAGCTCATTCATTTGCAGGAACAGGAATGGAAAAATCATTGGTCAGTGGTCTATTTTGGGAAAAGGTAATGTGTGTTTCTAAGAGCGTTGCCGCAGATTTTTTCAACAAAGGTATAAATATAAATAAAATAGACACTCTTTACCCGGGAGTGAATACCGGAGATTTCAGGCCAAAAATTAATGGCCCTTGGTTAAGACACAAATTAAAATTACCGGAAAACTCAAGGATTATTTTACACGCTTCAAGAATTACCGACAGAAAGCACGAAGACATTTTGAAAGATAAAGGTATAACAACGCTTT
>Ga0247841_10010630_pt1 | contig 12486 bp, 8 predicted proteins | sample LaCruzMarch2015__2_FD_192410 | JGI IMG/M metagenome (GOLD analysis project Ga0247841, IMG submission 192410) | Freshwater microbial communities from meromictic Lake La Cruz, Castile-La Mancha, Spain - LaCruzMarch2015_18m | ecosystem: Environmental > Aquatic > Freshwater > Lake | place: Spain... | reverse complement strand
AGTATGATGTTGATTCAAATTTGGTTAAAGAAAGGTCTGATTTTTATGATGAGACTTTTACAGAAGTGTTATATGATTATGATTCGGACGGCAATATGATTTGGATGAAGGACAATTTAGGGAATGTAATTGATTACGCTTATGATAAAATTGATTATGCCTGTACGCAGACAGTATGCAATGATGAAGAATGTTTAAGCTACTCAGAGGTTGAATCGACTTGTAGTTATAGCAGACTAAAAAGTAAGACGACTGGTGGTTTTAAGGTAGATTTAGAGTACGATGTGGACGGAAATTTTTTAGCTTATCAATCCAACTATGGCAGTAACGAAATTTATCCAGCTTATACTCCGACTGAAGCATATGATTCTAATGGTTTGTTGATTAGATATAATGCTTATACATATGCATATGATTCAGATTACTCATTAAAAAAAATTGAAGATACGAATGCAGAATCTTCTCTGTCTTTGACTTATTCCGATGGTGGAAACTTGGAAAAGATGACTTCTAGCGAGGGCAGTTTTATAGAATCTTATCTTGAGCCCTTGGGAAGAGAAGTGGCGTATAAATATTGTTATAGCGGAAGTTGTAGTTTTCAGTTCCCTATTATTGCGTCTATTCTCCCGTTTATATTTAGGATTACTGGGAATGCAATTGCTGATCCCGGTTATGTTATGATGTATTCGCTTGAGCCAGGAGATGAAGAGGGATTTGTGACGAAAGCAGAATTTGATAAAGCTATTGCTAAATATGAAATTGAAAATGGAGAAATTGTTGAGTTTGATTATTCTCCGTGTTTTGAGACAGACGATTTTTCTGATTTTAGTTATTGTAGTGATGAAAGCACAGTGAGCGAGTATTATTGTGGTCGTAGATCTATATTCAATTCGGAGTTGATTGTAAAAGAAAGTACTTTAGGTTGTGAATTTGGATGTTCAATGGGTGCCTGTTTGAAAGAATCAATAACAAATCAGACAGTTAATGAAACTATTCCAGATTGTTTTGACAGCGACGGAGGCGAAGATTATTTTACTTATAGTTTTACGCGTAATCCTTTAGATCAAACTATGATCGGTTTTGATCATTGTGAAAATGGAACTCGATTGATTGAGCAAATTTGTTCTGGGCAGGGTTATATTTATTACGATTGTCCAAATGGATGTGTTGATGGTGCTTGTGTTGCTGAAGAAATTTTAGATTTACCACCAGAGCCGGAAAATCCGGAGAGGATATAATGAAGTATTTTGTTTTTTTATTTTTTAGTATTTTTTTATTAAATTTTATTTCTGCGGGAGAATTAAAAGTTACTGAAGAGCATCCGTTTTTGATAAATGGTGAATGGGTTTCTGCTTCGGATTTGAAAGTTGGAGATGAGTTGACTTTGGTGAATGGTTCGAAAGTTAAAATTACAAAGTTGACTGATGTTGAAACTGAAGAGCCTTTTTTAGTTTATAATTTAGAGGCGGGAAAATATCATAATTTTGTCGTCGGTGAAGAGGGAGTTGTGGTGCATAATAGTGATCGGATGAAAAAAGTTGGTATTTGGTTTGATCTGGACAGAAAGGTGATGGTTAATGGAAATCCGACAAAGTTGAAAGAGGTTATGGTCCGGGGCGGGAAAATAATTGGAAGCGGAAGAAAAGGAACAAATCCCTTGGCGGTATTTGAACGGATGGCCGACGAAGGAGACCAGATAAGAAATTTATGGGTTACTCCAATTACAGACCCTAGTAAAATGTCTAAAGAACTTTTAGAGTTGTATACAATAAATACTAAAGGAGGCAAAGTAGGACTTTTGGTTTTCGATATTCCTGAAGAAGTTTATAGATCTGGAAGATTTATTAATAATCCATCAGACGCTTTTAATTATTTGAAGATGTATAGCTGGCAGAGAGGGTCTTCAATTATTAGAGTAACAAAAAATATGCCATTCAATGTTCCTGCCAATGCAGTAGCTAAAGAGATTTTAGTTTCTGAATTAGGTAATGTTTGGAATCCAACATCATTATCTAGAGTTATAATTTATTATTCAATGGTTGGGGCTGAGGTGGCCACCATAACTTTTTTGGCCCCAGGTACTTATTATAGCATGTTTGTTGATCCAAATATGGGGACCTTAGAAGCGTCTAAACATATATATGGAAATGCGGCAGATTATGTTGAAGAAACATTAGGAATTAAAGAAAAAGTTCTTTTGGCCGAGAATGATTGATTGTTTATTTAGTGCATAAAATTTTCTAGAATATAATTACTTTATCTTCTCAGCTACATCAAAAATCCAGTCTTCGTGTCCGTGAGGTGCGATGATTTGCATTCCGACTGGTTTTCCTTCTATTTTCCCGACGGGGATTGAGATTCCAGGAATTCCTGCAAGATTAAGTGGGATTGTGAAAATATCATAGGCGTACATTTCTTCAACGGAGATATTTTCTCCGATTTTGTGAGCGGTTCTTGGAACTGTCGGCATAATAATTAGGTCAACGTCTTGGAAAAGTTTTTTGAATTGCTGTGCGACGTATTTCTTTGCTTTAAGTGCTTCGTGGTAATATCTTCCCTTGTATTCTGCTTTTGAAATTTCTGAACCGCCTAAAATTCTTCTTAAAACTTCTGGGCCAGCTGCTTCTTCAATTTTCTTTCCGAATCTTCTTCCATCGTATTTTCGTGTTGCGGAGAAAAATTCGACATAAGTTATCAGATAGTAAGTTTGGATTACGATATCGAGAGGCAAATCTATTTCTTTAATTTCGTATTTATTTTCTTTTGCAAGTCGTTTTGCTTGAAGAAGTTATAGATAAAATTACAGAAAAGGTTAGTGAGGAGAATAAACGAAGAGGTTCTAAGGGAGACGCGCTTACTATTGCGGTTGCTGCATTAAAATATGCGATTATTAGAATCGAAGCTTCGAAGGATGTAGAGTTCAGTTGGGAAAAAGCATTGGAGTTTGAGGGAAATACTGGCCCATATTTATTGTATTCTTATGCTCGAGCATCTTCGATTATTAGAAAAGTTAAGAAGTCAAAAGCTAAGCTAGAGATTTTTGATTTATCTAAAGAGGAAGGTGCGTTGTTGACTAAAATTGAGAGTTTCCCGACTATTGTTAAGAAAGCTTATGAAGAGCTTGCGCCGAATTTAATTGCGAATTATGCATTTGAGCTTTGTCAGATGTTTAACGAGTTTTATCATGCTCATCAGGTTTTGGGGAGTAAAGAAGAAGGATTTAGATTAAAATTAATTGATGCTTTTAGAAACGTTTTGAAAAAGAGTTTGAATTTGTTGGGGATTGAAGAATTAGAGGAGATGTGAAAAAGATAGTTATTATAATAATCTTTATATATGTCTCAATGCATAAGATTTTATGAAAAAAGCAGTGCTGGTGATTTTATTTTTATTTTTAGTTGGGTTTGTGAGTGCTCTTTCTCCGAGTGATTTTATTAAGGAGGTTGTAGGTAGTGGTGGCAGTTGTTTTGCTAATGGTTATGGGGGTGCTTTTTCTGTTCAGGGCGGTGGCGGAGTTGATGGTTGTATTCAAAGGGCATTAAACAGCGGATATGGCGCAGATAATATACGTTCTGTAACTTATTATAATAATGGGCCTTTCTATTGCACAATAAATAGTGGCGTTCCGAGTAACCAAATTGATACAAATGCAGGTGATAATTGGGAGTGTGCTTCGGTAATTTTGAAAAGTTCTTGTGTGAATGGGCAGAAAAAATGTATTACTACTCAGGATTATGCAACATGTTCGAATGAGCAGCTTGTTGGGAAAACAAGTTGTCCGTCTGGAACTGGCTGTTTAAATGGAGAATGCTTGCCTAATTGCTCTTTTCAAAATGGAAATATTTGTTCTGAAAGTCAGAGCTGTGATAGTAAATTTCTTACTGCTTCTGATAGTGAAAAGTGTTGTCCTGAAAAATGTTACACTCCTGGGCAGATTAGAAAATGTTCCGAATGTGGTTCTGGAATTTTTAATTTGTGTACTCAAGCTGAATGTGAAAATAGTTTAAATGAATGGTGTGTTTTCAATTCTGGATTTTTAGGACTAGGTGGCTCTTGTGGAAATTCAAATTCTCAAAATATAGACGACGGAAAACAAATCTGCAAGAATGGAGAGCGTAGGAATGTTGAAAAAATCTTTGGATGTCAAGAATTAAATGATGCGAGCGCATATTATTTATTACAAAATGATGTTGTTGCTGATTCTGGAAATTGTTTTGAGATAACTTCTGATAATGTGATTTTTGATTTGAATGGGAAAAATATTCAGGGAAATAACCAGCCATATTCAGGTATTAGCGCAATTGGAAAAAATAGTTTAATTGTTAAGAATGGAACGATTAGAGATTTTTCTTTAAACGGACTTTATTTAGAAAATGTTGCTCACTCTGTTTTTGATAAGTTTGTTTTTTCTGATAATATGAATGGTATCGTTTTAAACTCTGTCTTTGATAATACTTTTTCTAATATTAAAATAAGTGCGAGTTATATCGGCTTGACTATGTTGTCTAGCTATAATAATAAGTTCTATAATTTTTCAGAGTATAATTTCAGCTCTGAAGGAAAGGAGTTACCTGATGTTTCATTTAATTTTAGCAATTCTAAGTTTTCTGTTGAAAAAGCATTTGGTAAAGTTGAGTTTTTAGTAAACATTGATTGGGAAGGAAAAAGCATGAAGGATAGTGTAAAAATTTCTGACAAGTCTATTTTTATTAATAGTGATTTAAGTCCTATAATGCGTTCTTTTTCTGTAGAGGGAAATGAACCAGAGTTGCCGAGTTTGGCTCGACTTACATTTTATACTGACGAGGCGATTGGAAAATCTCCTAGTGAAGTTACTATTAGAAAAGATGGAAAAATTATTTATACTAAACCTAATGTTTCTATTATTGGGAATGAAGTTAGTTTCGGAGTTGACGGATTTAGCGAACATTCTATAGATTTTAATGGATATTGTGGGGACGGAAAAGTTAACGGTAGTGAATGGTGTGATCCCAGTAATGTTTCTTCAAGATATTATGAAGGGTTTTACGAAGGAGATCCTTGGTTTTCAGGAATTGTTGATTGGCCGGATTTTTGGGGGACTGGATGTATTCCTCCTGAAAAAGATAATGAATGTCAGTGTGATTGCGCAAATACTAATGCTTTTTCTGGAATGTGTGGTTGCTATTGTGATCCTTGTTGTCCTGATGAATGTAGTATTGAATGTATTTCACACAGAAGAAATCTAGATCCAACTTATGAACCTAATTGTGTTAGTGATAATATTGCTGCCTCTTTTGCTAGTTATTCAAAGGAAGAGATAACTGGCGAATTGGGTGATGAATGGATAGAGGGTATTAAAGTTAAATGTGGTGGAAAGATTACTATTAATTTGGTAGAAGCAGCGCAGCTTAAGGAAGAGGACAAATATGGAACGGTGGATGCCAAGTTTAGTTTGATAAGTTATTCTGGCGAGGTGCTTGAAGTTAACAGTATGCCTACTTATTCTTTGACTCCTCAGAATTTTGAGTCCTTTGCTGTTGAGATTCCTGTTAGTAATGGAAATGGTTTTGGCAAACAACTTAATTATAATAGTGAGTCGGTATTTTGTCAGATTAACATGACAATACGAGTAGCAGATTTGGAGCCTGTTGAGAGTAGCAAAAATACTCCTTGGCTAGACTATGATTTGGATGGAGTTAAAAAAGAGGACGAGAAGAGTGATTGTGATGATTGGCCTTATGATAACGAAAGAGATGCAAGCGTGACTGCGAAATGGGCTAAAGCTCTGAAAGATGATACAATTAGTGATAAAGATTTGTATGCAAGACAGCTTTGTTTTAATGATACAGATAACGACGGAGTTGGAGATAACGCAGATGTGGCATTTTGCAGACATCCCGGACAAACTGAAGAGGTAGATGACATAGACAATAATTGCGGAGGAACTTGTCAGGGCGATGTTGCTAGAACTTGTATGGTAAAACAGGCAACATGGAATGAGGAGACGAATCAATGGAATGGCGACGGATATATTGGGGATGGAATGAATAATAAAACATCAGTAGTAGTTAGCGCAGATCCTTTGGTGATGGCTGGTTGTGGAGAGGTTCATAATTCTTTTAATCAAGATGATAATTTCTGTCAGATGGTTGATGATGTACCTAGTTGTAATGGATATAATAGGGCTGTGTTGACTGGCCGATATAAACAACCTGCCCCTCAATTTAGTGATGGGGGCGTTGAAGTAAATTTTATTCCAGGTGGTGCGGGAAAGGAAATGCAAGCAGATTATAAAGTTAATTATGCTCATGGCGAAAAAAAATTAGTTTATTTAGAAGATATAGCTATAAAAAATATTATTAATCTCGAAGGAGAATCTAAAAGTAGAGGTACTACAGACTTACCTAACAGCTTTATTGATTCAATGAGGGGGGAATTGTATGGAGTGCCATTTGAAGAATGGAAAAAAATTAAAATTGGATTTACTAATGTAAATGGTGTTTTAAGAGGGCCTAATAGTATAACCTGCTCAACATTGATGCTTTCGAAAAAATCTAGTTCTGCATGCAAGAGTAATTGCAAGGAGTGTACTTTAGGCGATTTAATGAAAACGCAAGAGTCGTCGAATACTGAGAAATGGCAATGGCAAGAGGCTTGTGTCGCAAAAGATAAATGTGCGGATGGAGTAAATAATGAGGGATACAATAATTTAGTTGGGTCAGTTCCTTATAAGTGGTTTATCCCTCAATTTAATGAGCTAGTAAAGAATGCAGATACAGCAGAAAGTGTAACTACCAAAATTGAAAAAGAAGTTCCTGTTCCCGTTAAGCTAATTGACATGGATGCTCCGAGTTGTAAATTCGTAGATTATAAAAGTTTAGCAACTAATGGCTATCGAGGGGTTCCCCCGAGATATTTAGTTGGCGATTACAAAAAAAGTAAGATAACTGGAAATTATTATTGTTCTGATGACGACAGGGACGGGTTTTGTGGATGTCCTGCTGAGGTAGTAGAAGAATTGACTCAGACAGGAGGAGTAGTTTTGAGTTACGAAGATCTTATTAGCTCGTTGGGAGGTAATGTTAAAGAGAATCTTAGAGGAAGTTTGTTGGAAAAAAGTGCAGATGGAAGAAAGATTGTAGTGTGTAATTATACTAAAGCAAAAGAAGAGGGTTATTTTATTTCTTCAGTTTATCCTGATTGTGATGACAGCTTAGGTGATGATGGGGGTCAATATGTAAGTGATAGATTGTCTGGTTCTAGTGAAAAAGTAAGAGTTCAGACTATGCCGTCGTTGGGCTGGGTAGGAAAGGGCTTGGCAGGACAAGATTTTTCAGCATGGAATGTTCATCCGCTTGCTCCGAAAGGAGAGAGTTCATGTTATTATGGATTTGATGTTGATTGTAATAAAGATTATGAATCTGGTACGGCAAAAGAATTAGGGGTTGGAAGAGTGCCTTTCGATATGAATGTAGACACAGGAGTTGAAAAGGTTTTAGCCAGTTCTTTGCTTGTTGATACTATTAGCGATACTTCTAATTCAGGTCTTAGTGCGTTTAGCAATACCCAAAAAATTGATATGGCTTGTTATAAAACTCCCATTTTAAAAGAGCAGTTTCAAAAATATCAGATGTACACTGGTGGTTCTTTGATGATTATTGGTGTTGCGGCAGTATATGCTCCAGTAGGAATTCCTGCAGCAGTTCTCGTAGTTTTAGGAACTACAATCGGAGTCGTTGATGTAGCGGTTAGTGTACCATTGTTGGCTACACAGGTTACTGATTTAGCTGAAGGGAAAATAGTAAATACGCAACAGGAATATTTGCCTCTTGCAATGAATGTCTTAAGTGTTGTCGGAAGTGGTTCGGCTTCTGTTTTTGGATATAGGCAGGTTGGGCAGATTAGAACATTAAAGAATGCTAAAAATTTTGCAATTACCATGAAACCAGAAGAATTTCGTGTTGCTAATAAAGTGCAAGAGGAACTTGATACTGCTTCAGTAGGAATAGCTAGAACTCCAGCTGCAGGCTGTTTCCTAGAAAATACGTCGGTGACTTTGGCTGATGGAAGTTTAATTAATATTGAAGATTTAAAAGAGGGGCAGAATGTAATTGCATATGATTTGGAAAAAGAAGAAGCAGTAAACGCAACGATTACAAAAACATTTATAAGAAATGAAACTAAATTTAGAATTGTGGAATATGAATAAAAATTATTTCAAGTTTGCTTTTGTATTTTTATTTTTATTTAGTTTTTATTTTGTGAATGCAATCGAAGAATGTGGGAATAATGTTGATTGTAAAACTTTTTGCATAAATAATGGTTATGATTCATTTGATTTGGTTAACAATTTCAAGTATATAGATGGAACTTGCTCTGGAGCTATTCCCGGTACTGGAACTGCTTGTCCTTCTCCGGTCAATGTAAATATAAGGAGTTGTACATTAGTAGAAAATTCAGTTTTGCAAAAAGATGAAATTTGTAGTTGTTACAATTGGGATTATGATGCTTCTTGTGCTTATCAAGGTAGTGGGCAATGTAACACCAAGGGCACAGGGATTTGTATAATTCCGGAGGGTTTGCGGTTGTTAAATGGAGTGACTCCTCTTGTTTCTGTTAATTGCCTCAATGGATGTGAGGGAAATGTTTGTGACGGAAGAGAGATTTATGATTCAGGCGCACGTTTGATAAAAGTAGATTATATAGATGATTCTCAAGATATTTCGTATTCGTATTTTGGAAATAGTTTCAATGTTCAGAGGATTGATATTGGAAATGGAAAAGAGAAATATAGTTATGATGAAAAAGGGAATTTGTTGAGTGAAGAATATAGAGACAAACCAGAATTAAATACTTTGCGTAGCTATTATTTTAATGATAATCTTAAGAAAATTGTTAAGATGAATTCGTATACCCATTTCTTTTATGATTCAAAAAATAGAGTGGAAAGTGAGATTATTATGTCCGAGAGTGTTAAAACAATAATTAAATATGAATATGATTCGGAAGATAGAGTTATTAGAACTATTTCTCCTTTGAAAGTTGTGAATTATGAATATGATTCTGATGGAAATTTAGTGAGAGAATATTCTGCGTTTTATGATGGAACTTTTACAGATGTTTCGTATTCTTATGACGAAAAGGGAAATATGATTTCTATGTGGGATAATTTAGGCAACAAGATTGATTATAATTATGAAAGTGTTGGTTATCCTTGTACTAACTTTGTTTGCAATAATGAAGATTGTTCGGATTTTTCTAATGTTGAATCAACTTGTAGTTATGACAGATTAAAGAGCAAAACTATTGGTGCATACACAACAGAAGTGAATTATAGTGACGAAGAGGATTTTCTAGCATATAATTCTTATTTTAGTGGCGATCCTTACGCACCTTATGCTCCTCTTGAAAAATATAATTCCGAAACCGGTTTGCTTGAAGAAGATGATTATTTGGTTTATGCGTATGGTGGGGAGTATGAGCTTGAAAGAGTTACGGCAAGGGGCGATCAAGAATCTTTTGTTTCATTAGATTATTATTCTGATGGGGGTTTGGCTACAATTGATTATGGAGATAATTTGGTAGAAGGTTATTATTATGAACCATTGGGGAGAGAGACTGCTTACAAATATTGTTATAGTGGAAGTTGTAGTTTTCAGTTCCCTCTTATCGGAGCTATTCTGCCTTTTATATTTAAGATTACCGGAAATGCAATTGGCGATTCTGGATATATTATGATGTATTCTTTGGAGCCAGGAGATTCTGAAGGATTTGTTACAAAATCAGAATTTGATAGTGCGATTGAAAAGTATGAATTGGAAAATGGAGAAATTGTAGAATACGATTATGAACCTTGTGATTCTTCTTTTGAGTTTAGTGAGTATAGCTATTGTAGCGACGAAAATAGTTTGAGTGAATATTATTGTGGCAGGAAGTCTTTATTTAATTCTGAATTGATTGTTAAACCAAGTGCTTCAAATTGTGAATTTGGTTGTGAATTTGGGGCTTGTTTGAAAGAATCAACAATAAATCAGACTGTTAATGAAACTGCCCCAGATTGTTTTGACAGCGACGGAGGATTTGATTATTACATATATGGAAATACTACACATATCCCTACAGGTCAGTTGATTGAAGAAGATTATTGTGATAATAATGTAACGTTAGTTGAGCAGGCTTGTTTTGTTGGGCAGGGTTATGGAAAAAGTTATATTTATTACGATTGTCCAAATGGGTGTGTGAATGGTGTTTGTGTTGAAACTGAAGTACCTGTTTTAGATTTACCGCCAGAGCCAGAAAATCCTGAGAGGGTATAATGAAAAATAATACTTTACAAACTTCGTTTGTACTCATTAATTATGGTGCTCGCTATTCGCTTTGCTCAAAGACGCGAGTTCTTGATGTTCAAAATTATTTAAATATTAAAGAGGAAATCAAGAAATGAAAACGTTTTTTCTTTTTTTATTGTTGAGCATTTTTTTATTAAATTTTATTTCTGCAGGTGAACTTAGGGTAACTGAGGAGCATCCGTTTTTAATAAATGGTTCGTGGGTTTCTGCTTTGGATTTGAAAGTTGGAGATGAATTAACTTTATTAAATGGTTCGAAAGTTAAAATTACAAAATTAACTGACTTTGAAACTGAAGAACCTTTTTTAGTTTATAATTTGGAAGCAGGAGAATATCATAATTTTGTTGTCGGTGAAGAGGGAGTGGTTGTGCATAATAGTGATTCTATAGCTGTTTTTAAGGCATCCGAGAGTGAGGATATGATTTTTATCAGTGCCTCTGGTAAAGGAGGAGGTGTTTCTGCATCTTTAAAAAAAGCAGAAGAGATTTTTCAAAAGCAAAAAATTTTCTTAAGGGATAATCCAAATTCTGCAAGGGCACTTTCTTCTGATTCTTTTAAAGATTTTTTAGGCGCATTTACTCTCTCTGGTGATCCTGTTAATGCGGTTTTAGTAAATAGCATGGATGATTTATCTTTAAGTATGTATGCTCGATTGGAAAAGGCAGGATATAAGCTTAAGATTTTGTCTGTTCCAGAAGAACTTGCCAATTCTGGTGCTACAGGATGGTTTAATCCTCAAAGTAAAGAGATGATTATTATTTTTAACGCTAATGTGAATAGTTTATCGCTTAATAATCATCGTACCATTGTTCATGAATTACGTCATGCATTAAATAGTCTAGAAGGAAGATTTCAGAGGATAGTGGTGCGAACTAGTTTTTTGGATGGTAATTTCAAAGAGGTTAGAACAACAGCTTTTTTTGATGCTAAAAATGTAAGATGGTATGAGGACGCAAATGTTCCAAATGCTATTAGAAAAAATCCAGATTATCTTATTCACGATGTTTCTACCGGGCTTGTTAATGAATTGGATGCATATACGTTAGAGATATATCTTTCTAAAAACACCCTGAGTGGAAAGCAGGTCGTGGCATTAGGAGCAGATAGCTCTACGACTGGTAGAATATTGCTTAATGATGCTGGAGATGTTATTGGGTTTGAGTCTGGTAAAATGCTTTATTCTGCAGAAGATTATACTAGAGGTGTAGGATATGCTGCTATAAAGAAAGATTCTGTTGTGTGTTTGGCAGAGGATGCATATTGTCATATTTTGAGTTCTCCATTGTATAAACAACATTTTCCCGGAGTATTGCCCCCTTCTGCAAATCCTTTTACTGTTGAGTCTAGAAGATTTTTTTTAGATAAGGTTTATGATCCTTCAGTTATGGAGGATTATGCGTATGTAACTACCGAGCTTTATAGAATAAATTTAATGAAAAGAGCAAAAATAGCTATTGGCGTTATGGGAGCAGGGGTTGTTACCCTGGGGTCTTATGGAGTGTATGATACTATTAAAACGTTAAAACAAAGAGAAGAATATAGTAAAAGGGCTGCGGAAATTGCGTGGCAAAAAAATCAGGGACAATAGATTAATAACTTTTTTTAGCCTTTAGAATTCAACTTCTAATCTATTATTCAATTCGTGGTTAATGTTTTTTAGAAATATGCAAATTAGATTAAGTCTTCTTCCGGAATATCTTGGAATGAAGGTTTTTTCTGAACTGGTTTGTTTTCTAAAGTTGTTTGTGGTTTTTTAGAATTCTTGAATGCTTCTGCTTTTGCAATTGCTTCCGGACTCGGTTGCAATCCGTCTAGAGAAATTGAGTTAATCATATCTTTAAATTCTTTAAATTGTTCTGCGGTAATTCTTGTCCCTGCTTTTGTAAAACCTTTGTAGCCTGTTTTCTGGTCATTTGTAAATTCTCTAATTGTTACTCCAATTTTTCCACCGAAGTCGTCAACTCGTACGATAATGTCCGTGTAATCATTCTTTTTTATTTTTCCAATATCTTTTTCCATTGTATCTGAAAAGTTTTTGAGTTTATAAGGTTTTATGTTATTCCGGCTTTGCACGAATTTAAGACCTAATTCCGTGCAACATACTGTTTTGCATGGAAATTGAAATCTATATTTATTTTATTAAGGAAAATCTCTT
>Ga0247841_10010629_pt1 | contig 12487 bp, 8 predicted proteins | sample LaCruzMarch2015__2_FD_192410 | JGI IMG/M metagenome (GOLD analysis project Ga0247841, IMG submission 192410) | Freshwater microbial communities from meromictic Lake La Cruz, Castile-La Mancha, Spain - LaCruzMarch2015_18m | ecosystem: Environmental > Aquatic > Freshwater > Lake | place: Spain... | reverse complement strand
TCGAAGGCATCAACAACAAAATCGGCGCCATGCAGCGCATGCATTACGGTCTCCGTGACTTCGAGTTCCTCTCCTTGAGAATCCTGACTCTTCATAAGGCTAAGCACACTTTTTGCGGATGAACCCGGAAGTGTCAGCGTTACCACCAGCGGCACGTTGGGTGGCGCGGGGATCATCCGCCCGAGCGGCTCGGCTACAATCGCCGTAAGCAACGGGGCGTTCCTTGCTCCCGGCGACAGCACCACGGGCAATGGGATCGGCACGCTCGTTCTGGACAGCGGCGGCACGACCGGCGCGCTGCTGACGCTGAACAGCGGGGCCAAAATGGACTTCCAGCTCGGCGGAGCGCTCGCCAGCGACAAGCTCAACCTGTGGAACTACGCGGCGGGCGACCTCGTGCTCAACAGCAACGTGATCGACGTCACCATGCTGGCGGGTTCCTCCACCGGCACGTACACCCTGTTTAACTTCTACACCGGTAACGGCTCAGGCGCGGCGACCTCCGGGATCGGCAGCGGATTGAGCGTAAACTTCCTCAACGGCGCAGCGGGAAACTTGGTTTATAATACGAGCAGCATTGATCTCAACATTACCACCGTCCCCGAGCCGGCGACATGGGCGCTTCTGGCCTTCAGCCTCACAACCGTGGTGGTCCTCCGCCGCCGCAGACAGGCCTGAGAAAAAAGTTGTTTTGGGGGTTGTTGAGCCGGGCTTTGGGAGCCCGGCTCAACTGTTTTTTCAGACGGGGCAGTCAATAAAGCCAGCCAGCCTTAGTCCCAATGCTGTTCAGTTAAGGCGGCTGCTCCGTTGTGGCGCAGGCGTCCCGCCTGCGAAAGCGATCCAGAACGCAGGCGGGACGCCTGCGCCACTCTGCTCTAAGTGAACGGCATTGGGGTTAGGGGGCTTTCCCCCAAGGTAGCCGTTCGCCCAGCCAGGCATTGATCTCGTGGATCTCCCGTCCCCAGCCAAGAAGGCTTTTCCCGGGAAGATTATCATCCTAGAAACCGCAGATGAACGCAGATTTTCACAGATTATTTACTGAAGCAAAGAAGGTTATGACCAGACCAAACCGTCACCCAGCAGGTGAGTGTCTCCAAGTGTCTTTCTTTTCTGCATCTCCCTCCATCTGCGTAAATTCTGTTAATCTGCGGTTAAACCTTCTGCGGTATTTAGGATTATGTGATCAACTTGGAATCCCCGGTTTCCAAGCTCCTCATCGGTCACCCCGCACCACACCTTTCCTCAAGATTCCTCCGGTGATTATGCCAACCGGATATCCGCTTTTCTGAATTTGTCTGAAATTCTCAACGTAAGTCCTGTTTGGAATAGCGTGAGGAATTGATCCAGAGCGCATAGAATGGCAAATTGCACGGGCCACGCCACTCCGATCTCTCCGAACCTGATGACCTCCCGCCACTCACCACCCTCCCCATGGAGCTACGTTATCACCCTCTATCTGCCGTTTGGAATCCTAACCGGGTTGATGACCGGTTTTCCGGTTGGATTATTCAAACTGCTGGCATTTCCCAATGAGACCATCGGAATGCTGAACGGGATTGGAATGGTCGCCGCATTCCGCTTTCTGTATGCTCCCTGGCTGGACGGAGCCGCGACGAAGCGTGGCTTGTCGCTGCTCACCCTCTGCGTGGCGGGGATTGCCATGCTCGCCATCAGCGGCATCATTTGGATCCAACCCGGCCGGGATGTATTCCTTTGGTCCATGGTCGCCGCCCTTCTCGGACTGGCCATCGTGAGCGCCGCCCACGAGACCGCCGCGGACGGGTATTACATCCGGGCACTCGATGCGAAACTCCAGGCGCAGTTCATCGGCATCAAGACCGCCTCCATCAGAATCGGCGGGCTTTCGGTCATCATGGTCCTTCTTCTCGGCGCGACGAAGATCGCCGCGCTTTACGGCGCGACCGGGGTGGATTCCCCGGACAAGACCGGATTTCACGTCGGCTTCGCCGCAGCGTATGCCTTCGCCGCCGCGATCATGTTCGGGTTCTTTGTCTGGAACAAGTTCATGATCCCGGTGATTCCTGAAGACCAGCGGGTCAGGCATGCCCGGAACGCCTTCCTCGAAGTCACGCGCGAGTATTTCCAGCAGCCCGCCGCATTCAAACTGGTCTTTTTCATCCTGCTTTACCGGTTTGGTGAAGGGTTTCTTCTCGCCATGCGCGGACCGTTCATTCTGGACCCTGTCGCGAAGGGCGGGCTGGGAGCGGAAGCGAGCGCCGTTGCCTACTACGCGATCCTCACGGACATGCCCTGGATGATCCTGGGCGGTGTGCTGGGTGGTTATATCATCAAATGGTTCGGCCTGCGGAGAACCATCGTTCCCCTGGCGCTGCTGATGAGCCTGCCGAACCTCCTCTATGTTCTGATGGCATGGTTTCAGCCGATGGCACATATTTCCCTGCTGGGCGAAAACCTGAACATCGCGCTCCTGATCGTCGAGAGCATCTGTTCGCTCAGCTACGGGCTGAGTTTCAGCGCCATGTTCTACTACATGCACATCATGGCCACCGAATCCGGCCGCAACAAGACGTCGATCCTCGCGATTTCCTTCGCCTTCATGAACATCGGCTTTTTCCTGCCGGCCATGATGAGCGGCTTTGTCCAGAGCGCCATCGGCTACACCGGGGTGTTTGTTCTCAGCGTCGCTCTCGGGCTGCTTGTCCTGCTCGTCATCCCCTTGCTCCCGATGCCCCAGGCGGAACAAAAATCAATGCCGGGCGAGGGAAAGTAAAAACCCTTTTCACCCATTGCCAGCGACAAAGGCGAGGGGTGCGGGCTGTTCCAGGTGGCCCGTTGCCAGGATGCCGATCTCCGCAGATGTCAGCATCCTGTCATAGACGGTGAGCGACTCGATGAGCGCGGGGCCGTCTTCTGCCAGAACCAAAATCGGGCCGGAGTATTCATTGCCGAAATACGGGCTGATGCGGCTCCAGCCATACTGTTTCGAATCTCCGCCATCGCAAAGCAAGCCGTCGTGGTAAAAACAAACCGTGTTGCTGCCGCCATCCACGTTGATGGCCAGGCAGCGTGCAGGGCTCGCACCGGAGAAGATCGGAGTGGATTCACAGGAAACCTCCGTGCTGCCATCGCTCATCCATAGCCTGAGGTCGCCATTTCTGGTCCAACTCAATCTGAAGCCGCTCCCGTCCTGCCCCATATTCTCAAGAAGCGTGGCCGGGCCGGGCCGTTTCACTCGCACGACAAGATGCATGGCGAAGCCCAGCCTGGTCCGGATGCACCCGTAGGGCGCCTTCTGATTTCTGGCGACAAATGCGGGAAGGGCGGGCATCGCGATTTCAAAGCCGGATGGCTCCCCTCTCCGCCAGTCCAACACGGGGGTTGTCTGCAAAAGCGCGCGGCCGCGGCGCTCGGGCGAGGAACTGAGCGCGTCGGCAAGATCGGAAGAAAGCTCGTGGACACGCGCGTCGGCTTTCTGTGTCTCGGAAAGAAATATTTTCCCGTCCGCTTCGAAGCAATCCGGGTAACTGATGCGCACGAGCGGGTCGTCATCGTAGAGCGCGATCTCGGGTTCGGACCATTCAATCGCCTTTCCCCGTGGCCCGTCGGACTCCCAGCCGCGGCAGAGCCACATCGGGTTGCGACCGTTGTAGGTGATGGTTTTCCTCAGCGGATGCTCCCGCAGATACGGACCCCCGTGGTTGTGGAAGCAATAGAGATAGCCGCCGTCATTCATTTTCCAGACGAAAGTTGCCGCCCGCGGGTGCTTCATCAGTCTCCCGGTCGCAAAGCGCATGTAGCTGCTGGGTTCCCATGACTGTCCCTGGTTGCGGCTGTAAGCGCATCCGGGATGGCCGTCGATCGTGCGGAAGACCGTGAAAAAAGTGCCGTCCGAAAGGGCGACGAAAGAATGTTCCTCGGCAACGGGACCGCCTCCATCGGGAGAGCGGATGCCGCGATCCCCCTCGGGAAGTGTTGCCCACGAGGCCTTGAGCGGGTCGGGCACAGTGAGCAGGTCGTCGGAGCGCAGGAGTCCGCCTTCGGAACTCGTGAACCATCCTTCTCCAAAACCTCCAACCTTGTGAATCGGGAGGAACAGGGATCCGTGCCAGTCGAATGCCTTGCTCACATTCCAGAAGAGCCGGACCTTTCCCTTTGTCACATTCCGGCGGTCGATTTCGAATTCCCTCACGGGGATGGTTCCCCGATCTTTCGACCAGGTTTTCCCGTGGTCGTCGCTCCAGCGAAACACATAGTGCCCGTGGGAGTCCATGCGCTGGGTCAAGCCGGTGGGGTAGGGAGGATTGTCGGCGGGCAGTTCCCTGACATCGTCCGCGTTGAAGATGTAAAACACAAAAACCCTGCCTCCGGGTGCCGTGAAGGGAACTCCCCAGGATGCCTCCGGGCCGGTGGGATCTTCCACGGGAACAATGTTTTCCCAGGTCTTCCCCAAATCAAAAGTCTTCATGGAGAGAACATGCTGCCCGCGCGCCCCCTCGTGTCCCTGTCCTGTCGTCACCACGCAGAGCAACCCTCCATCGAGCGTCTTTGTGAAATACGGCTGGTCGGCGTAGAACTTTGTCGGAATCCGCAAGCCTGTTCCTATCTCGCGTCTGTCATCCCGGCACGAAATATCAAACGCCCACATCGGATCAAAGACTTTCTTCGGATTTTCGCTTTTCTCCATTTCTAAAATTCCACCAGAGCCGGCCATACCGGGCAATCCCTCCGACTTCCGCTATTGAGTCAATCTATGCTCAAACCAGACATTTTCGGATTGCCAGCGGAAAACGCGCCTATGTCGGCGCTGGAGACGACAGGCGAAATTTTCCCGCGTGCGCGTTGTAATATGCGCTTCCCATCCGCCATTTTGTATCCTAATCTTACGCTCTTGGCGCACACTTAGCATATGAAACACAGATCCCCCACAGCAGCAGCACGACAGACTTCGGTCGAACGCGTCCGCACCGCCTTATCCCGCGGGCAGCCGGACCGCGTGCCGATCCTGGAATTTGTCCTGGACGAGAAAGTCGCCCGCGTGGCGGTGCCCGGCTGCCGGGATGTCGCGGATTGCATGGACAAACTCGATATGGACGGTGTGGGTTGCGGAGCAAAGTTCGAAGTGGTTCGACAGAACCCGGATGGCACCTATGTGGACGAGTGGGGGGTGAGTTATATGCCAGGGCCCGAGGTGGTGGCCCACCCGATCAAGGGTCCGATCGAAACGATCGAGGACGCGCTCGCCTACGCGACGCCCGACCCGGACGCGCCCAACCGGCTTGGGAAACTGCCCGACTTGGTCGCACGCTACAAGGGCCGCCGGGCGATCTGTTTCCATCACCGGGCCGCCTTCATGTGGTCGGCCTACCTGATGGGGATAGACAACATCCTCATGAACCTCCTGGCCGAGCCCGATCTGGTCGAGGTGGTTCTCGACAAGGTGCTGAAATGCAACATGCGGATCGTGCAGCGCGCGATCCGGGCGGGAGCGGAAGTGGTGATTCTCGGCGACGATTACGCGGGAAACAAGGGGCCCATGATGAGCCCCGATCTTTTCCGGCAATTCCTTCTGCCCCGGCTCAAGCGGATGATCGACATGATCCACGACGAAGGGGCGCTCTGCATCAAGCATTCCGACGGCAACCTTTACCCGCTCCTGGACATGATCGTGTCCGCGCAGCCGGACGGGATCAACCCCGTGGAGCCGGTGGCCGGGATGGAACTCAAAGAGGTCAAACGGCTGGTGGGCGACAAGGTGTGCATCACCGGCAATATTGATTGCGCGCACCTGCTGCCAAACGGCACACCCGCCCAGGTTCGGGAGGCGGTCCGCCAAGCCATTGCGGACGCCGGACCAGGCGGCGGTTACATCCTCACGTCCTCAAACAGCATCCATTCCTCTTGCAACCCCCAGAACTTCGTGGCGATGGTGAAAGCCTGTCAGGAGTTCGGCCAATACCCGCTCGCCGATTGACGGGCCAACGGCCAGGGACAAACTTCGCGCGGGGCAGCCGGCGGCGGTGGAAATCATGGGCGGTGAGGGCTTCGATTCCGTGGAAAAGCGGGGCCCGGCTCCTGTCATCTCCCTGCCGCCTTGAGTGATGCCCGGGCGCCCTGTTCCATGAACACGTTGTCCAGTCCCAGCGCGAGCATCGTGTAGCCCTGGTCGAGAGCGCGGCGGACGTTTCCTTCGTCCGGTCGGATGATATGCATGCCGGCGGTCTTGTTGTGGGCGCGGCACGCCGCGCGATATTTGTCGAGCGCATCCACCATTTGCGGATCCTCGAGCCGGCCGGTGATCCCCATCGATCCGCTCAGATCCAGAGGGCCGATGAAAACGCCGTCCACGCCGTCCACTGCAAGAATGGCATCGAGGTTGGCGATGGCATCTTTGTGTTCGATCTGCATGATCATTGCGATCTCGTCGTTGGCCGATGCGATGTAGGAATCGAAATCCGCGCCGTGAAGATTTGCCCGCGAGTAGCCGAACCCCCGCGCGCCGCGCGGGGGATACTTGGCCTCATGCACCGCGGCTTCGGCCTCGGCGGCGGTCTTGACCATCGGGATGATCAGCCCGCGCGCCCCCGCATCGAGCACCCGATGGATCCAGATCGGGTCGTTCAAAGGCAGACGGGCGACCGGAACGCAGTCGAATCCGCCCAGCGCGCGGAAAATGCCCCCCGTCGTTTCGAGATCCATCAGGCCGTGTTCGAGATCCACGCAGGCCCAGTCGAAGCCGGCGCGCGCAAGCACCTCTGCGCAAACCGGGTGGCCGATCTGAATCCAACAGCCCAGGGTGACCTCCCGATCAAGCAGCGCCCGACGAAATTTGTTTTTCATGATTTCAGAATGAACAGGAAAGAAGGAAAGACCAGCACGGGCAGATCCGCCAGAAAAAACCTGCGCCACCCGACAGAAAAACCGGACCGCATGGTTTCTGAAGCCCCCACCCCCACTATTGCCGGCAACCCGGGCAATTCCCTCCCGATCCATGGCGGGTCGCCTTGCCTTTGATGTCCCACGGGGCGATGCCCTCGCAGCTCGCCGATGGGGGGATAAAACGCATTGACAAAAAGTAACTAACAGGTTACACCGTTTGTCAAGATGACCATCCCGTTGATTTCCTTGCAGCCCCCCCCGAAGTCCCATCAACGCCCGACCGGTGCAGCGCGCGCGGTCCGGACCGTGGCCGTCTTGGTGATCGCCATCATCGGTTTCAGTTCTGTTTGTTCCGGGGCTGAGCCCGATCCGAAAGCCGTATCCAATGCGCCGGACGCCACTCCCGCAGCCCGGCCCGTGGCGGCCCAGCCGACGCATTCCGCCGATGACGCCGCGTTTCTCTGCCAGGGGCGATGGAACGTGGAGTCGCGCCAGGCCACCACGATCAACAACGGATCGTCCGTCGAGTTCGGCTACACGGGAAAGTCCTGCCGTCTTGTGTTCGATGTCACCAAGGCGAAGATTCTTCCGGCCATCGCGGTCTGGGTGGACGGCTGCGGGCCGACACGGGTTCCCCTCGACGACGGTGGGGTGGTCTCCATTCCCGCGCCACCTGCGAGTTCGGTGCCGCCCGGAGCCAAGATCACCCGGCATACCGTCCGGTTTCTGGGTGTGATGGACGGGGGGTATCTGACAAAAATCAACAACTGGCAGTCACTCGAGGGTGCGGTCGTTTTCAGGGGGGTGATCCTGGAGCCGGGCGAATCGCTTTTCGCGCTGCCGTCGTCCGCTCCGCAGATCGAGTTTCTCGGGGATTCCATCACGGCCGGACTGGCCATGGTGAGGGACCGCAATTTGCCGACCTATGGGCCCCCGGACCAGTATCCGGAAGGCAACTGGCCGGAGTGGACCGCCCGCTGGCTCGGGATGCGGCCGGTGGTCACGGGGTTTGGAGGGCAGGGGATCACACACGGCGGAACGGGCGGGGTGCCATCCGCGCCGGACGCCTTCGGATTTGTTTATCAGGGAAAGGAGTGGACCCCGGCGACCAAGCCCGCAGTGGTTGTCATCTACCAGGGAACAAACGACAGCGAGATCCAGGCTCCCCAATACCAGGCATTTCTTTCCAAGGTCAGGACGGCCTATCCGGACGCGTTCCTGTTCGCGGTCGTCCCCCACGACCGGGGGAAGCACGCCGCGGCGATCCAGGCGGCGGTCCAGGACTCGAAGGACCCGCGGATCTTCTTCCTGGATTATTCGCAGGACGTGATCGGGCCGGCTGACAAGGCCGACAGCTGCCACCTGAACCCCGGCGGAGCGGTTCGCCTCGCAACCCGATTGGCCGGGGACATCCGCTCGCGGATCGGGGTGCAACCCGTGTCGGCTTCCGGGGTGAAGTAGATCGCGTTCTGAGAGGCGTTCCGTAGATTCAGACATCCTGACCTCTGCTGGCCAAACAGTGTCCGCAGGGAATCCGTGTGAGCCCGGAAACGGTTTCCCGGAGGGTGGACATTCCTGTCCACCAAACAGCGTGCGACAGGAATGTCGCACCTCCGAAACCACTTTGGGAGTATTTCAATTCTTGCGGGTCAGGATGTCTGCCGCAGGGCGACAGAGAGCGGCCCGGCCGCGAAAGGCCCGGCATTGCACCCGTGATCTCAGGTGGCTCTTGCCGCGGTGCTGCCGTGGGCATGATATTGCGGGTTCACCAGCAGGCAGGGCGAGTAGGATGTCCCCTGGAACAGCTTTTCGAGCGCCCGATAAGCGGCGCGTCCGACCTCCTCGAAATCCAGCTTCATGATGTCGAACCGACGCTTGAATCCCGGAACCTCCGTGATGGTCGAGCAAACGATCACCGAGAGGTCGCGGGGAATCGTGAGGTGCTCGCTCTGGATGAGCGGCTTGAGCATGGTGAGCAACTGCACGTCGGTGATCAGGAGCGCGGTCGGGCGGTCCTTGTTGCTGCGGCTGAAACTCCGCGCGAAGCGCTTGCGGACATCCGTTTCCGTGTCGGAATATTCCAGAAAGAACGGCTGTGTCCTGGCCGAGGGATCGCCGAATTCCTTGACCGCCAGCTCGCTGCCCGAGAACCGGTCCGAAAAATACTGGTCAGGGGCTTTTTGCAGCACCACTCCGATTCGGCGGTGTCCGAGGTCCAGGAACCGCCGGGTCGCGGAATATCCGATGCCCACGTTGTTGAAGTTCACCGAAACCATGTTGGTGTGCTCGCAATCGTCGTAGGCCGTGACCACGGGAATCCCCTTCTTCATGAACATCGAGGCCATCGGGGCAACCCGCGTGGAGAGAATGCGACGGATGATGACCGCACCCTGCGCGTTCGTCGAGGTGATCTGCTTGACGATCCACTCGTGGCACTCCTCCTTTCCGTCGTCCATGTAGAAATCGACCATGACCCCGCTGCGCTCCGCTTCGCGGAAAATGGCCCGCGCGGTGTAAGAGGTCGCCATGCAGGAAATCTGCGGGGACAGGGTGTCGGATTTGCCCGTGCGCTCCGCCCCCTGCGGCATCATCACAAGGGCGATGCGCTTCAGGGAGTTTTCCGGGCGGTCGGCGGAGTGGACCTTCGTCTGCCAGTCGGGCTTGCGGGGCATCGCTATCGAATGAACCGCGTTCAAACGGGCCAGCGCCATGCGGCGGAAATCCGGCACCAGATAGTGGCCGCTGCGGTCCCGGGATTTGATGATCCCCCATTCCACCAGTTTCTGCAGGCTGGTTGTGGCCGTCGGGGAGGACACCCGCCAGAACCGCTTGACGTCCCGGTGCGAAAGGAACCGCTCGTTGGGCAAATAGTTGCCGCTGGCCATCTCCACAAGGAGGGCGACGGCAACACGTTCTGGAAGCGACGTTTTCATCTGGAACCAGGCAATATTTCACCCGCCCGATTGTAGTCGGCATGTCCCGCAAGGCAAGAGCCTGCGCACGAGGGGAAAGTGTTTGATTGCACGGGCGGATGAAGTTCCATGCAAACGTAACCGAACAGTTATAAATGATCAAGAAAAATTCCCATGGGGCACAAGCGCGAATTGACTCCAATAAAAAGACCCGTGGGGGATGGCACCGAGCGGTCGCACGAGGCCTTGGGCAGGGCGACTCCGGCGGTGGGGTATTGTCCTACGTCTCGCACCTGCCGGGCGCTCCGGAATTGGTTTGACTCCGGTGGGATGGAGACACGCCGGGTGCCGGCGAATCGAATGACCGGCTATCCGCCTCCATAAGACTCGTCAAAATATGGATGCCCAGGAGAATGCCGGGCAAATCCCGGGTGTCCACGCCCCCGACAGTCCAGGGCTCAGCAAGAATTTTCAGAAACCAGAGTGCGATGGTGGACTGACGGCTGCAGTCCATCAAGTTGTGAATGGCTTTGTCGGGGTCCAGCGTTAATTGGAGGCCGTGAAGAAACTGGATCAAGTGAAGGCCGAGATGCAAAAGAATGTCAGCGCAGGCCGGGACGTTCGATGATTCATAAGCGGATTCCAGTTCAAAAATCGAATCGATCTGCGCTTTTGCGGAGGGAAATCGCCGTTTAACGGCGCGGGACAGACGCCCGAGGACCTGCATGACTCCGGCCCCGTGGGATTCGCTCTCGAGGATGAGCAGGCGGTAATATTTTTCGCGCTCCCCGAGCAAATCACCGACGGCAAGTGCCAACGCGCGTTTAAGGGCTCGACTGTCAGTTTCCCGCATCTGGGGAATGATCTGGTAGGCTGCAGACAATTCACCAAGTGCCGCCAAGGCCTCGCCGCACACGGCGAGCAGTTTGTGGTCGCGTGTCTCCTTCATCAGGTCCAGAACGAAGGGTATTGCTCTTCTGTCTCCAATCTCGCCGAGCGCACGCACCCCCTCAATCACCGTTTCCGGCTCGCCAATGTCCAGTTTGGAAATCAAAACCTCCACCGCCCGGGGATTTGCGGCCTGACGTAACGCCCGACATATCTTGGCTGCGACAAGGTTCGAGGGATCGCGCAATTTCAGGATCAGTGCTTCAACCGCCTCCTCGGTTCCGATATTTCCGAGAGCCTCAACCGCTTCCTCCTGAAGATCCAGCGATGGGTCCTCCAGTTTGGAAACCAGATCCGGAATTGCGAGGCGTGTTCGTGTGCCTCCCAGTCGCCGGGTCGCACCAATTCGCTCCCGCTTTGTCGCCCCATAATTCATCATTCCGATGTTTTGAAAGTTTCTCACGACCTGGAGCGGGTTTGTGAGGAGCATTTCCGATACGGCGTCGGTAAACGGCATCTCGTTGTGGGGCACTCTGATGCTGAGAAGGACAGGAAGAGCAACGGCCAATGCAACGACGAGAAATATCAGAATTTGGGCGTGATAAAAGGAGAAGGGAACGCCGCCGATCAGCAGCCAATTGCTGGGGTGGTTGTCAAACCAGTCCATAACCATGCCACCGATTATCGGGCCAAGCGCGGAAAGAAGGCCTATCAGGCAGGCGTGCATTGCCATCCACATCGTTCGTCCCGATGGTTCGGAAAGCAGACCCATAAGGCGGATCTGGCAAAGAGCAACACCTGAGAAAAGTGCCCCTCCCGCGACGCTGCAGACAAAGGCCACCGCGGTCACACTGGAAATCCTGGTGCCAAATATTTCGAAAACACCGTATCCGATGAAGAAATATCCGACCATGCAAAGAGGTGAGGTCAGCAGAAGAAGACATGCCGAAACCCGTGCGCCAATGCGGTCAATGAGTTGCCCGAGATAGTAACCCGAGACAATCGATCCGATGCCTCCAGCAACAGTAAGAGAGGCCAACTCGGAATAGCTTAACCCGAAAGCTTTCTTCAGGTAGACAATCCCGAATGTTCCTATCATGGAAAATCCAAAGCTCCAGAGACCGATGGAAAGAGTCAGTTTCCGAAACGCCGCGTTTTTCAACGGGGCCAAAATTCCATGCCATTGCGCGCCTTTGAGCACTCGGGCCACAGTATTGGCAGGCTCGGGCACCCATCTGTGGAAAAGCACGTCCAGCAGACCGAAAATGGTTCCCATGAAAAACACGATACCAAAACCATCGAGCCCACCGCTCCGGCGTCCGTCGTAGGCATCAAGCAGGAATCCTGCCAGCCAGAGGCCTCCCAAGGAAGCGGCCGTTCTAACGCTCTGCCTTGCACCCCAGAATTTGCCGCTTGAGCGACCGGGTATGAGGTCTGTCATCCAGCTTAACCATGGTGCACAACTGGCATTCCCAAACAATTCGCTCAGGGCCACGGCTGCAAACACGACAGCGGGTATCCAGACAAAATTTTTATCAGCACTGACCGCCACAATGGCCGGCACGATCCAAAGTCCCCGTTGGAGTAGCGCGAGAGCCGCCCAAACCTTCTTTCGAGACCCTGAGGCCTCGGCAAGAAAAGCGCCCGGCACCTGAGCTGCCATGCTTGTCAGCCGCACCGCCGTAATCAGTCCGATCATTAACCCGCATTGTTCACACTCGATTTGGCCGGAGGCCAAATTCGGGTGAACATGACGACACGGGCGCAGTTTTCTCTCTTTGAGGACCATCTCTGGCCGCATTATTGGGATTTCCGGAGTTTTTCAATCA